>Ga0187878_1000810_pt1 | contig 33159 bp, 32 predicted proteins | sample June2016WEW_17_1_FD_132979 | JGI IMG/M metagenome (GOLD analysis project Ga0187878, IMG submission 132979) | Peatland microbial communities from SPRUCE experiment site at the Marcell Experimental Forest, Minnesota, USA - June2016WEW_17_150 | ecosystem: Environmental > Terrestrial > Soil >...
CGATCCCTTGGGCGGCAGCTGTGTGCAGAGCACACAGCGGGAGCCCGTTCCGTTGTCCCGTGTGCGGAAACAGGATGTCCGTGATCGCCGTCATACACGATCCCGCCGAGATCCGGGCCATCAGCGCATGCCTTGCCAAGGACGAAAGGGGACCGCCCGAGGAGGGATGAGCCGTCAGTCCGTACGATCTTACACTCGCGCCAATTCCGGCCTGCCAAATCAGGTTGACCGCGGACTGGCTTACTTTGGCTGGACAGATGGTAAGGCGATGAATGTCTTACCCGCCGGGAAGCCTGAGGAGCTCAGAATCGGTCTTGACGATGCTGTGGGGCGGGCATAGCGTAGTCCCCACGTCGGTGACGATAGCAGCAGGTCCAGGATAGGCGGGCGCAAGCCATGGATGGGATCGGAATCCGGAGCAGCGGCAAGCCGAAAGCTATAAAACCGCCTATCACTTATCTGGGTTCTTGTTCCCTACGGCGGCGAGGGGTTCGAACCCCCGACCTTCCGGGTGTAATGCACCTCACGAGTGCTCGACGATGTTCCATAACTATCGACGCTCCAAAGAACACCTTCGTCATGTCTCGCCACAGCTCTCTGATACTTTCTACAGCATTTTACCGTCTCACGTTACAAAGCCCGTACATGGAAACCCCCACCCGAGCGCAAAAAACCACCAGGAGGAGGGAATGTGTTCTTGCTTTGCAGGCAAGTCCGCAACAAACTGACACAAAGGGTAACGAAGTGCATGGCTTCCCATAAGCGCGTTTTTGTCTACTGCGGAAAAGAGAGTGGTCACACCTATCCGATTGTCAATCCTATACAACCGTCAAACAGCGATTTTTGCCCCTATTTGACTTCCCGGTACCAGATGCGATACATCGCGGCTTTTGGATCGATTTCTATTGGGAAACTCTTGGAAGCAAAATCGAGGACCTGCTTTGACACTAGCTCGAGTTGTATGCCTGACTTGCTAACCTTAAAAAGCGCTAAAAACTTGTAGCCATTGCTCGTCGTTGCTTGGACCTTGTACCAGTTGCTCCCTCCCGAATCCGTCCAGCGCTCGACGATCTTTTCCGACCCCTGCTCTTTGGGAATCGTATCCGATACCAAGGCGTAATTCTTAAACCCACCAGGGAAGCGGACGGCCTTCTGCGGAAATATGTCAGGGGAAATACTCCTATTTATGAATGTGCCGTAAAGCAAATTATCAGCTTTTGGCTTTTGTACAACCATGACAATCCCGAAGAGTACTAGAACCAAAAAGACCGTGGCGGCGATGAGAAGCATCAATCGAGTCTTCATATACTCCCCCTTCGGGCTTTGGCTTTCTGCTAGCCCTTCACATGCTCGTTGGAGTAGTCAGCTTCCGATACAAGCCAGTTGCGGCCTTTTCTTTTAAGCACGAAAGAGTAGTCAGCGAGATAGTCTCCTGATTCCAGGAGGAGTTTCACGGCCGCTTTGTCGCCATGAATTGTTATTAAAGGATCATAAAAGATTTCAAATTTAAAAAAGATGAAATTATCCTTTATTCGCTCTAAGCAATCCCGCGATCCAATCGAGTATTTTCGGCTTGCGCCACATGGACGATATGAGCCTTCGTTTGCAAACAGCGAGACTAGCTTCTGTGAGTCATGTGAATTGAATGCAGTTTCGTATTGCATCAAAGTATCGAGGATCGCCCTCTCATCTGTAGTTTTCGCCCGGTATTCCCTTAGGTAGAGTTTCCCAAACTTTTTTTCTCCCTGACTGATGGTTTCTATTCCAGAGGCGCTCGATACCACGATCACTCCGATCAGGAGTGCAGCCAAACAAAAGGGAACGATGCTGCTTTTCATGGGCTTTTTTCCATTGATAATGGACTGGATCCTGTCTTGGAGGACTCGTTTCCTTCGTCCGGAGAAACTGAGGCCTGCAAGAAGAGCGGGCTCACGGCTCAATAGCGCCGCATCAAGGACACAAGCGGCATAGGTATCGCGTTGCACTCCGCTTTCGACGACCGCCGCGTCGCATGATTTTTCCTGCTCCATGTAAAGCCTAGCATAGGCGGCCCAAACATGTGGGACAAACCAAAACAAAGAACATATTCCGTACGCAACAATCAGCGTGAACGCGTCTCCGCGCTTGATGTGACGTAGCTCATGGAGGAGAACTGATCGCCTGCTAGCTGAGGACCACGATCTGATTCTCGAGGGCAAAACAATGACCGGACGGATAATGCCATGGGTGAAGGGTGTGGTACATCTTGTACTCTCAAAGACGCGGACCTCGCGCCTGATTCCAATGCTCCGTGATAGGTTTCGAACCTGGCTCTCATAATGCATAGTACCATCTCGGTGGCCGGTTCGTCGTATGTACCAGAGTTGGAGTCTACCCCATAAGACGCTAAGCCACCCCGACAAGGCGCCGGAAATCCAGAGGAACAGTAAGACTGCTGGCCAAGCGTCGATCCAAAGCCTGCCTAGAGATACCCTACGCCACATTTCCCCAGCAAAAGCAGGCATACCTACGGAAACATCAAAAGTGCCCGATGCGGGAAAGAGAGCGGAGGAAACGGCCACCAACGCCCCTCTGTGCGGCTGGGGAAGTGCAAAGTGAAATAGCGGGCCGGTGAACGACAGAATGAGGACGAGAAGACAGCTGCCGATGCAGGAAAGCCACAGGACATGTCTCAGCTTTGCAGATGCATCCTTCGTGACCCAGGTCGCACCGAATACGAACGCAAGGAGAATCGAGTTCTTCACGGCTGTGGCGAACAGAACAAGGAGGAAAGGACACGCGAGTCGGATCGCCGCCTGAAGTATCAAGAAATTCGTCACGAAGAGTCCTCCTTCTTCGCCTGCTCGATGGCCCGGATCAGTTGTCGCAAATCCTCGTCGCTTAAGTCCTTGGCGCGCAGCTGCACCATCGCAGCGATGGCCTTCGGGAGAGAATCTCCAAAATAGGTGTTCAGGAGGTGCTTCAATGCCTCCTTTATCGCTCTAGTACGCGGCGTCGTAGAACGAAAGACGTACTTTTTCCCCTGTCGTGTATGTTTGAGATGCCCTTTGCGCTCGAGCACATTCACGATGACGCGGACTGCCGAATAGCTGGCAGGCTGAGGCATTGCGGTTTGGATTTCCTCGACCGACGCGCTGGAGTTTTTGTAGATAATCTCCATGACCTGCCGCTCGCGTCTACTGAGGCTGTTGGAATGCGGCACCCTGACACTCCCCTTAATGCTTAACTCTAAACAGCGATTAGATTTACTGTCAATGGACCTCTACACTGCCACGTCTACCAGAACTCGCTTGGGTCAATTTTTGATCAACTTTCGCAATAACTGTTTTTCTAGAAAAAAAATACAGTTGTGAAAGTGAGGGCTGGAGCCTGCTGCCTGATGGCTCCGAGGATGAGATTCCCCTCTCGGAATTCGGCCTGAGAAGGCTACGCAATTGGCGCCAGAAAAGGCCCTACTAACCCCGCCCACTCGGATGCCAGAAGCGCTAAGAGAAAGCGAAGTGTTCGGCCGCATCATCTTAGGAATAGCCTCCGCCCTTTGCACAAGAAAAATCTGCTTAAAATTGTTCAGATACGGCTTGACAGTTTGCCGAATTTGGTGCTTAAATTTAAGCACTAATGCGCGAGGGGAAATCGTTGGAGAGAAGCTTGAAGGAGGAAGTCATGAAGGCTGGAAAGATTCTTTTGGTTTCTGCGGCTCTGCTGTTCCTGATTCCTTTTGCAGCCAAAGCTCAAGAGAAGTATGTCCCGACTGCAAACGAGGAGTTTTATGGAGTATGGATGTGTAGAGAAAACCCAGACTACAACCATCCCCAAAAATCAGTCATCACCGCTGACGGATACAAGAGTTTCCTCCACACGTCGGACACAGCTCCTCAAGAGGAAGGCACGATGGTGATAGACAGCAAGTGGACAGACTCAGACGGCAATATTTGGTACAAGATTCTCGGCACAGTCACAACCGGCCAGTGGAAAGGATACAACTTTCAGGCGCTTGAGAAACTAACTAATTCTGGGACAATTAAGGAGTCAGTATTTCAGCCGATAGGACTTGGTACAAAGTTTTCCCCAAAATATTATCCACTAACGATTGACCCTAGCAAACCTACGTACGAGATTCGGTATCGCGAAGGGAGTTGATGCTTCACCGACTGACGCCGAAGGAGCATTTCGATCTACTTGAGGGTCAGAGCCCCACTCTGCTATTGGTGTAGCTACTATCGAGTGTAGGATTCAAGAAAATCTTTGGCTGTTCTTTCTATACCAGTCCGGCAGCCTGTCATTCAACTATGAGAGCCAACGAAGAGAAGCCGAAGGAGGATGTGTATGAAAACTCGACTGGTGTTTCTTAGGTCTTCCCTATGGGGTATAGACTTGATATCTAGTGGGCGATCTTCGGCGCCATCATAGAGGAATGGGTGTTGCCGAGCTGCTCACGGTCCGCGCTATAAGGGGCGCGCTGGAGTTTTTCTATGCGAGATATAGCAACATTTCGTCATTCGGAATTGCAAGCAAGGTAGGGATCCATCATTCCTCAACAAACGTTTTTCGGATCACCGGTTCGCCTGTCTCAATATTGCGGACGCGCCACCCTCTGCCGTTTGCAAAGTATGCTCTGTGCTGATCCCCTGTTCTTGCAGTGAGTTCTCTTGCGAACTTTTCTGCTGCCTCTTCCCCGCCTGGGAAGAAAAGCCGTCCGGGATTTGGCTTAGGCATCATGTCTTGTCCTCTTTGCTTTCCTCGCTACTATGATGCGCGTCAAGCCACCTCTTGGTATCCCCCCTTCTTGATTTCCTTCGCGTAGTCGCTGAGCTTCTTCTCATAGAGCTTCGGCTCAAGCCAGCGATAGGGCTCGCGAGACAAGAGCATTCGGCGCATCATGGAGAAGGTCTTTCGTAGTAGAGCGATGCGAGCTCGCCCGTACCCTTTACGGCCAGCCAACTCGCGGTAGAAGCGAGCCAGCACGGGAGAGGAGTCCACCAGGTGGATCATCGCCTGAGTGAAGAGGCTACGGGTAAGTCCCCGGCTGTGTCGGTTGATCGCCCCGCTGTGTGTCACCCCGCCACTGGAGCGCACCGTAGGCACCACCCCCAAATAAGAGTGTAGCCGCCGGGCGCTCGCAAACCTTGTGATGTCTCCCACCTCGGAGAGGAAGGCCAGGGCCAAGAGTGGGGTCACCCCGCGGATGCTGATGAGTAGCTTCACTTCGGCCTCCAGCGGCCGGCCGGCCTGGTAGATCTCGCGCTTGAGAGTTTCCTTCTGGTCCTGCAAGCTCGCCAGAAGTGCCAGACTGGTGAGGATGCATACACGACTGGCCGCGGAGAGCTCCACCGTCTTCAGAAGCTCTTCTGCTCTGGCGGGAGAGCCCGCAAGGCGGGTGCCCAGAACCCGATCCCTCACTCCGTTGTCCAACAGCACCCCGTGGATCTCGTTCTTCAGCTGACGGATCTGCTTGTTCATCAGCTCGTACATCCCGAAGTACCTTCTCAACTCCCGCACCACCGGTCCCGGCTGCCAGACCTCTGGCAGTTTCATCTCCCCGCTGCGTGAGGCCAGCCACAACGCCAGGGACAGATTGGCCGCGTCGCGCTTGTCCGTCTTCTGCCAGGAGTCGCGAATGATGCGGAAGCGGTAGGCGTCAATCACAACGCAACTGGCTCCCTGGCTCTGGATCTTCTCCGCCCAGTACAGGGCTCCCGCGGTTGTTTCCAGCACTACCGCGTCCTCACTGCCCAGGCTTGCGACGTAGCCCTTGATGTCCGCCTGGGCTCGCACGAACTTCTCTTCCGTTCCTGTCTCATTGCGCACCGAGATCGTGGCGTACTTTTTGTGCAGATCCACTCCGTGATACCTCATGTCCCCCCCCTTCTCGAAAACCCCGGGTCCGAACGAGGAGACTTCCTGGAAGGCGCTGATGACTCCATCCTACTATTAAGCATCGCCGGTGGCGTGCTATCTTGTCGGTAAGGAACGGCGGTGGGTGGCCTGCCAAACTTACTTACGTGGTCACTACGCGTGCCACAAGCGAGAAGAAGGCCATCTACCGTCCTCCTCTTGGAGTCCCGGGTCATCGAGGAATCCAGTATACAGCCACCAACCACCTTGATCATAAACGCCCTCCAGGAAACTGCAGGGCGCATCATAACAACTTTCTTGAGATCACGGCGTACTTCACGCCACGCACATGTTGCCATTCTGTTGAAGGTCCTTTTCTGCTCACTGATTGTACGCCCCCAGTTCGAACAAGAGCGAATGGGCTATTCGCTTTTCATCTCTCTTAAGGAGGGAAAATGATGAAGAGCGGCAAAACTCTCGTGCTCGCGCTGTGTGTGGTGTTGGTGGCGAGCCTCGCTCTCGTCGGCTGCGCCGGCGAGAAAAAGCCGAAGACGATTGGCTTCTCCGTCTTCGACATGCAGTACAGCTTCTTCCAGCAGATGGAGAAGGGAACCAGGGAAACCGCCGAGGCTGCGGGGTACAAATACATCCTGCACGACCAGAAGGGCGACGAGGCGCAGATGATCGCCGGCTGCCAGGACCTGATCAACCAGGGGGTAGCGGCGCTGATCGTGTCGCCGATCAAGCCCGAGGTCATGGGGCCGATCGTCGAGGCCGCGCACAAGAAGAAGATCCCGGTCGTCATCGACGACATCGGCGGCGGCGGATCCAACTACGATGCCCTAGTCGTTTCCAACAACTACGAGGGCGGCTCCATTGCGGGCCAGTTCGCAGTGGACCAGCTCAAAGGCAAGACCGCGTCCATGGAAGTCGCCATCATCAAAGTCGACCCCTCGCACGTGTTCGCGATCCGCAGGGGCGAAGGCTTCAAGGCGACAGTGGAGAAGGCCGGCTTCAAGGTGGTGAAGGAGCTCACCGGTCACGACAAGGCTGAAGAGGGCTACACGGTGATGAAGGACATCCTCACCTCCAACCCCAAGATCGTGGCCGTCTTCGGGGAGAACGACCCCATGGCAGCCGCGGCCGCGCAGGCGGTGGCCGACGCGAAGCGCAAGAACATCATGGTCATCGGGTTCAACGCCGACAAGGTCGCCCTCGACGCGATCAAGGCCGGGACCATGGTCGCCACGGTGCAGCAGCTTCCCTACGACATGGGCAAGAAGACTGCGGTGCTCGCCGACCAGCTCATCAAGGGCCAGAAGCTCACCTTCGACGACAACGACAAGAAAGAGATCTACGTCTCCGTGAAGCTCATCACGAAGGACAACGTCGAGGAAGCCCTCGCGGCGCTGAAGTAGACCACGCGGCGCCGCAGGAACAGCCCGCGGCGCCATCCTTTCCCTCCCCTATGGCAGACGCGATAGAGATTCGGTCCATCACCAAGACGTTCCCCGGCGTCACCGCGCTCTCCGACGTGAGCTTCTCGATCCACGCGGGCGAGGTGCACGCCGTCGTGGGAGAGAACGGCGCGGGCAAGAGCACCCTGATGAAGATCCTGGGCGGGGTCTACCAGGCGGACCGCGGGGAGATCGTCATCGATGGCGCAGTCGCGCACCTGCGATCCGTGCAGGAAGCCGTCGCGCACCGCATCAGCGTGATCTACCAGGAGTTCAACCTGATGCCCGAGCTCACCGTAGCCGAGAACATCTTCGTCGCCGACCTGCCCACGCGACGGTTCCTCCCGCTGCTGCGCATGAAGGCGCTCAGGGAGCGCACACGGGAGCTCATCGACCGCCTTTCCCTCGATCTCTCCCCTTCCGCGCTGGTGAAGAACCTGAGCGTCCCCCGCCGCCAGATGGTGGAAATCGCCAAGGCGCTGCACCTGGACGCCTCCATCATCATCATGGACGAACCCACGGCCGCGCTCGCCGGAGCCGAGGTGGACAAGCTCTACCAGATCATCCGCACCCTCAAGTCCCAGGGCAAGACGATCCTCTACATCTCCCACCGGCTGAAAGAAATCTTCGACGTGGCCGACCGGGTGACAGTGCTGCGCGACGGCCGTTTCATCGCCACCGAGGAGGTGTCCGGACTTACGCAGGACGCGGTGGTGCGGATGATGGTCGGCCGGGACGTGACGCATTTCTACCCGCACGCGCCGGCCTCCGAGGGCGCACTTCCCGCGGCAGCCGCGCTGAGCGTCCACGAGCTCACCCGTGAAGGTGCGTTCGAGCGCGTGAGCTTCTCTGTGAACAAGGGCGAGATCCTCGGGATCGCCGGCCTCATGGGATCGGGGCGCGAAGAGCTCCTGAAGGCCCTCTACGGGCTGGTGCCCTGCGACTCGGGTGAGATCCGCGTGGGCGGCAGACCGGTTCGGATCGCTAACCCGCAGGACGCCATCCGCCTGGGCATCGGGTTTGTCACCGAGGACCGCAAGGACTCGGGGATCTTCCCCCTCATGTCGGTCAAGGAGAACGTGAGCCTCAACGTCATCCGCAGGCTGACGCGCGCGGCGGGCACCTACATCGACATTCGCAGGGAGCGCGCCCTGCTCGCCGAGTACACGCGCTTCCTGAACCTCCGTTTCGCCTCTGAGAGCCAGCAGGTGATGTACCTGAGCGGCGGCAACCAGCAGAAGATCGTGCTTTCCCGCGCCCTCGCCGCCGAGTGCGGGATCCTGTTGCTGCTGGAGCCGACCCGCGGCATTGACGTGGGGGCCAAGGCGGAGATCTACCAGCTGCTGGGCGAGCTCTCCCGCAAGGGAATTGCGCTGGTCATCGTCTCATCGGACCTGCCGGAGCTCATCGCGGTGTCCAGCCGTGTCCTCGTGGTCTGGCAGGGGCGCATCACGGGGGAGCTCAGGGGGGCGGACATCGAGGAGAACACCATCATGCAGTGCGCAACGGGGAGCCGGCAGCTCACCCGCGGGGAGCGGTAATGCTCGGCAGGATCTGGGAACGGTACTTCATCTATCTTGTGGCGGCGGTCATGCTGGGCGTGTTCGCCATCCTCACCCCCAACATCCTTTCCGGGGCAAACATCATCAACGTGCTCACCAACGCGGCTACGGTAGCCATCGCGGCCGCCGGCATGACCTTCGCCATCACCGGTGGCGGGTTCGACCTTTCCATCGGGTCCACGCTCGCCATTACGACATGCGTGCTGGGCAGGCTCATCCCGGAGCTGGGGCTGTGGGGCTCCTTCGCAATCGCCCTCGCTGTCGGGACGCTCCTGGGCGCGGTGAACGGCATCATCATCACGAAGTTCCAGATCCAGACCTTCGTGGCCACCCTGTCCACCATGATCATCTACCGCGGGCTGGCGCTGATCTACACCCAGGGCCACGACGCGACGCTGTACTCCTACCTCGACATCAAGGTCTTCACGGGAGGCGACATCCTCGGGGTGCCGGTCCCCATCGTGCTGACCGCGTGCGTCTTTCTCCTGGCCTTCGCGGTCTACCGCTGGACGCCCTTCGGCGTGCAGGTGCGCAGCATCGGCTCGAATATCACCGCCTCCCGCGTCTCGGGCATCCCGGTGGACCGGACGCTGATCGCCATTTTCGTCGTCACCTCCGTCACCGCGGTGCTGTCGGGTACGCTGCTCACCTCCCAGCTGCTTACTGGCAACGGGCGGGTGGGGCAGGGATTCGAGCTGGAGGCCATCACCGCCACCATCCTGGGGGGCACGAGCCTTTCCGGCGGGCGGGGGAACATCTGGGGCACCCTCGTAGCCGCGCTCCTGCTGACGATCATCGCCAACGGGCTCAACCTCCTGGGCCTGCCCGACCAGTACCAGCGGCTGGCCAAAGGCCTCATCTTCATCCTCGCCCTTACCGCCGATTCCGTGGGCCGGCTCATCCGGGAGAGGAGGTCGTAAATGAAACTGAACGTCCCGGCGCGCGCGGCCCTGCTGGCGTGGTTCAACGCCCGCGAGCGCGGGATCCTCTTCGCACTGCTGATCTTCTGGGCGGTCTGCGCCGCCACCAACCCCATGTTCCGCGACATCTCCACCTACCTGAGCATCCTGCGCGAATCATCCTTCGTCGGCGTCGCGGCCATCGGTATGACCTTCTGCATCATCACGGGCGATTTCGACCTTTCCGTTGGCTCGATGCTTTCCCTGCTGGGGATTGCGATGGTCGCCATGGTCGGCAGGACGGGCCTGGTGCCCGGCATCCTCGCGGTGACCCTCCTCGGTGCCGCCTGCGGGGTGTTCAACGGGGTCCTGGTCTCGCGGCTGCGTAACCCCGCCTTTATCGCGACCCTCGCGATGTACTACATCTACCGCGCGGTGGCCTACATCGTGACCACCGGCAAGCCGGTCGAGTTCCAGGAGCCCTGGTTCACCGACATGGGCAACGGGAGCGTCGCGGGGATCCCTACCCCCTTCCTGTTCTTCGTCGTGCTCGTCGTGGTGGGCACCTACGTTCTCCGCCGCACCCCATTCGGTCGCGCGGCGCTCGCCATCGGCAACTCGGTGCGTGCAAGCCAGATCTCGGGGGTGCGCATCGCGCGCATGCGCATGCTCATGTTCACGCTGGTCGGCGCGTTCACGGGCGTGGCGGCCATGCTCATCTCCTCGCGTATGTGGTCGGCCAATTCCGGCATGAAGGTCGGCTACGAGTTCGACGTCATCGCCGCGGTGGTGCTCGGGGGCACGAGCCTCTCCGGCGGCAAGGGCAGTGTCGTCAACACCTTCGTCGCGTCGATCTTCTTCGCCTCGCTGAACACGGCAATGAACATGTTCCACGTCGATTCCTACATGCAGCGAGTGGTGATCGGCATCGTGCTGCTGTTCGCCTTCTCCCTCACGGGCATCCGCGGGTTCGTGGCCGAGAGGGTGCGCCTGCGGCGCGAGCGCGCCGCCGTGGCATCGACGTGATCTTCACCGACTGCGACGGCGCTTCGGGCAGCGAGTGCTCCTCATCGCGAGCGTGCTGCGCTTCCGCAAGCGTCTCGAATAGAGCCCCCTGCGGAGATGCAAGAAAAAGGAGAACCTTCTCTACTGGATTGGCATCTCTCCCACCAGCGGCTCATACTTATGGATATTTCTCATCTTGAATGCCAGAGGATACCCCACAAGATGAACGATACAAAGCTTGAGGAAGGAAAGCCGGTCCACTCTTCCAAGAGGTAATTCCCCGCTTTTCTTCAGCTTGGACAGGAGATCACTGAACAGCGAACGGAAATAGCGGCGAAACGAATAAGACTTGAAGTACAGCCGCATAAATTGCTCATAAAAGTCTTTGCGGCTGAGCCGGGTGGGCAGCACAGAATGGACAAAGTCGAAGTAGGCGTAATCCTTGATCGCCAGACGGTCATATGTGTTTTGGTACAGGTCCGTCCCCGGAAGAGGCGTCAAGACGGTGAAGATCGGCTGAAGGAGCTCGCTCTCGCAGACATAACGGAAGAGCGCCTGAAAATCAGCCTCCTCATAATCCGGGTTGACAATAAAATTGGCGGCGTTGCCGATCCCCAGCCTCCTAAGAATCCGGATCGCTTCATTGTTCATCTCGACCGAAGTCCGCTTATTGAGCTCCGAGAGTTCTTCTTCCCGGAATGACTCGACTCCAACAGTCAAATATACCAGACCCGCTTCTTTCAGCGCTTCAATGAGGTCCGGATGCTTAACGATGGTATCGGCCCGAGCGTACATGGACAGCTTTTTCCTGATTTTTCTTTCCTTGATGAGCCGAGCCAGACGCATGGCGCGCTCGACATTGTGCAGTGTGTTGTCGTCGGCGAATTGGACGGAATCGATATCCTCACCGAGAGAAGCCAGCTCCTCGACAATCGACTCCGGGCTGCGGGTGAAATACTTGCCGTTCATGATTTTCCAGCAGGAACAAAAGGTGCACCGGAAGGGGCAGCCCCGGCTTGACAGCACCTGGGCGGTCCGGCTCCAGGTCAGGTCCCGGTATTTTCCTCTGTATTTGGCCGTCAGATGCCGTGCCGGAAAGGGAATGCGGTCGAGATCCACTTCGAATGATTCTGGTTCTGTAAAGTCCAGCTTGCCGTTCCGGACCAGCGCCAGATTGTGGACTTCCGACACATCTTTTCCCTCTTCGAGCCGGCTGACAAAATCTCTGAAGGTGATGTCCGCCATCCCCAGGAAAACGGCATCGACGGATGGCTCGGCAAAATCGACCGGAAGAAACGTCGCGTGATTTCCTCCGACGGCGGTTACTATGCTGCTGTCAAACTTCTTGACCTCTCGGATCACCTCTTGGGCCACGGGGACATCGCAGGTATAGGCCGTCACTCCTACGAGGCGCGGCCTGAACTTCTCCAGTTTGGCCTGAAGGTTATGGTCGATTCTCATGTCCAGGATCTCGACTGAATGGTCCGGCACGGCCGCGGCAAGATATTCCAGCTCCAAGGGCTCGCCCCGCGAGGGAGCGAAAATGTTCCGATTGAGGGGAGGCTTGATCAGAAGGATTTTCATGGTGAACCCCGACTTTGCAATCTTGCCTTATCGGTTCCCGCTGCACCGGTGCAGGAGATCTTTTTCATATTGCCTCCCGAAGGAGCCTTCCATTGAACCACATGCTCTAAGACAGCAAGATCTATGCCGGGAGAGGTGGTTGCGCTATTTCTTTCTGGCTGAAAGAATTGGTCCTATAGTTGCCGAGCTGTCAGCTTGCATACCCCTGCAACGTAGATTGCTCCAGGCAACCGGAGTTGCAATGAGTTCGCGGAGCAGACCTACCTTTGCGAGAAGACGAACGTGCGCACGCTGCAGGATGCGGGTGTCCATATCTGGGACGAGTGGGCGGACGCGCAGGGCGAGCTGGGACCCGTCTACGGCCGGCAATGGCGGTCATGGCCCGCCCCGGCGGCGCCGCGATCTACGCGCTTTTCCTGCCTCGGGCCGACCTGATGTACCTCACGCTGATCGATGCGGAAGTGCCGGGTGAAACGCTGTTCCCTGATGTGCGCTGGGAGGAGTGGCGTGTCCTCAGCGAAACACCCGGGCGAATCGATCCTCGCCGGCCGCTGCCCCACAGGTTTGTGGACCATGAGCGCATGACCTTGCTTGGGCCGCACACCTCTCCCCGCTGACCGGCGATTTCGCCGCCTTCACTGCTCCTCCGACGCCGTGGAGCCGTAGCTCGCTCACGCACGCGTCGCAGACCGTGTTCGGGGGACCATTCTCCTATTTCTGCAGGAGGTGGACAGCGAACCCACAGAACTCCCTGTCCAGGTAGACCGCCACTGTCCTTCCGTCCTTTTGCTTCGCCGTTTCCGGCCGGACGCCTACGCCCTTCCCCGCCAGATAGGCGATGGCCCGGGGGATGCTGAGGGTGGAGATTGCGATGTGGCCATGAGCGCCAAGGTAGGGGCTCTTCATGATCTCAAGGCCGGCACCGGCAAAGACAGAGCTGTTCCCATCTTTGACGGGGAAGGAGAAGAGGCTCGAGAAAGATTCGGCCTGTGCCATGGCTTTCTCCGGGCTCGACTCGTTGAGGCCGAGGTGAACGACCTCGAAGCTCATTGCCGCGGCAATTGCTTCCCGGGCCAGTCGGGTGATCTCTTCGAACCTGCCCGCCGAAATCGCACCTTCCCGGGCGATCCATGTCCCGCCAACGGCATGGACGCGGTTGAAGGACAGGTACTCCTTCAGATTTGACGGCTCCACTCCGCCGGTCGGAATGAACTGCACGCCGCTGTACGGAGCGGCAATGGCCTTCAGGAACTCCAGTCCGCCTGAAGCGCCGGCGGGGAAGAACTTCAGGACTTCCAGCCCCCGCTCCAGGGCCATTTCGATATCCGAGGGGGAGGAAATCCCCGGAGTCACCGGCACTTCGTGCTCGATGCAGTATTCAACGACCCGGGGATTGAACCCGGGGGAGACAATGAACTTCGCCCCGGCGCCGAGCGCCTTCTTTACCTGTTCAACCGTAAGCACGGTCCCGGCACCGACCAGCAGCGCGGGCAGCTCCTCGGCCAGGCGGCTGATCGCATCCTCCGCCGCGGGGGTGCGGAAGGTGATCTCTGCCACCGGCAAGTCCCCCGCAAGGAGGGCCTTGCCCAGGCTCACCGCGTCGGATGCCCTCTCGATCTTGACCACCGGGATGATTCCGATCTGACCCAGTCTCTCCAGGATTGCGTTCATAGATTCCTCCTTAGAGAAGAATGACGCGTCGAGCCGCGCCGGCGGATCTTCCGCCGCGGCTTCACGCCACCGTCTCCCAGCCTCCGGACTTCTCCGACCTGAACAGGGCGTCAGTCACTTTAAGGTTTTTGACTGCATCACGCGGAGGCAGGGGGACCGGCCCCCCTGCGCGCACGGCGCGGGAGAAGGCCTCGAGCAGAAGCGCGTACTGATCACTGACAGGAAGCGTGATGGTCCGCGCGCCCAGCCAGTTGATGACGGTGATCTCGGCCGAAACGTCGGGGTGCGGATTGAACGGGATGAGAACGGAAAGCTGGCCGCCGGAACCGATTGCATCCACCCGTTGCCAGGCCTGGGACTGCGTGGCGACGGTGAACACCGCGCGGGCTTTGCCGAAGTCCATGACCGCCGTTGAAAGAATGTCGGTGCGCAGATTGGCATCTCGATGCACCAGGCTCATCACCCGGGCGGGCTCGGCGTCCAGGAGAAGCCGGGAGCAGGAGACCGCGTATCCCCCGATGTCCCTCAATCCGCCCCCTCCCACGTCGAGGATGTTGCGGATATTGGCGGGATCCGGGATCATGTAGGAGAAGAAGGAGTGGACGGCATGGATCTCCCCCAGCTCTCCGGTCCGAACGATTTCCACGACCCTTTCCCATTGGGGGTGAAAACGGTACATGAGGCCTTCCATCACGAGCACTCCCTTGCTCTCCGCGTAGCGCATGGCCTCCTCGGCCTCCGCGGCGTTCAGGGCGAAAGGCTTCTCACAGAGCACGTGTTTGCCCGCGTCCGCCGCCTTCTTCACCCACTCCGCATGGAGATGGTTGGGAAGGGGGATGTACACGGCCTCGATTTCCCTGTCCGCCAGCAGCTCCTCATACGAGCCATAGGCCTTGGGAATACCCAGCTCCGCCGCGGCCTTCCGGGCCTTTTCCCGGGATCGTGACGCAATGCCTCTTATCTCGATGAGGGGAGATTTGCGTGCGTTCGTATGCACCCTGCCCACATAATGACTTGAAATGGACATTACGCCCCAAACGACAGGCTTCATTCGCTCACCTCCTGGCCGGGAATCCTTTTTCTTGCTTGACGGTGCCGGATTCTACCACCAGGCCGCAGGATGCTGTCAACTGAAGGTTTGAAGGCCCGTTTTCACTTTACGTTGACAAAGGCGGGATGTTCAGATAGCTTGAAATGAAATGGCGTTTCAGAAAGATGGACGCCGAAATCACGCCCTGCGAAAATCGGGGAGGGGCGTCAATCGCCTCCCTTCTTTTTCCGGGCACGGGAGCTTGCATGGGCGACCTTCTGTCCGTAGAGAACTTGAAGAAGAGCTTCCCCGGAGTGCTGGCCGTGGCCGACGTGAGCTTTTCCCTGCGCAAGGGGGAAATCCTGGCGCTCATTGGGGAGAATGGGGCCGGCAAGTCCACGCTGAGCCAACTCCTGGGCGGCGCCATCCGTCCCGACAGCGGGAGGATAGTTCTCGAGGGCCGGGAAGTGTCCTTTGCCTCCTCGCTGGACGCAATCCACTCCGGCATAGCCATGATGTTCCAGGAGCTCTCCCTTATCGGCGGACTCTCCATAGCGGAAAACATCTTCGCCAACCGCCAGCCCACCGGAGCGCTCAACGGAATCAAGTGGAAGAAGCTGTATGCCGAGACCGCGGACTTCCTGAAGCGGTTCAACGTGTCAATGGATCCACGGCAGGTGGTCAAGCGGCTTTACAAGGGGGATCAGCAGATCCTGGAGTTTCTCAAGGCGATGTCCACGAATCCCAAGCTTCTCATCCTGGACGAGCCGACCTCCTCACTGACCGAAACCGAAACTGCCTATCTGCTGGAAAACATCCGCGCCCTTCGCTCACAGGGCATGTCCTTCCTCTACATCACCCACAAGCTCTCCGAGGTATTCAAAATGAGCGACCGGGTGATCGTGATGAGAGACGGCCGCTATGTCGGTGTGCGCAATACTTCCGAATGCACCGAGGGAGATCTCATTGCGATGATGGTCGGCCGGGAGATCACCAATATCTACACGAAACGCTCTGCCCCTCGCGGCAACGGGGAATGCCTGCGCGTTGAAGGATTCACGCGCCGGGATGCGTTCGTGGGCGCCTCCTTCCGTCTGGAGCACGGAGAGATCCTGGGTCTTTCGGGGCTGGTCGGATCGGGGAGGACGGAGCTGGCGCGGGCCATATTCGGCGTCGACCGCCGGGATGCGGGCATGGTGTTCCTCGAGGGCAGGGAGGTGCAGATATCCACCGCGCACGAAGCCATCCGCCGGGGGATCGCATACCTCACCGAGGACCGCAAAGACCTGGGACTGTTTCTCAATATGGCGATCCGGGACAACCTCATCGCCCCCTCCCTGGAGCGGTTCACCGCGCCCACCGGCTTCATGAAAAACAGGGCAATCGGGGATTTCGCCGCGGCACGGGTCAAGGAGTTCTCCATTGTCACGCCTTCCGTATACAAGAAACTGAACAAGCTGTCGGGAGGAAACCAGCAGAAGTGCCTGGTGGCAACGTGGGCAAGCACCGATCCTAAGGTCATTTTCCTTGATGAGCCGACACGCGGAGTCGACGTGGGCTCGCGGGCCGACATCTACGCCAAAATCGAGGAGCTGTCCGGGAGAGGCATCGGGATAGTCATCATCTCTTCGGATCTCCCGGAGCTGCTGGGAATGTGTGACCGCATACTCGTCATGCATCACGGCAGGATCGTCGGGGAGGTTCCCCGGGCGGATTTCTCCGAGGAGTTGATCCTCTCCTATGCCACCGGTGTGAAATCCAGCTGAGGGAAGCGCAGGTACCGCCATGAATTCCACAATCGAATCCAGATCCCGCAATCTCAGAGAAGCCGCCAGGTCCGTGCTGGCGTTTCGGGAATCGATCCTGATCCTGGTCCTCATCGTGGCGGGCATCGCCATGACCATCGCCTCCCCCGTTTTCCTGACGTGGCCCAACATCGAGGCAATCCTCCTCGGTTTGTCGGTGGAGGGCACAATCGCCGTCGGGATGGTGATTCTTCTTGTCTCCGGAGGCCTCGACCTCTCCGTCGGATCAACCCTCGCGTTCACCGGAGTCGTCTGCGGGCTGGCCCTCGTCGCAGGCATCCCGACGGCGCCGGCGATAGTCCTTGCCCTTGTCGCTGCTCTGGCGGTGGGCATGGTGAACGGGCTCATGATCGCGAAGCTGAAGATGAATCCTTTCATCATCACCCTCGGAATGATGATCACCATTCGCGGCTTGCTCCTCGTCATTGCCGGGGGCCGCGCGGTCCTCGACCTTCCGGCCTCGTTCAATGCGGTGGGACAGGGACGGCTGCTGAGTATCCAGTATCCGATCTTCGTCGTTGTCATCCTCGTGATCGTCGGAGACATACTCCTCAGAAACACGCGCTTTTTCCGGCAGAATTATTACGTGGGCGGGAAGGAGCAGGCGGCCCGGCTTTCGGGCATCAAGGTCGATTTCATCAAGATTTTCAACTACTGCCTGATCGCGGTCCTCTCAGGTGTGTCGGGGTTGATGCTCACGGCGCGCTTCGGATCCTCCTCGGTCACGGTGGGCTCGGGGGTGGAGCTCCGCGTGATCACCGCCGCAATCATCGGCGGCGCGAGCCTCAACGGGGGGGAGGGCTCGGTGCTCGGGGCCTTCCTTGGGGCACTGTTCATGGGGGTGCTCGCCAACTCGTTGAACCTGCTCGGTGTGGACGTGTACTGGCAGAACCTGGTGACCGGGCTCATGCTGATCCTGGCCGTGGTCTTCGACATGATCAACGAGCAGCGCAAGGAGCGGGGAAGATAGAACCCCGTCCAGGTCAGAGCCTTCCGTACTTGGCAAGCAGCTCCTTTACCGAGAGGCCCTTGAGGATGTCCGCTCTCGTCTTCTCCTCCTTGTCCGCCTGCGCCCTGGCCCTCTCATAGACCTCTCCCGCATCGGCGGAGGGGACCACTGTCACCCCGATCTCATCAGCGACCACGATGTCGCCCGGATTCACCCGGAGACCACCGCAGACCACGGGGGTGTTGATCTCGATCGGCTCGAACCGCCCCGAATAGGCGCTGTGGGAGGCGCGCGGCGAAACGGACCGGGAGACCACGGGGAAACCGAGCATCCGCGCCTCATCGGTGTCGCGCGCCGAGCCGTCGATCACCACCCCGACCACGCCTGCAGCCCTGGCCAGGCCGGACATGAGGCCTCCCCAGATGGAGGTTTCACTTTCGCCGAATGCGTCGATAACCACGACATCCCCTTTCTGGGCGACCTGGAATATCTCCAGGCAATCCACGATATCGCCGGCGGTGAGCTTGACGGTGAGCGCCGGTCCTATGAAGGACTGCACGATGCTGCGCATTTTCATGGCGCTGTGCATGACGTTCTGGCGCTCCTGGGCGTCGCTCACGACGCAGGAAACGCTCATCACCTCGCGCAGCGACAGGAACTTTGCCAGAATCGCGGCGTCGGTACGCGCATGGTCCCCAATGATCTTCTTCATCCTTTTGCCTGCCTTGTAAGAGAATTGTCTCTGGGCGCGCGGGGCGAGCTACCTCTTCGGTTTCACCAGATCCGGCGGAGTCTTTCCCAGAAGGACCGCTTTTGCGTTCTCCGAGGCGACCCGGCGGCACTCCTGGAGGGAACCCACGGACACGTATGCCACGTGGGGTGTGATAACGCAGTTCTCCAGGGCGAACAGCGGATTGTCGGCTGGGTTCCATTTCTCCAGCTTTGCGGGTTCCTCCTCGGTGTCATCCATCCCTGCCGAGGCAATCCTGCCCTCTTTCAGGGCCGCGGCAAGGGCCGCGTTGTCGACGATCTTCCCTCGTGCGCAATTGATGAGCACCGCCGTGGTTTTCATTTTCGCAAGCGCTGCTCCATTGATCAGATGCTCGGTCTCGGGGGTGTAGGGGCACATGACGTTGACCACGTCGCTCTGCGCGAGCAGCGCATCCAGCTCCACCTTTTGCACGCCCAGGCTTGCCATGAATCCCTCGGACACGTAGGGGTCACAGGAGATGATCCGGAAATTGAACCCCCGCACCTTGCGCGCGATGTTCTGGGCAATCCGGCCGAAGCCGATGAGCCCCCACGTCGACTCCCGGAGGCGCGGGATGGGCACGCCTGACTCGCTCCAGTGCCACTTCCCTGCCCGGGTGGCCCTGTCGTACCACGGGATCCGCCTCACGAGCATCAGGGCGAGGGTGATCGAGTGATCCGCCACCTCGTCGAGGGCGTAGTCGGGAACGTTGGTCACGACCATCCCGTGTTCGTACGCCGCATCCACGTCCACGATGTCCACCCCGGTCCCATACCGGCAGATGGCCTTGCACTTCTTCAGTTTCTCGATGGTAGCCCGCGGAATTTTCGCGTACTGCTGCAGGATAGCGTCCGCATCCGCGGCCTGCTCGGCCAGACCGGCGCCGGTCCTGCACTGCAACCCGATGACCTCCGCCCCGATCGGCTCGAGGATCGCTCTCTCGATGTCATTGTCGGGATAGTCGAAATCGCTTATGTAAACCCTGTATTTCGCCATGAAGTCTCCTGCATCCGGCACCCCAGGCTCCACGACGGCGCGCGGCCTTTCCCGGGGATCCGTTCAGCGGCGGTCCCTCTCCCCGGCTCGGTCCCTCGTCACCATGCGCCCCAGACGGGACACTGCAGACCACATTTCCACCCGCCACATGTCGATGAAGACGGCGAGCATTATAATGAGGCCGATCACGACCCCCTGCACCGAGGACTCCACCGCGTGGAGGTTGAGCCCGTTCTGCACTATGGTGATGGTGAGCGCGCCGAAGAGGGTCGAGATGACGTTGCCTTTGCCTCCCTGGAGGCTCGCTCCCCCGATGACCGCTGCGGCAATGGCGGAAAGCTCCATCCCGACCCCGTAGTTGGGCGACCCCGAGTTGAGCCGCGCGGCCATGAGGATGGAGCCGAATCCCGCCATCACACCGGCGAGGACGAAGGAAAGCATGATGATGCGCTTGACGTTGATACCGGAGAACCGAGCCGCGCCCGGGTTTCCTCCCACTGCCACCATCTGCCTTCCCAGCTCCGTGTAGTTCATCATGAATGCGGCAAGGGCAAAGAAGCCGATCACGTAGAACACCACGAAGGGGACCCCAAGGATTGTGTTGTAGAAGAGGGGAGTCAGGGAATTGGATATCGAAAAGATCGGGGAGCCGTTGTTGAACATGAAGGCGAAGCCCCGGAATATGCTGAGGGAAGCCACCGTGGTGATGAAAGCGGGAATTCGGAGGTAGGCCGTCAGCATCCCGTTCCACAGCCCGAGGACTGCCCCGACCAGGACAGTGGCGACTATGGCCACGGGGAGAGGAAAGTTCAGGAACTTAAGCATTGTGGCGAGCAGCATGGTGAGCAGCGTGATCGCCGAGCCAGGGGACAGGTCGATCCCACCGGCGAAGATGACCAGCGTGGACCCGACCCCCAGCAGGGCCACAATGCTCACCTGCATCGCGATGTTCCTGAGGTTGTCAACGAGGAAGAAACGGTCCGTGGTGAACCCGACGAGCAGAGTAACGACGACCGTCGCCACCACGGGACCCAGGATAGACGAACTGGTCACTCTTCTTGCCATTCTCCCCGCTCCCCTCCGCGCTGACCGCTCACACGGTCCGGCGAACGAAGACCTTTTCTACCAGGTCCTGCTTGTCCATGTCCTCGGCGTTCTTCACCTCGACGATCTCGCCGTCCCTGACAATCCCGATGGTGTCGCTGATCGCAAGCAGCTCCTCGAAATCCGAGCTGATGAGGATCACGCCTTTGCCCTCCCGCGTCAAGGCGTTGATGAGGTTGTACACTTCGACCTTTGCTCCGACATCGATCCCCTGGGTGGGCTCGTCCAGGATGAAGACGTCCGCCTCGGAGAATATCCACCGGGCAATGATGATCTTCTGCTGGTTCCCCCCGGAGAGGTACTGGACGGAGCTGTCGCTGGCGGCCGGCGTGATCCGCAGCTTCTCGAAGTGCTCCCGCGCGAGCTCCTGCTCCTTGCCGAGATTCAGCACCCCGAGGCGCGAAATCCGGGCCAGCTTCGCGATCGAGATGTTATGCACTCCGGTGAAGGCCATGAACAGGCCGGTGGCCTTGCGATCCTCGGTGAGCAAAGCAACGCCGTGGGCAATCGCTTCACGCGGGGACCGGAACAGAGACATCCGGCCGCCATCTCTGCCGGTGTAGGAACGCACGCTCCCGCCGGCCACCCTGTCGATGCCGAAGAGCGCATGGGCGATCGCGGTTCTTCCGGTGCCGATGAGGCCGGCCAGCCCGAATACCTCCCCCCGGTGCAGGATGAAGCTCGCGCCCGCCGCGCTCCGAGCCGTCCTGATACCCCTGACGTCCAGCAGCACGTCCGTCGTGAGGTTGCGCTCCTTTGGATAGTGGCTGCGGAAATCCCCCCCTATCATGAGGCTCACGATCCGGGCCAGATCGATTCTGGCCCTCGGCTCGCTCGCGACGATCCTGCCGTCCTTCATGACGGTCACCGTGTCCACGAGGTCCACTACCTCGTCCAGGCGGTGGGAGATATAGATGACGGCGCAGCCCTGCCGGGCGAGATTGCGCACGAGCTCGTGGAGCCTGCGCACCTCGTCCATGCCGAGGGACGCGGTAGGCTCATCCATGATGAGCAGGCTCGCCTCCAGGGAGAGTGCCTTGGCGATCTCAACAAGCTGCTGTTCCGCCACGGAGAGCTCCGCAACGATCGCCACCGGATCCAGAGTGATGCCCAGGCGCTCCAGCAGGAGGCTGCTGCGCCGATGGACCTCCGCCCAGTCCACGACAATCCGGGCGCCCCTCCTCCTGGGGAGGTGTCCGAGGAATATGTTCTCTGAGACCGTCATGATGGGAACGAGAGAGAGCTCCTGGTAGATGGTGGCGACTCCCAGGGAACGGGCCGTCAATGGATCATGGACGATAGTAGGACGCTGCCTGAGATACATGCGGCCCGAGGTGGGCTGGTGGACTCCCGACAGGCACTTCACCAGGGTGGACTTGCCGCTGCCGTTCTCCCCGAGAAGCCCATGCACTTCCCCGGGATAGATTTTCAGGTCGATGCCGTCGATCGCCTTCACTCCCGGGAAATACTTCGTGAGGGACTCGATCTCCCACAGGGCTTTCATGCCGGCGGTCATGCTACTCCCTTCTCACGGCAAAATCTATGGACCGTCAGGAACCCGGAAGCCGGCCGCCGGCAACGGCAGGGCCCGGTGAAGGGCGCCCTCCGCAGGGCAGCGGTCCTGGGAGAGCGGTCCACCGGGCGTCCGAACGTCAACAGATCCGGATCAGTACTGTTTGGAGGGCTTCGGGTACAGGTTCTCCGGTTTCTTCAGGAAGGATACGGCGTTTTCCTTGTCCGTAATGGTCGTGGGCGTCTCCACGAATCCACCCTTGAAGTTTCCGTACAACCCGTCCAGCGCTACTTGCAGCACGATCTGCCCCATGACGAACGGCGTGGTATTGACGGTGCCCGTCACATTGCCCGCCGCGATCTCCTCGAGGCACGCTGTGTCGCCGTCGTTGCCCAGGAGCACGATGTCTTTCCTCCCGAGCGCGCTCGCCGCCTTCTCGGCGCCCATGATCTCGTAGTCATTGGCCGCCATGATGAGCTGGATGTCCGGGTGGGCCTGCAGGATGTCCATCCCCGCCCTGTTGCCGCCTTCGACATTCCAGTCTCCCGGCAGGCTTGCGACGATCTTGAAGTTGGGCAGCTTGGAGATGATATCCACGAACCCGCCGATGCGCTCGGTCGAGTGATACCCCGGCTGGCCCTCGATCAGGCCGACGATCACCTGTTTCCCCGCCATGAGCTTCTCGGCGTATTGCCCGAGCTTCTGCGTGCCGTGCCGCTGGCTGTAGCCGACTACCCCATGAACCGGCGTGGGGAAATCGAGGATGTCAGAGTTGACAATGACCACCTCGATCCCCTTGTCCACCGCCTGCTTCACAAGAGGGGCCGCCGCATGCTCGTCATGCGTCGACAGGATGATTGCGTCCACCCCGCGGGTGATCACGTCCTGGATCATCCCCATCTGGCCGTTGATGTCCGCGCCGCTCTGCGGGGCGAGCATGAAGGTCGAGGCTCCCATGTCCTTCGCAATCGCCTTGATGCCCTCTCCGATGGCGATGTAGTAGTTGAACTCCGTGGCCGGCGGCATGTACGCGATTGTGGGGACGGCTCCCTTGGCGTACTTGAGGGCGGTGAACTGCGACTGTGCCGTGATGGGCACGGACGCGGGGTAGGTCATGACCTTTGAATAGCTGAATTGACCTTTCGGCGCTTCTTTTGCCCCGGTGGCGTAGGCACCGGCGACAAGGCCGAACACGAGAAGGAGCGCGACAGCGACCCTGACCGTGAATCTCATACCATTACCTCCTGCGAACTTGAAATTGACATCTGCCACAACTTGGCAGGTTCTCATGGCGCCAGCGCCGCGACGACCTCGCGGCATTTCTCCGTGAACAGACCGACATCCACGGAATAGGACAGATATCGGACTCCCGCGGCGCGCCATTTCTGCGCGTCGGCGATCGTGTCGACGAAGGTCCCGACGAGGACCTTCCGCCGCAGGCATTGGTCGACGACCTTCCGCATCGCATCCGTGACCTTCGGGTTGGTCACCTGCCCGGGGATGCCAAGGGATTGGGACAGGTCGTACGGTCCTATGAAAATGATATCCACGCCCTCCACCGAAAGTATCTCCTCCACGTTCTGCACGGCCTCGCTGCCTTCGAGCTGCAGGATGACGAGCGCCGTGTTGGCCTGCGCGAAGTAGGCGAATCGGTCAAGCGACGAGTAGTCGGCAGCCCTCACGAAGCGGCACACCCCGCGGGCGCCCTGCGGCGCGAACCGGGCCGCCTCGACAACCTTCTCCACGTCCTTCCTGCATCGAATCCTCGGGACCTGAATGCCTCCCGCTCCGATATCAAGCACCTCGCCGATGAGTGAGGGAGTGTCCTCCTTGACCCGGACCACGGGGAGAAGGTTTGAGACCTCCGCCGCTCGGATCAGGTTCTGCAGGGAGAGGACGCTGTTTGGCCCGTGTTCGAGATCCAGGACGACGAAATCGAAACCCGCGTGTCCCATTACCTCTACGAAGGCCGGATCGGTGGATTTGGAAAACGACCCCAGCACGGTCCCGTTTGCGAGCTTTGCCCTGAAACGCTCTATTTGCGCGGTGATCATATCTCTCCCCTGTTTAGGGAAATGAAATCATGTTTCAATAGCAAGAACTATATGGTCTCACCGGGGGCTTGTCAATAGAATAAAACAGCGTTTTATTTCTGTCAGCCAAGGAACTTGTCTTCCGGCAGACCACGGACTCCGGGCGTGATGGCGAAAAGGGAGCCAGAGAGAGGCCATTGCGTGAGCTGTTCGGCGCTCAGGGTGAGCCGGGAGGAAGTGACGTAGAGAGTGGCCAGATCAGGCCCCCCGAAAGCCACCGAAGTGGGGTTGGGGCAGGGCATCTCGAAGATCCGTTCGATCGAGCCATCCGGCCGGTAGCGGACAACGCGGGCCCCATTCCATTGGGCGTTCCAGAGGTGTCCTTCCTCGTCGATGACCGATCCATCAGGAGTACCCGGCTGACCGTGAAAGTCGCAGAAGACTCTTCTGTGAGCAGGCGCGCCCGATTGGATATCATAGTCGAACGCCCAGATTGCGGACTCAGGTGTATTGGCGTAGTACATTACCCTGCCGTCCGGGCTGAAGCAGGTGCTGTTCGCACTGCTCAATCCCCGAAAAAGCTCGTGGAGGCTGAGGTCGTGATCGAGCCTGTACGCGCCGGACCGATTCTGCCCACTGCTGTCGAACCCCCCCACGATGAATCGACCCTGGCGATCGCACCTTCCATCGTTGAGGCGGGTAGTGGGAAGCTCTGATTCGATATTACAGATTCGCCGTTCGGCGCCAGTCTCGAGGTCATAGAAAGAAAGCCCGGACGCGAACGCTATGAGCAGCCCCCCTTGCGCGCGGAAGGCAAATGAGCAAACCTTCTCCGGCATCTTCCATTTCCGGGTCCGGCCGCCGGACGGATCGAGCTGCCAGAGAGTCGAGGTTTCGATGTCGGTCCAGTACAGCTTCTGCTCCGAGTCCGACCACACCGGACCTTCACCGTGGGTGTTGCCCGCATCAGCAGCCACAGTCACTTCCTGCCGTGCCATGCGCACCTCCTTTGCGATGATCCTGTCCCACGCTTTTCCTTCACTTCTCCACAATCCACCGGGGCTGTCAATAGAGTAAAACCATGTTTCATATTGGGATGGACACTTTCTCCCCTAACAAGTAGTATCTTGTCTTCGTCAGGAGATTGTCGTGAAAGAACCGGAGTTGACGAAAGCGGTCGTGAAGACCATGCGAATTCTGGAGAGTCTCTCCCAGGACCATAGCCTGGGGGTCACTGAGCTCTCGAACACCCTCCGCATGCACAAGAGCACTGTCTGCAGGTTCCTCAATTCATTGAAAGAGTTGGGATACGTCAGGCAGGATCCGGAGACCGAACAGTACAGCATGACGCTGAAGCTCTTCGAGATCGGAATGAAGGTTTTCGACAGGCTGGAACTGTGGAGGGAGGCGCAATCCATCATAAAGCGTATGGCGGAGGAGACCAGGGAAACCGTGCACCTCGCTTCGCTGGACGGGCACGCACTTGTCTACCTGGGCAAGATCGAGTCTGTCCAGACGCTCCGCGTATCCATGATGTCCCGCGTGGGACAGAGCGCACCGACCTACTGCACGGGCCTCGGGAAAACGCTCCTTGCGTACCTGCCCCCGCAAAGGGTAACGGAGATCCTGGACCGCGAGAAGGTGATACGCTTCACGGAGCGGACAATTACTGACCGTTCGCAGCTCGACACGGAGCTCGAGTCCATCCGGAGGAATGGCTACGCGGTAGACAATGAGGAGCACGAAATCGGCGTGCGCTGCGTCGCCGCCCCGGTGCGCGACAATATCGGTGCGGTGATTGCCGCCGTCAGCATCTCCGTGCCATCGGTGCGGCTGGCGGACAAGGACATCCCCCGGTACGGTGAAATCGTCGTCAAGGGCGCCGAGGAGATTTCGCGCCGCCTGGGGTATGGCAAAAGCGCGGAAATGCGGCTGGCCGTCGCGGCCGGGTGACCCGGGCGGTCCCGTGGTTCTGACAATCATTTCAGAGGAGAGGAGGTTGCAGGCATGGCACAGGCAAGAGCGTTTTCCCACGTAGGGATCACCGTTCCCGACCTCGACAGGGCTGTAGATTTCTACAGCAAAGTATTCGGCTGGTACGTGATCATGAAGCCGACCAAGGTCGTGGAGGACGACAGCGCCATCGGCATCATGTGCAAGGATGTCTTCGGAAGCGGATTCGGCACCTTCCGAATCGCGCACATGTCCACGTCCGACAAGATCGGAGTCGAGCTTTTCGAGTGGCCGGATACGGTGATGCCGAAGAACAACCTCGAGTACCGCAAGAGCGGCATTTTCCACTTCTGCGTGCAGGACCCGGAAATCGAGGAGACGGTCAAGAAAATCGTGGCCAACGGCGGGAAGCAGAGAATGCCGATCAGGGAGTACTATCCCGGCGAGCTGCCCTACCGGATGGTGTACGTTGAGGACCCCTTCGGGAACGTCTTCGAGCTCTACAGCCACAGCTACGAGCTCACCTATTCCCGCGGCGCCTACCAGGGCTGACGCCCGGGGCCGTCCTCCCACGGGCCGACCCGCTGTCTCAGAGGTGTGAGGCATGAAAGCCCTCCGTATCCACGGACCTCTCGACATGAGGCTGGAGGAAGTTCCGCTCCCGGAGATCCGGGAAAGCCAGGTCCTCATCCGTGTGCGGGCGGTGGGGATCTGCGCCACGGATATCGAGCTCTACGACGGCCGCATGCCGTACATCAGGCAGGGACTCTCGCGCCTCCCCCTCACGCCGGGACATGAGTGGTCCGGCACCGTGGAGCAGGTGGGCACGGCCGTGGGCACCCTGAAGACGGGGGACCGTGTCGTCGGCGACATCAGCCTTGGATGCGGCCAGTGCCTGAACTGCCTGCGCGGGGCGTATCACCTGTGCGACAGCCGTACGGAGCTGGGCGTGATCAACGAGCAAGGCGCCTTCGCCGAGTACATCCGGTCCTTCGGCCGACACGTCTACCCTATACCGGATGGACTCTCCTTCGAAGAGGCGGCTTTCGCCGAACCCACGGCCACCTGCGTGAACGCTCTGTCCCGTACCGGAGTCAGACCGGGAGACCGGGCCGCTGTCTTCGGAGACGGGGTTATCGGATTCCTGGCTGCCCAGGTTTCCCGGTGCCTCGGCGCGTCCGCGGTCGTGCTCATAGCGCGCAAACCGGATCATGCCCCGGTGGCGGAGGCCCTGGGCATTCAGTTCGTAGACTCCTCACAGAAGGATATTCAGAGTGAAGTTCCGCGGCTTCTGGGAGGCCTCCCCGAGCTCGTTTCGGAATGCACGGGAAACCCCGATGCTCTGAACCAGGCGCTCCACCTCACGTGTCCGGGAGGCCGCTTCAACGCCCTCAGCATCACGGGCGCCCGGGAAGTACTCGTGGATGTGGACTATCTTGTGACCCGTGACATAGTAATGGTCGGCTCGCTGGCAAGCCCCAACGCCTTCCCGGCCGCTCTCAGGCTCCTGGCCTCAGGGGCGGTGAAGGTGAGCCCGCTGATCACAAAGACATATCCACTGGATCGAGGGGTGGAGGCCTTCGAATACGTGCGGCTCAAAAAGGGGCCGCGAATCAAGGTGCTGGTCAGCCCGGGCTGAATGATCGCAGCCTCTCATGACCACTTTTCGTTTGTTTTCATATTTTGTTGACAGCTCGCGGGGGCGTGATGTACGATATTGGAACGCTATTTCAAAAATGCTCAGAGGGACGTCGTCCCTCGTGCGGTGAAATACCGCTGACTCAAATGGCTATGGACGAAAAGGGGGGCATTATGAGATCCAAACCGAACCGCAAACACTATTGGGCTTTGGCCTGGCTGGTCATCCTTGTGGCACTGCTGGCAGTGGCGGGATGCTCCAAGCCCGCGCAGGCTGGCGCGGGTGGAGGGCAGGCCAACGTTCTCCAGGCATCTGCAAATGAGGAGTACATAGCGGTTGCCTGCATGGGCAATCTCGAGTATTTCAGCGCGCACAAGTTCGCCTGGAAGTGGATGGGCGACAAGCTGGGGGTGAAGACCAGCTACATCGGCCCCGCCGAGTATGACGTGCCCGGTCAGATAGCGGCTTTTGACCAGGCCATTGCTCGCAAACCCGCTGGCATCGCCGTGTTCGGCGTCGAGGCGAGCCTCAAGCCGGAAATCGACAAAGCCGTGGCGGCGGGCATCCCGGTAGTGACATTCAGCGGGGATGTTCCTGACTCCAAGCGTTCCACCTTTGTCGGGACGAACCAGCATGACCTCGGGTATTTCGGCGGCAAGAAGATTGGCGAGGTGCTGGGGGGCAAAGGGGACGTGGCAATCCTGAGCATCCCGGGCGTCGGAATGTTTGATGCACGTGAGCAGGGATTCAAGGACGCCTTTGCCACCTTCCCTGGAATCAGGGTTGTGCAGACCGGTGACACGAAGGCGGATACGGTCACCGCCATCAATGCGGCCAAGGCGATCATGCAGCGCTTCCCGAACCTTCAGGCGTTCGCATGCACGGACTCAACGGGCGGAATTGCCGCCGCCACGGCGGTGAGCGAAGCCGGAAAATCCGGCAAGATCAAGATCGTCTCAATGGACCGGAACTCCGACGTGCTGGAGAAGGTCAAGGCCGGCACCGTGACCGGCACCATCGCGCAGGGAGACGTCCCCGAGATGGTCTGGTGCCTCATGGTTCTCTACAGCAGGCGCCACTTCGACCCGCCGCTTTCTTCCGACAACACGAAGGCAAACGTGCTGGCCGAGCCGGTGAACATCTTCACGTCAGTGAGCTGGGTGGACAAGTCCAACGTCCAGTACTTCCTGGACGCCAACAAGATGTACAAGCCCTAGCGCAGCTTCAGGGGGAAGGACTCACTCAGGGTCCTTCCCCCCAATCACGAAAGGACCACGCGCACGGCGCCTCCGGGACAAATGGTCGTACGTCCCAGAGGCAGGGAGGGGTTAATCTGTGAAAACAGTAGAGACACGGACCAACATACTGTGGTCGGGGGAGAACTCGATCATTTTGCTGAAGGAATCCGCAGACGTCGTCGAGACGACAGCCATAGGATTTTTCAGAGTGGATTTTTCTCCCGCCGGAAGCGGGCATGCAGCTTTTGTCATCAGCGACCTGGAGGGAACCGGTCGAAAAGAAGACAAAGTCTTCGCTTGTTACACTGATAGAACGGAGATTGCTCAATGGATTCGAGATACCACTGTCGGCACTCTGCCTGAGTTTAAAAACCATGATTTGAGCAAGATTGCTATCAGGTCTGGTCGTTTCAATGCATTGGGAAACACTTTATCAAGTTGGACAGAGCTCATATCTACGGAAGAAGGAGAGTTTCGATTCACATGGTCAAAGCTCAAGTCTCCATTCAACTTGCGTGTTCCTGTTGGTGCCGTGCCATCAATACCGTATGAAATAGACACCATCATTTACCCGGCAGAACAAGCTGAAGTAGTCATCAACGGCAGGAAAGCACACGGCAAGGTTTTTCCGGATAAGCTTGGCGATCAGGTTCATAGCACAGCTTTCCTTGCAATGAGTGAGACCTGGTATCGTTAGCGTGGATGGCAGGCTGGGTCGGTCCATTTCCCCGCGTCGAGGCCGGCCCGGAGCAGGTCTGCGGCCCGCGGCTCCTCCTCCACAATAGTCTGAAAGAATCCTCCCCTGTGAGCGAGCCGGACAGCCTCATCCATTGCGCTCAACCCCTCTTGCGGTCCGACCCGGCGGAGCTTTGCCTCTGCCTGGAGCAGCAGGGTCTCGATAAGAAGACCGTTCCAACGACGATGTCGCGCAGAAGATGTCAGCTCTTCAAGCAGGCCGAGAACGTGGTCAAGCTCGTCGTTCGACGCCGCTGCCGCCAGGCGCGGTTCCCTTCTGAGCAATGATTTCATTCCCTTCATGTAGGGCGGGCATAGAGTAGTCCTCACGTCGGTGACGATAGCAACAGAGCCAGCATAGGCCGGCGGAAGCAATGGATGGGATCGGAATCCGGCGCAGCGGAAAGCGGGAAGCTATGAAATCGCCTATCCCTTATGACTGCGTGAACGCGCTCGAATCCTTTCGAGGAAAAGACATTATAAAAAACGGGTGCTTGTACCGGATCGAGTGACCCCGGGAGACCACGGCACGCTCATGAGCGGGGCGGGTACATCACGCGGTCCTGTTCCTGCCCCCCTTCTTGGCACGGTAGAGCGCCATGTCCGCGTTCCTCAGGAGCTCATCCGCGTTCATGCTCTCCTCGAGCTGCGCTACCCCGAGGCTGATCGTCACCTCCGGGATTTTCCCCACCGCGCTTTTCTGAACAGATTCGCGCAGACGCTCAGCGACCGCTGCGCCCCCCGCCGCATCGTTGCCGGGGAGAGCCATCACGAACTCATCCCCGCCGTAACGGCCGACGAAATCGTAGGCGCGGAGGCTTTGCTCGAGGCGCGCGAATATCTCCTTCAATACCGCGTCCCCCACCTGGTGACCGTGGGCGTCATTGATTCTCTTGAAGTGATCGATGTCGACGAACACCACGCTCAGCCGTGTGCCCAGCCGTGCGCAGCGATTAACTTCCGACTCGAGGCGCTCGAGAAACACCCGCCTGTTGGGAGATCCGGTGAGCTCATCGACAGTCGCGTAGCGCTCCAGGCTCTCCTGCTGCATCCTCAGGTGATGGATCACGCGCATGACGGTGAAGCTCATGATTCCTGCCGTGATGCTCCCTATGGGAAGGGCCGTAAGGAGCATTTCAAAACGCTCGGCGCGGAAAGCGATCAAACTCGCCGCCAGGGTGAGCAACTCCGCAAGGGCCAGTGTGCCGATGGTCAGGAGCCGGAACAGGGACCGCGGGGAAAGGCGGCTGAGCGCGTGAATCGCTTTCACCGGCATGCGAAGATGGCGATGCTCTTCACCCGCGCCGTGCGCCGCCCGATCAGTCGTGACTGTCGCCTGCTTCGACATTTTGTACCTCTTTAAATTGATAATATACATTATTTGGCTAATTGCAAAGTAATATTAGTAGATTATTTATGCTATAAATGGCCATGTGATTTGCAACTTATGTTGATACATTGTGTGGCACAAAAAGGTCTTGACGAGACTACTTTCAGGTCATAATATGACCACATGAAACATTCATCAGTTTCGTATCTCAAGGCGCATTTGAGCGCCGAGCTCAAAGCGGTACAGGCGGGCGAGACGGTGCTGGTCATGGATAGGGACCATCCGGTGGCTCGATTGGTGTCGCTTGAGAACGAAAATGGCATCGAAGTCCGCGAACCTCTCCAGGCTTTCAGTTTCGAGCGGCTGGCGCCCTTGATGTCAGGTGGATCGCTTGGGCCCTTGTTCGAGGACCGGGGACGGCGTTGATCAGCTTCGTAGACACTTCGGTCGTTCTGCGTTTTGTATTAGAGGGCGACATTTCGCTGCACCAGGCCTTTGCGGCCACTGTGACAGCCTGCAGCGAACTGCTGTGGATCGAGTCAATGCGGGTGGCGCAGCGGTTCCGGCTTGATGGTGCGTTGAGCGATCAGGGGCTGGCGGAGGCAGTCAGCCGCATCGCAACCTGCTATGCCAGTTTCCGGGTATACCTGCTCGATGACGAGATCAAGCAGGCGGCCGCAGGGCCATTTCCCACCGTCATCGGCACGCTGGATGCACTGCACCTTGTCTGTGCCCGTCGTTGCGCCAAACACCATCCCGGCGAAACTCTGCTCGTATACTCTTATGACAAACAGATGAACCTGTGCGCCCGGACGCTGGGCTTTTCTACGCCGTTGGCTGAGGAGTGACTCGCGAGTTTCGAGCTCAGCTGGACTTCCGACAATTCAATTCCTGAGGACGATTCTGAGGCCATTCGTGGGTCCCTCCCTTCGGGCATTCCTTGCCGATCGCACATACGGGGGAATAATCAAGGATCTGCTGGCGAGACTCCGCCGCGGACAGGATGCGATATTCCACAATGCTCCGACTGTGATCCTGTTCCATTCCCGCGTGCTCAGCTCGGGACATGCTTTGTGACACTGGCCCAGAGCGCCGTGAATTCGAGCCGAGCATGCAAGAAGCTGCTCGGGCCTGTCGAGCAGGCACGCGGTGCACGCAGTGCTCCTGGTGGGTCACCCGGCGGTACGATTTCTCAGGGCTGCTCCCCGCCCGCCTTTGCCCGTGCGCACACATGGCGTCCCGATGAGAAGAAGTGCTGAGAATCGGGCTGCACTACCATGGTAGTCGACTTTTCAGTCTATCGCTTTCATTGCCTTCACTCCCCGGCAGCGCCGTGCTACAATCGAAGCGATGTCGGGAGAGACGATTCTCGTGGTCGAGGACGAGGCCTCGGTGGCTCGCGGCCTTGAATATGGCCTGAAGGCCGAGGGGTTCACCGTCCTCGTGGCCGGAACCGGCGCAAAGGCGCTCGAGATCACCCGTGCCGGCAAGGACAAGCCCCCGCAACTGATGCTCCTGGATATCCGGCTTCCGGACATGAGCGGCTTCGACGTCTGCAAGATCCTGCGCGAGGAAGGACGCGCCCTGCCCATCCTCATGGTGACAGCGCGGGACGAAGAGGTGGACAAGGTCCTCGGGCTGGAGCTTGGCGCCGATGACTACATCGTGAAGCCCTTCTCCCTGAGGGAGCTGCTCTCCCGCGTGCGCGCCGCATTGCGCAGGGCGTACGGTGAGCTGGCCTCCGCGGCGGCGGAACGCGTCGTCTTCGGCGACGTGGTGGTGGACCTCCAGCGGATGAGGGTCGATCGGGCGGGCCAGAACGTGCTCCTCACGCCGACCGAGTATCGGCTTCTCCGCCACTTCGTCACGCATCCCGAGCAGGTACTGACCCGCGACTCCCTCCTCGAGGTGGTCTGGGGCTATGACAACAGCGTGGATTCGCAGCGCACGGTGGATGTGCACGTGCGTCACCTCCGGGAGAAGCTCGAAGCGGACCCTGCCTCACCCCGCTACCTCGTGACGGTCCGCGGCACGGGCTATGTATTCACGGCGCAACCCCGGGAGTGAGCG
>Ga0187878_1000822_pt1 | contig 32735 bp, 22 predicted proteins | sample June2016WEW_17_1_FD_132979 | JGI IMG/M metagenome (GOLD analysis project Ga0187878, IMG submission 132979) | Peatland microbial communities from SPRUCE experiment site at the Marcell Experimental Forest, Minnesota, USA - June2016WEW_17_150 | ecosystem: Environmental > Terrestrial > Soil >...
AACTTCTTGCGGCGGCGGTAGACGATGCCCAGCGGGCGCACCAGCTCGGCTTCCATGGGGATGCCCACCAGCCGGCCGCGCGCGATCTCGGCGCGTAAGGCCCGGGCGGGTAGAATGCTGATGTCAGCGTCTTCATGATGCCTCTAGGTTGCTCCCTTTCGTTTCCGCCGACGGGCCTGGTGTGTAGTGATTCGGTCCGTCAAGAATTCGATCCCTGAACCACCCCTCCAATTCCGCACTCGTTGTGAAGTTCCTGAAACTCGGAGCGACAGCCAGCATGGCAAGCGCAGCGGTGCAGTACAAGAGCAATAAAGCCGTCTCCTTGCGCGATACCCCGTGTTGACCAGTGTGAACAATTCGTGACCGCCTGTCATAAAGCTCGTTCACCGTCCGTGCGACCTGCTTGCGTCCGTTCAAGCCATTGCCGATCAGGTGAGCCACGCGCACGCCGAGCTGGTACGTCAGCTCGGACTTGGTGTCTTTTCCGAGGATCGCGCTTTCAAGTGCGATAGCAAGCATGATGAAGCTTCTCTCGGGATGGTGGTCAACACAAGCAGCACCCGCAAACTGGTATCCCAGCAAGACGCGACGATTGAATTCGTTGTCCTCTGCGGCAAGCATCGAGCTGAGTCTGCTGCCCAGCGGTCCCCCCACAACCGCTGTCAAGTCAGACCCTGTAAGGGGAATTCTGCGATGCTGGCCCGAGGTATGCACCTCTGCCTCGGAATTGCCAAGCCGAGCGATTCTTGTAGCCGAGTAGATCGGACGTATGTGGTCTGTCCACGACACCTGAATTAGCGATGGCACCTCTCCCGCGCAAAGGGCGTCAATGATCATGAGATGCTCATCAATCGTGTTTTCTGCCCTCTGGATAGCCGATTGTTCATCGATAGCTGTCGTTTCTAGCCTCGCGAACACTCGAATCCCAGCTGGGAATTCAGGAAGAGCTGGAAGACCGTGAGTCACGACGCTAACGTCCTCGGTCAGCAGTAGAACCTGTCCAAAACGTACACCGGCGCAGCTCTGATCAAAACCATAAACCAGACGATCAACTATCCAAGAGGAGGGTGCCGCGGTATAGCGCGTGACCGCTTCGTCCACCGTACGCCCAACCCGGTACTGACGCTGGTCGGGCTGCAGTTCGGCAATGTGGTCTACGAAGTCCCAAAGGACGTCGTCGATAGTGGACCTGCTCCACGCGCCATCGGAGCCCAACACGCCCTCCAGCTTGTCCAAGGATTCCAACCGGGCTTCGACAAACTCTGGCTGCATCACCTTGGCATGATGAATAGTCGGCAACCCAGAAAGGCCCGTCAAGCGGTCGTTTTCGTCTGCCGGGGCGTCTCGAAGAGCACATATGTCCTTAGCCAAACCCTGCAGTATTTGCTTGATGTTTCCCTTATTAGCCATTTGTCGCACCAGACCATCTTCTAGCATAAGCCGCAGTGAACAAGCCTTCAATTGGCACCGGCCCGAGGCGGTTCACGCGCCATCCGGAACTTGGGCCATCTGGCATCAACTTGCAGTGACACGCCCGACCCGTAGACATGCGCCGTTCGACGCGGTCCCGAAGTCCTCTTGTGGGAACTTGAGCGGTATTACTCCTCCCTGAGGCCGAAGGGTTTAGAATCCCGTCACATGGTCGTATCGTCGTCGTCCCGCCGGCAAGGTCCCTCGCCTCGCTCGTGGCGGGACCAGCATGTGCACCTGAAGTCCTTGGTGTCGCCGGCCTCGGAAGCCGTGCGGGAGCGCGGACGAAGCTAGGACAGAAGAACAAGGAGGCTGCCGTGGACGCTTTGGCGGAGAAGTTGGACGCCAGGTTGCGCGAATGGAAGCCGGAGACGGCGACCCAGGTGCGAGAGCGCGTCGCGGAAGTCATCGATCTCGCCGGCCGCGACATGCTTGACTTGCTGCGTTCGCGCGCGGCCGAACAAGAGGTTTTGGACCTGCTCGATGAGCCCATGACCAGGCGAGGTGTGGTTGGCGGACCTGGGGCTTGCGGCGAAGACACGACCCGTGTTGTGGCCGGGGCCACCTGGCCCCCACCTCCGCTCTGGTCCCAATGCCACCATTGCGTTGTCGGAGGGGCTTCGAGAAACCGCCTGACCCTGGCGGTCCATCTGCCCGAAGTCCTTTGTTTTCACCGTTGGCTTTGGAAAAACCGCCTGGGCCCAGGCGGTTTTCGCCTGGGTGATGATGACTCCGCGGATCGCGCAAGTCGCCCAGCGCTTCGGCGTCGAGCTGCTCCGCATCATCCAGCGGCCGTCAGCGGGCGGGCCATGGCACGGCGGAAATGGAGCGATCCGAGCCAGGCGGTCGCGAGGACAACGTCCGCCGACAGGCACAAATCGAACAGCAGATTGAACAGGAACAGGTGCTTGGCCAGTTCGTACTGTCCGCAGACGGCCTCGGCGACCAGGAACTGCTCGATCGCCATCAGTACAACCACAAAATGGAGAACCATCGCCGCCTTAAGACGGCGGGAGCCGGTCCTCAGATACACCGCCAGCGCCAGGATGGCATTGCCCGCAAAGAAAAGGCCCACAAACCACGCCGATCTGGGCGTCGCGGATTCCTTCAGCCTGCTCCAGAACTGGAACGCCTGGCTTTGCGCTCGCGGCGCGAGACCGCACCACTTTTCGAAATTCCCCAGGTACGAGGGACGCAGCGAGAACGCGCCTTGCGCAGCCCTCTGAACCATTCCCGCCAGCCGCGATGGATGGCCCAGGTAGAATCGAACGAGCCTGGCGCTGCCGATCCGGTCGAAGAACGCGGCTTCAAACTCCGGTTCTTCCACCGGAGCGTCCTCGCTGAAGATGTTCGTGCCCTTGTATTCCTCCAGGTCCGGATTGAGGCCCAGTTCCTGCAAATCCTCTCGCGGCGTGGGAGAGTACTTGAGCAACTCGAAGAACACCGCGTTATACAGGTAGTGCTTTGCGATCCACCTCGGTGTGATCCAGAGGTGCGCGACCGAACCCAGACACAGCGCCACCGAGCAGACCGCCACCGCACGCCTGCGGCCGCCGCCAGCCGGGCCGTAGGCGATCCAGAATCCGTAGCCGGCAAGCGGGATGCCCAAAAGACTGTTTTGCGGCTTAGCGCTCAGGAACAGCAGCGAGGCCACCAGCCAGGCGGCCATCCTCGCAAGGGAGGCGGGATCTTCCGCCAGGTGGATCGCCGCCGCCAGAGCGAGGAACAGGAATACGAAGGATCCCGGTTCGCTGTATAGCGAGTTGAAGTAGGCGACGTACCCGACGTCGCAAAACACAAGTGCCAGAAGAAGCGGCACGACGACTCGCGCCGCCAGACCGAGGTTCGCGCTCAGCCGGAGCAACATCCACACGGCCAGAAGAAACAGCGCAAGGTGTAACCCTCCCAGCACGCGCACGTCGAACAGTCCGGTCTTCGATCCCAGGCGATTGATCGCCATGGCGCACAGAACCAACACGTTTTCCGATGTCGAGACCAGAGTGTCCCACTCGCCCGAGGATTCGAACTTATAGGTGGGAACGAAATAGTTGAAGTGGCGGTCGTCGCGATTGCCGGTGGTGTACTCGAGGCCCACCGCTCCCATGATCCTGGAGAAGTCGCCGTTGTCCGCCATCCCGATCGATGGCGGGATGAACAACTGGTAAACCAGGATCGCGGCGATGATCGCGACCATGGCTGCCTCAAAGCGCCCCAGGCGCTTCCCATCGCCGTGGCCGAATGCCGTTCGAAGACTCACCGTCGAAGACCGAGTGTAGCGCACCCCCCGAGACCGGTCAAAAGCAGCGACTGCGCCTTGCCGCCCTGCGCCAGATTCCACTGCACGGTGGGGCGGAGAAGTGCGTCAAATCAAGTGTGAGGCGACTGGCGTGTGCGTTGGCGGCGGCGGGGCTGGTGTACGGGGGAGAGTGGGCGGTGCTGGGGACCGGGTACACGCTGCGGATCGAGCGGCACGAGGCGGACGGAGCGCAGGTGCGGCTGTATCTGAACGGGGGGTTCGTGGAGCTGCCGGCGACGGCGGTGGCGCGCTTCGAGGCCGACGAGCCGAAGCCGGTGACCGTCACGGCGGAGCCTGCGGACCTGGTGGGCGATGCGGCGCGGCGGTACGGGCTGCCGGCGGGGTTCCTGCGCAGCGTAGCCAAAGCCGAGTCGGGGCTGCGGGCCGACGCGGTTTCGCCGAAAGGGGCGGTCGGGATCATGCAGTTGATGCCGGCGACGGCGCGCGCGCTGGGTGCGGACCCGACGGACCCACAAGAAAACGTGGAAGCGGGGACGCGGTACCTGAGCCAGTTGCTGCTGAAGTACAAGGACGATCCCTACCAGGTGCGCAAGGCCCTGGCGGCATACAACGCGGGGCCGGGGGCGGTGGAGCGGTACCAGGGGGTTCCGCCGTACCGGGAGACGGTGGAGTACGTGGAACGCGTGATCAAGCAGGCGGGGCTGGGGCAGTAAGGGTCTGATATACTCAGAGCAGAGAATATTGTCCGTATGAGCAACCGCTTAAGAACCCTGGTAGTTGCGGTGTCGACGATCCTGGCGGCGGCGCTGTTGATGGGCGCCATGCTGAGCAGAAACGCCTCCGACGAGGGGGCGTACCGGCAGATCGCGGTGTACGAAGAGGTGCTGGCGCACATCAAGAGCGACTACGTCGAGGAGCCCGATCTGAAGAGCGTGACGCTGGGCGCACTGAACGGCCTGCTGGAGGCGATCGACCCGTTCGCGAGCTACCTGAGCGCGGACCAGTACAAGGAATACCTGAAGAACAAGGATGCGTCGAAAGGCGAGGTCGGGCTGATCCTTTCCAAGCGCTTCGGGTACGTGGGAGTGGTGGATGCGATTCCGGGGTCGCCGGCGGACAAGGCCGGATTGACCACCGGCGACATGGTGGAAACCATCCGCGGCATCGCCACGCGGGACATGCCGCTGGCGTACGCCAACATGCTGCTGGGGGGCAAGCCCGGCACGACCGTCGAGATCTCATTGCTGGCGATGCGGCAACGGGAGCCGAAGAAGATCACGCTCACGCGGACGGAGGTCCAGTATCCCAAGGTGAGTGAGAAACTGATGGCGGAGCAGGTCGGCTACATCCAGGCGCAAGCCATGGGGCCCTCGACGTCGGCGGAGGTGGCGGCGGCGGTGAAGAGTCTGGAGAGACAGGGGGCAAAACGGCTGATCCTGGACCTGCGTCATTCCAGCACAGGGAGCCCGGAACAGGGCATCGAGCTGGCCAACCTGTTCTTGGACAAGGGTCTCATTACGTACTTGAAAGGTCAGACCGTGCCGCGGAAAGACTTCGAGGCCGATCCGGCGAAGGCGATCACCAAGCTGCCGCTGGTGGTGCTGACCAACCGGGGCACGGCGGGCGGCGCGGAGGTGGCGGCTGCGGCGCTGCTGGATGACAAGCGGGCGCAGGTGGTCGGGGAGCGGACTTACGGAGACGCCTCGGTGCGGCGGCCGATTCCGACCGAGGAGGGGGGCGCGATCATCCTGTCGGTGGCGAAATACTACTCGCCGGGCGGCAAGGCGATTCAGGACGCCTCCGTGACGCCGTCGGTGCAGGTGAACGAGGCCGAGCCGGTGGCGGAGATCGAGGAAGAGGGTCCGCCGGAGACTCCGGCGCCGCCGGAGCGGCCGGGCGAGGATCCGATACTGAAGAAGGCGATCGAAGTGGTGACGCAGGGGGCGAAGGGGTAAGGCATCCGATGCCGCTTCACGAATACAAGTGCGGCCGGTGCGGGGCGGTGTTCGAGGTGCGGCAGAGGTTCTCCGACGAGCCGCTGGCGGTGCACGAGGGTTGCGGTGGGACGGTCGAGCGGCTGCTCTCGGTGCCCGCGTTCCAGTTCAAGGGGAGCGGGTTCTACATCACCGATTACCCCAAAGGCTCGAAGGGAAAGAACGGAAAGAACAAGAAGGAAGAGAGCGCCGCGCCCGCGGCGAAGACGGAATCCTCAAGCAGCAAGAACTCGTCGGATCCTCCCGCTAAGCCTTCGCAGCACAGGACAGAGTGACGGTCCGGGTCGCCGCCGCCAGGCGCGCAGATCGTCGGGAACGATGTCCACTCAACCGGGAATTCGGTGATTGAGTGCACTGTCCCGGGTTTTCCGGTACCACTCCAACGTTCGGCGCAGGCCCTCTTCCAGCGAGAAGCGGGGGGCGTGGCCGAGGTCGCGCACGGCGGCGGCGGTATCGGCTTGGGAGTGGCGGATGTCGCCGGCGCGCGGGGGACCGTAGATAGCCGGGATTTCGACGCCTTCGATCCTTTGCAGCGTCTCCCAGACCTGGTTGAGGGTATAGCGATTGCCGTTCCCGCCGTTGAACATCCTCCCGGAGACGCCCGGCGCGGCGGCCGCCTTGAGGGTCAGATCGGTCACGTCCTCGACATAGGTGAAGTCGCGCGACTGCTCGCCGTCGCCGTGGATGGTGGGGGACCGCCGTTCGAGCAGCGCCTTCATGAACACCGAGATCACCCCGGAATAGGGGCTGGAGGGATCCTGCCGCGGCCCATACACGTTGAAGTACCGCACCGAGACCGTCTCCAGCGCGAAGCAGCTCGCAAACACGCTGGCGTAATACTCGCCCACCAGCTTTTGCAGCGCGTACGGAGATTTCGGGTGCGGCGTCATCGTCTCCACCTTGGGCAGCACTTCGGTGTCCCCATACGCCGAGGACGAGGCCGCGTAGAACACCCGCCGCACTCCGCCTTCCACGCAGGCGCGCAACAGGTGAAACGTGCCGTCGATGTTGGTCTCGTGCGAGGGCACGGGATCGGCGATCGAGCGCGGCACCGAGGGGACCGCCGCCAGGTGGAACACCACCTCCGCGCCGCGCACCAGCGGCGCGATCGCCTCGAAACAGCGGATGTCCGCGCGATGAACTTCGACGCGGTCCCGCAGCTCCTCGAGGTTCGCCTCGCGGCCGGTCAGGAAATTGTCGATGACCCCGACCGCGCCGTCGCCGCGCTCCAGGAGCGCCCGCACCAGCATCGACCCGATGAACCCCGCCCCTCCCGTAACGATGTACTTGGTCATGTCAGTTGCGCGATCTGCGCCCCCATGTAGTGCAACGACTCGGTGGCAATCACATCCGCGCCCGGCGTGAAATCGAAAACCTCCAGCGACAACCAGCCGCCGTAGCCGCGCCGCGCCAGCACCTCGAGCACGGGCTTGAAATCGTAGGATCCGGTTCCCGGATGTCTTCCATCCATCTCGTTCAGGTGTACATGGCGGATCAGGTCGAAATGGCGCTCGACCAGCGCCGCGTGCGGCTCGGGTTCCGCGATGGCGTTGTGGCAGTCGAACATCGTCCGGATGGCCGGCGAGTCGATCTCACGTACGAGCGCGACGGCCTCGCCGAGTGACGTAACCACGTCGGTCTGATCCGGCGACAGCGCCTCGATCAAGACCGTGACGCCGCGCTCGACGGCGTGCGGCGCGACGCCCGCCAGTCCGTCCACGAAGTTGCGCGTGGCCTCCTCGCGGCCGAGGCCGCCGGTCGCGCCGCGCTGTTTGGGCGACCCGAAGACCATTACGCCATCGGGGCCGAAGTCCGCGCACAGATCGATCAGCCTGCGCACGTAGTCCCAGCTTCGCTCTCGCAGCGCCCGGTCCGGCGCGGTCACATGCAGTCTCTGGGGGCCCAGCATCAGCCAGTGCAGTCCCACGAATTCGAGCCCTTCACTCTGAATGATCGAGGCGTATTTGCGCCGCTCCGCCGGTGGAATCGTCGCCGCATCCACGGCCAGCGTGAACGGCGCGATCTCGATCCCAGTGTACCCGGCCTGGCGGATGGATTGGCAGGTCTGGGCGAAGGGGCGCCCCTGGTAGAGCTCATTGCAGATGGAATGACGGAATGGACAGGGCATCCCTAGGCCGGCTTCCTCACCACCGCGACGAGCGACAGGCCGCGCCAGGGCAGGATGGGATCCACGCGCCGCCACAACCAGACCGACTTGTCGAACAACTTCAGCGTCAGCTTGTTGATCGACTTCCGCCGCAGCAGGCCGCCGTAAATGCGCCAGGCCACGGCGCCGATCTTGTTCATCTGGTGAACCCTCTCGAGCCGGCAGCCGTTCCCCTCCAGCAGCGCCCGCAGCTCAGCCTGGGTGAACCGCCTGCGGTTGCCCACCGTGCGGTCGAGGCCGCAATACAGCGACGGGTTCTGCGGCGCGAGCGCCACCAGCGCACCGCCCGGCTTCAAGGCCCGCTCGAGCGCAGCCACGGTCGCGGCGGGGTCCTCGAGCAACTCCAGCACGTTGAGACAGAGCACGGTGTCGAAGGTTCCTTCGAGCTCCTGAAGGTCCGCGGCCGAGCCCGGGTCGAACGGCCGGACGCAAACGTTGGGCGTCCGCAGAAACCGGTTCCGAAGCGCGTGCAGGTAGAGCGGCTCGTTTTCGCAGGCTACGTACTCGAGGCGGCGCGACATCAGGCGGCCGGACAACTGGCCGATGCCCGCCCCCACCTCGAGCACGGTGTCCCCGAGGTGCGGCCGCAGCAGGCGCGCCAGCCAGCTCAGGTACTGAGGCGTGCCGGTCAGGTTGTTCAACATGCCGCGCCCGTAAGGCTCGACGTACAGGTCGTCGATCAGCCAGAACTTCAGTACCGTGGCGAGGGCCTTGATGCCGTCCTTCCAGCCGATCTTCTTGCCTTCCTCGTAAGTTCGCCCGTGGTAGCTGATGGGCACTTCGTAAACCCTCAGCTTCCGCTTGGCGCACTTCATGACGATCTCCGGCTCGAAGCCGAACCGGTTCGAACGGATGGGAATGCTCTTCAGCAGATCGGTGCGGAAAGCCTTGTAGCAGGTCTCCATGTCCGTGACATTCAGGTTGGAGAACATGCTGGAGACGAGCGTCAGGCCCTTGTTGATGAGCGAATGCCAGAACGGCAGCACGCGCGTCTGTTCGCCGGCCAGGTAGCGGGAGCCGAACACCGCGTCGGCGTGCCCGTCCAGGAGCGGCCGCAGCAGGCGGGGGTACTCGCAGGGGTCGTACTCGAGGTCCGCGTCCTGGATGATCGAGAAATCCCCGCTGGCCTCCTGGATCGCGGTGCGAACCGCGGCGCCTTTTCCCTGGTTCACCTGGTGGCGGAAGAGCTGGATCTCCGGGTGCTCAACGGCCAGACGGGTGAGGATGTCCCAGGTACCGTCGGTGGAGCGGTCGTCCACCACCACCAGTTCCCGCTCCATCTCCTCCGGCAGCGGCGCGGCGAGCACCTGGGAGACGCAGCGCTCGACCATGGTGCGCTCGTTGTAGACCGGCATCAGGATCGAGAGCTTCATGGCTTCTCCCCAGTATAATGGGTAGTCCGCCCTATGAACCCGATCATCCTCGAATCCAATCTGACCGGCGTCGAGCGCTACGCCCGAGGCAAGGTCCGGGACGTCTATAGCGTCGGCGACAACCTGCTGATCGTTGCCACCGACCGCATTTCCGCGTTCGATTACATCCTGGCGACCGGCATTCCGGACAAGGGCCGGGTGCTCACGCAGCTTTCCGTCTTCTGGTTCGACTTCCTCCGCCAGATCACCCCGACGCACTTCCTGTCGGCCGACTGCGGCGACTATCCCGCGCCGCTGGGGCAGTTCCGCGACCAGCTCGAGGGCCGGTCCATGCTGGTCCGGCGCGCCCGCATGATCGAGGTCGAATGCGTCGCCCGCGGCTACCTGGCGGGCTCGGGATGGAAAGAGTACCGCCAGAGCGGGACGGTCTGCGGCATCCCGCTGCCGCCGGGCCTCCAGGAAAGCGACAAGCTGCCCGAGCCAATCTTTACTCCGTCCACCAAGGCGCAAACCGGTCACGACGAGAATGTGTCGTTCGAGGCCGTGGCCGCTGCCGTGGGTCAAGATTTGGCCTGCCGGCTCCGCGATCTGACGCTGGCCATCTACGGCCGCGCCGCCGAATACGCCGCCGCCCGCGGCGTGATCATCGCCGACACCAAGTTCGAGTTCGGCTTTGTGGGCGATCAACTGGTGCTGGCCGACGAGGTGCTCACCCCGGACTCCTCGCGTTTCTGGCCAGCCGAGACCTGGCGCCCCGGCGGGCCCCAGCCGTCTTACGACAAGCAGTACGTGCGCGACTACCTGGAATCCATCCAATGGAACAAGCAACCGCCCGCGCCACCGCTTCCCGCGGAGGTTGCCGGGAAAACTAGCGAGAAGTACCAACAGGCGTATCGGGCGCTGACCGGGAGAGCGTTGTGAACTTCCCGGCCGCTCGGATCCTCTTACCAGCAAAGGCAGGTGAGTTGTGAACTGGCTTGATATTCTGCTTGCAGTAATCATCCTCGGCTGCATCATCGAGGGTTTTGCCAAAGGCCTGGCGCGAACGGGTCTGGGTTTCGTGGCCACGATCTTCGGGCTGTTCTGCGGGCTGTGGTTCTATGGAACCGTGGGGGCCTACTTCAGCGGCCTGGTCCATTCCAAAGAGCTCGCGAACCTGATCGGGTTCCTGGTGATCTTCGCGGCGATCGTCACCGCCGGCTTCCTGCTCAGCCTGCTGATCGAGCGCTTCATTAAGATGGCCCACCTGAGCTGGCTGAACCGGGTGCTGGGCGGTGCGTTCGGGTTCCTCCGCGGGGTGCTGGTGTCCGCCGTGATCGTTCTGGCCATGATGGCCTTCTCCGCGAAACCTCCGCCCCATTCCGTGGCGAATTCCCGGGTAGCGCCCTACGTCATCGATACCGCGCGCATGCTGGTGGCGGCCGCCCCGCAGGAAATGAAGAACGCCTTCAGCAACAGCTACGACCGCATCAAACAGATCTGGGCCGACACGCTGAAGAACGGCATCCGCAAGCTCCCCGAGCAACACAACTGAAGCGCCAGCCACGGCAAAACTGGCGAGCGGCATTGCGGTATCCTGGCTCGCTGGGGGGAAAGTCATGATCCGCGCTGGCGCATTGCTGGTTCTGGTCTGCTCCGTGCTGCTCCAGGCTGCCGGCCCGGCGGCGGTCAGGGTCTGGGAGCAGGACACGGTAATCCCCACCTACCTGGCGGGGCCGCCCGAGCCGAACCCGATGTTCTACTTCGGGAGGGCCTCGCAAGGCGCGCAGGGAAGAGTCTACCCGTACCCGCTCTACGACCGGCTCACCCACCAGAAGGTGGACCAGACCTACAAGATGGTCTACCTGGAGAACGAGTACGTGCGCATCGGCGTTCTTCCGGAGATCGGGGGCCGCGTCTTCGAGGGTGTCGACAAGACCAACAACTACCCATTCTTCTACCGCCAGCACGTGATCAAGCCCGCGTTGATCGGCCTGATCGGGGCCTGGATCTCCGGCGGGATCGAGTGGAACATTCCGCACCATCACCGCGCCAGCACGTTCCTCCCGGTTCAGTACCGCATCGAGGAAAACGCGGACGGAAGCAAGACGGTGTGGGTGGGCGAGCTGGAGGTGCGCCACCGCATGCGCTGGGCGGTGGGCTACACGCTGCATCCGGGGAAGTCGTATCTCGAGGCCTCGGTGCGGATTCTGAACCGGACGCCGGTGGTGAATACGATGCTCTGCTTCGCCAACGTGGCGGTGCACGTGAACGAGAACTACCAGGTGATCTTCCCGCCGGGCACGCAATACGGCACGCATCACCACAAGCGCGAGTTCACCACGTGGCCGGTGGCCACGGGCCGGTACGGAGGGGCGGACTTCAGCAAAGGCGTGGACGTGAGCTGGTACAAGAACCACGATTCCGCGAATTCGATCTTCGCGTGGAACTACGAGGACGACTTCCTGGCCGGCTACGACCACGGCAAACAGGCCGGAACGATGAGCGTGTCGGATCACCACGTCGTTCCGGGCAAGAAGCTGTGGACCTGGGGCAACGGCCCGCGCGGCCGGATGTGGGACCACATTCTGACCGACGAGGACGGCCCCTACATGGAGCTGATGGTGGGGGCGTACTCGGACAACCAGCCCGACTACAGTTGGCTCCAACCCTACGAGGTGAAGGCGTTCGAGCAGTACTGGTATCCGTTCCGCGACATCGGCGGCGTGAAGAAGGCCAACCTGGAGGCGGCGGTGAACCTGGAGGTGAACGGCAGCGGAACCGCGAAGGTGGGCTTCTACACCACGTCGGCGCACCCGGCAGCGACGGTGTTGCTCAGAGCCGGGGAAAAAATCCTCCTCCAGGAGACGATCGCGATCGACCCCGGCAGGCCGTTTGTGAGGCAGGTGGCCGTCCCCGCCGGCGTGGACCCGCACGACCTCCGGGCATCGATCTCGGCGGAGGGCAACGAGCTGGTCGCGTACACGCCCGTGCGCCTGAAGCCCGAGCCGATGCCGAAACCGGTCGAGTCGCCGCTTCGACCCGACCAGATCAAGACCAACGAGGAACTGTACTTGACCGGCTTGCGGCTCGAGCAGTTCCACAACGCCAGCCTGGATCCCGAGCCTTATTGGGAAGAGGCGCTGCGCCGCGATCCGGGCGACACCCGGGTGAACACGGCGCTGGGCATCAACTACTTCAAGAAAGCGAGATTTGCCGAAGCGGAGAAGCTGTTCCGAAGGGCGCTGGAGCGGCTGACGGACAAATACACGACGCCGAAGGATGCCGAAGCGACATACTATCTCGGTGTTACTCTCAAGGCGCAAGGCAGGATTGAGGAAGCCTTCGCGACTCTCTACAAGGCCACCTGGAACATGGCATGGCGGGCCGCCGGATATTACTCGCTGGCCGAAATCGCCACCACGCGAGGCGACCTGACGGGCGCGCTGGCTTTGGTTGAACGCTCGCTGGAAGCGAATGCGCTGAACATCCGGGCGCTGAACCTGAAAGCGGCGGTTCTGCGCAACCTGGGACGGCCCCAGGAGGCGCTCTCCGTATTGGAAACGGCTCGAGCGAAGACGGACCCGCTGGATGTGCGAATGATGGCGGAACGCTGGCTGGCAACCGGAAGCCCCGCGGACGCGAAGGCGCTGGCCTCGGTGATGAACGAGCATCCGGCCACCGCCGCCGAGACCGCCGCCGAGTATATGAACTCGGGTTTATGGAAGGACGGCACGGCGGTGCTCGCGCAGATGATCGCCGCGGCGCCAGACAAATCCCGGATCAACCCGATGGTGTATTACTACCTCGGCTACTTCGCGGAAAAGCTGGGACAAACGCCGAAGGCATTCGAGTATTACGCCCTGGCGACCGAGATGCCGCCAGACTACGTGTTCCCATTCCAGTACGAGATGATCGAGGTGTTCCGGCAGGCCGTGGAGACCAATCCGCACGACGCGCGCGCGCCTTACTACCTGGGCAACCTGCTGTTCGACTGGCAGCCCGAGGAAGCCGCGAGAATGTGGGAGAAGTCCGCTTCGCTCGATCCCTCGTTCCCGATCGTCCACCGCAACCTCGCGGTCGCGTATTCGCACCGGAAGGACGGCATCGACAGGGCCATTGGGAGCCTTGAGAAGGCAGTGTCGCTCGAGCCCAAGTACCCGCTGCATTTTTTCGAGCTGGACGAACTCTATGAGGCCGCGGGAGTCGCGCCCGGGAAGCGGCTGGCGCTGCTCGAGCAGAACCACAACGTCGTCGCCGGGCGGGATGACGCGGTGGCGCGCGAGGTGGCGCTGAAGGTGGCGATGGGCAAGTACGATGACGCCATCCACTTGATGACTGGCCGCCGTTTCTCGGTTTGGGAGGGCGGCAACCTGAACGTGGCCGACGATTGGACCAACGCGCACCTGCTTCGCGGGCAGCAGGCATTCGCCGCGCGCCGCTATGAGCACGCTTTGGCCGATTTCCAGGCCGCCACCAGGATTCCCGACAACCTTCCCTCGGAGAGGATAGGGGGCCGCGAGGCCGAGGCTGCTTACTGGATCGGCAGAGTCCATGAGGCCACGGGCAACCAGGAGCAGGCCCGGCAATTCTGGATGAAAGCGGCGTCGGCGGAAGGCCGGCGGTTCCCGCTGAACGGTGTTCAGCTCTACCACAAGGCCCTGGCGCTTCAGAAGCTGGGCCAGAGCGACAAGGCGAAGGAGATCTTCCAGGGCCTCGTGAAATCCGCCGGCGAGGAGTGGCAGCCGTCCGAGCAGCGGTCGCGGGCCAGGCTGGCGCAGGCGCGCTTTGTCGCCGGCCTGGGTTACCTCGGTCTCGGGGACAAGGAGAAGGCCAGGCAGGAGCTGGCCCGCGCGCTGGAGATCAATCCCGCACACGCAGGCGCGAAGGCCACGCTGGCAAGCCTGGAATAATCATTCCGAGCAACGTCATGAAACGCAAGCAGGCAATTGCTGTTCTTCAACTGATGCTTTTGACGCCCCTGGTGGGCCAGACGTTGGACTATGCCATCGGCGCGGACGTGTCGTTCCTGAAACAAGCCGAAGAGCGGCAGAAGTTCGTCTTCAAGGACAACGGGCAGGCCAAGCCGGGGCTCCAGATCTTCAAGGACCACGGGTACAACTGGATCCGGCTGCGCCTGTTCCATACTCCGACGCAACTGCCAAACAACTTCGACTACACGCTGGCACTGGCCAAGGACGCCAAGAAGCTGGGTTTCAAGCTTCTGTTGAACTACCACTACTCGGACACCTGGGCCGATCCGGGCAAGCAGTTCATCCCCAAGGCGTGGGTGGGCAAGTCGCACGCGGAGCTGGTGCAGGCGGTCTTCGAATACACCCGGGACACGATCGCCGCGTTTCGGGATGCGGGCGTTCTGCCCGACATGGTCCAGTGCGGGAACGAAATCACCAACGGCATGCTGTGGCCGGATGGCAAACTTCCGGACAACTGGGACAACTTCGCCGATCTGATGAAGGCCGGAATCAATGGCGTGGATGCCGGCCGGGGGAACGGCAAGCGCCCCCTCATCATGATTCATATCGATAAGGGCGGAGACATCCAGGCGACCAAGGCGTTCTTCGACAAGTGGAAGACCTATGCCGTGGACTTCGATGTCATCGGGCAGTCGTACTATCCTTGGTGGCACGGCACGCTGCTCGACCTGCGCGCCAACCTGATCTTCATGGCCAGCGAGTACCAGAAAGATATCATCGTGGTGGAAGCCGCTTACAACTGGAAGCCCGCGGAGTACGCCAAGAAACTCGCGCCATTTCCGGAGACTCCCGAAGGCCAGAAGGAGTTCCTGGATGAAGTCCACCGGATTGTGCTGGCGACTCCGCACGGCCGCGGCAAGGGGGTGTTCTGGTGGGAGCCGGCGGTCACGGGAGGGCTGAACCGCCGCGGTTTCTTCGATAACGACGGCAATGCTCTGCCGGTGATCACGGTGTTCGACAAGTGGACCAGGAGGTGACGATGAGCACAGATACGCGCACTACGCGGCGCAGTCTGCTGGGGCAGGCACTGGGCGCGGCGGCGCTGGCGACGGCGCTGGAGTCCGCCCAGTCTCAAACGCCGCCCGGCGGCAGTTCCCCGCCCCGGATCAGGGACAGCTTCGATTTCGGCTGGAAGTTCTTCCAGGGCGATGCGCCCGGCGCGCAACAGCCCGATTTTTCGGACTCGAGCTGGAGAAGCCTGGACCTGCCGCACGACTGGAGCATCGAAGGGCCATTCGGCGAGAAGGCGCCGGCGGGAGGGCCAGGCGGCTACTTGCCGACGGGCATCGGCTGGTACCGGAAGCGTTTCCGCCTGCCGGAGTCGTACCAGGAGCGGAAGGTCGTCATCGAGTTCGACGGCGTCTATGAGAACAGCGAGGTTTGGATCAACGGCCAGTATCTCGGCAAACGCCCGTTCGGATACATCAGCTTCGCCTACGATCTCACTCCCTACGCGAACTTCGGCGGGCGCGACAACGCGATCGCGGTCAAGGTGGACAACTCGCGCCAGCCCAACTCGCGTTGGTACTCGGGCTCGGGCATCTACCGGCACACCTGGCTGGTGGCGACCAACAAGGTTCATGTCGCTCACTGGGGCACGTGCGTCACGGCGCCTCGGGTGTCGAAGGAGGCTTCCGTTGTCCAGATCAAGACCAGAGTCAGGAACGAAGACCAAGGCGTGGCCAGGTGCACGCTGGCCACGAGCATCGTCGACCAGGATGGGAAGGTGATCCGGAGCGGCGAGGCGAGCCAGGAAGTTGCCGCGAACAGCGAGTATGAGTTCATCGAGCAGGTGACGGTGGAGAAGCCCAACCTCTGGTCGGTGGAGAATCCTCATCTGTACAAGGTTCGCAGCACGGTCCGGCGCGAGGGCCGGGCTGTCGACGAGTATGATACGCCGCTGGGAATCCGGGAGGCGGTTTTCGATGCGGACATGGGGTTCCTGCTGAATGGCGAGCGCGTGAAGCTGAACGGCGCGTGCCTGCATCACGACGGCGGTCCGGTCGGCGCGGCGGTGCCGGAGCGGGTGTGGGAGCGGAGACTGGAACTGCTGAAAGAGATGGGCTGCAACTCCATTCGGACCAGTCACAATCCTCCGGCGCCGGAGTTTCTGGACCTGTGCGACCGGATGGGCTTTCTGGTGATGGACGAAGCCTTCGACGAGTGGCGAGTACCCAAGGGACAGATCGGTCCCTACGGCTACAGCTTGTACTTCGACGAGTGGTCGGAGCGCGACGTGACCAGCTTCGTGCACCGCGACCGCAACCATCCCTCGGTGGTGCTGTGGAGCGCGGGCAACGAGATCGTCGATCAGACCCACCCGCGCGGAGTGGAGACGCTGAGCCGGCTGATCGAGATCTTCCACCGCGAGGACCCCAGCCGCCTGGTGACCGCCGGGTGCGACCAGATCTTCGCCGAGCCGCGCGCGGTGCCGCAGGAGTTCCTGGCCCAGCTCGACGTGGTGGGCTACAACTACGTGGACCGCTGGCGCGACCGGGCGGAGAAGTACTACAGCATCGACCGGCACGCGAATCCGCGGAGAAAGATGATCGGCACGGAAAGCGGGTCCATGGGTGGCATCCGGGGCGACTATCGCGGACTGTTCATCGGTGGGGCCGGCGGCGGCTCTCGCGCAATGGGCAGAAGCCGGGCCATCGATGTCGAGCAGTTGTGGAAGTTCGTCAGGACCTACGACTACGTGGCGGGCGACTACATGTGGACCGGCATCGACTACCTGGGCGAGTCGCGGTGGCCTGGGAGGAGCGCGTCCTCCGGGGTCCTGGATACGTGCGGCTTCAAGAAGGACGGCTTCTATTTCTACCAGAGCCAGTGGACCGAGAAGCCGATGCTGCACCTTTTCCCCCACTGGAACTGGAAGGGCAAGGAAGGGCAGTTCATTCCGGTGATGTGCTACACCAACTGCGACACCGTGGAACTGTTCCTGAACGGGAGGTCGGCCGGCGTCAAGGGGTATGCCTTCCCGCGGCAGGGGATGGAACTCCGGTACGGGAACTTCCCGGCGCGGGCGAGGGTTCCGCGGACCACGGCGGACTTACACCTGGCCTGGGATGTGCCCTACGAGCCGGGCACGCTCAAGGCGGTGGGGACAAAGGACGGCAAGGTTGTCGCCACGGTCGAGATCGGCACCACGGGAGAAGCGTCTGCGATTGGCCTGGCGGTGGATCGCGACACCATCGCGGCGGATCGCCGCGACGTTGCGCACGTCACGGTGCAGATTCTGGACGCGGAAGGCAGGGTCGTGCCGGTGGCGGATAACGAGGTCGCCTTCGAGATCCAAGGGGAAGGCAGAATCATTGGGGTGGACAGCGGAGATCCGCAAAGTCACGAGGACTTCAAGGGCAATCGCAGGAAGGCCTTCAACGGGTTGTGCCTGGCGATCGTGCAGTCGACCGGCAGACCGGGACGCATCCGCGTGAATGCCGCATCGCCTGGGCTGAAATCAAGCACTGTCGCAATCAGCGCCCTCGGTATTCATGCCTCCGGCGCCGAACCGCGACTGTGAAGAAGCGGTTCTCTCTGGGCCACTGCAACCGTAACTAAGCGGCCCGCCGGGGCGGGCTCGGAACCCGCCCCAGAGCCGTGGTGGTCTTGGTTACAGAGGCTCGACATAGGTGACGGTCACCGAGGCCGAACTGCTCAGCCCCGCGCTGTTCGTGACCGTCACGGTAAACACGTAGTCGCCTCGGTTAATGCCCAACAGTGCGATGGGCGTCGGGGAGGTCGGGTTAGTCAGGCTGGCGGTGGGGTTCACCGACACCCAGGAGTACGTCAGCGGGAGCCCGTTTGGGTCCGTCGAGCCCAGCGCGCTGAGCGGAACCTGCGGCGCGTTCGTCTGCACGTTCGGGCCGGCGTTTGCCACCGGAGGTCTCGGAGTGGGGGGCGCTGGGTTTACCTTCACGCTCACCTGGGCCGTGGAAGGCAGGCCGGTGTAGCCGGTCACCAGCAGGGTGTAGGTCGTGTCCACCATCGGCTTCACCTGGAGCGACCCGTTCGCTGTGACCGCCCCGATGTTGTAAATGCTGATCGTGGCGGCGTTCTCGGTGGTCCAGGAGAGCAGCACCGTGTCGCCCGCGGTAATCGTGGTCGGAGCTGCGGTGAACGACGTGATCTTAGCCGGCAGTATGACCGTCACCGTGACGGTCGCGGTCACCTGGCCGCCGGCGTTGGTGGCGGTCAGCGTGTAGGTTGTGGTGGTCGCGGGGCTGACGTCCTGGCTCCCAGCCAAGCCCACCTTGCCCAGCGAGGTGATGTTGACGTCGGTCGCATTCTGGACCTGCCAGACCAGAATCGATTTCCCGCCCCCGATGATCTGGAGCGGCGAGGCGCTGAAGCTGAGGATAATGGGCGGCGGTATCGGCGCCACCGTGACCGTCACGGTCGCCGTCGTCTGCCCGAAACTGTTGCTGGCGGTCAGTGTGTAGGTCGTCGTCTGGGTCGGCGAAACGCTGCTAGTGCCGCTCTTCGCCACGGCCCCCAGGGAGCTGATGGTCACCTGGTCGGCGTTCTTGGTCTGCCAGATCAGCATCGTGGACTGCCCCGTGGTGATGCTGCTCGGGTTCGCCTGGAAGCTCAGGATCGCCACTTGCGGCTGCACCACGGTCACCGTCACCGTCCCGGTGGCCGTACCGGAGACGTTACTCGCGGTCAGCGTATACGTCGTGGTCTGGGTCGGCGCCACGACTTGGGTCCCGACCCTTGGATCCACCTGTCCCAACCCGGTGATTTCCACCGTCTCGGCATTCTTCACTTGCCAGGCCAGCGTGGTGCTCTGGCCCGAGTTGATAGTCACCGGCTCGGCGCTGAAGTTGACGATCACGGGCTTGGGCACCGGGGGCACCGGGATTACCGTGACGGTCACGGTCGCCGTAGCCTGCCCGAAACTGTTGCTGGCGGTCAGTGTGTAGGTCGTCGTCTGGGTCGGCGAAACGCTGCTGGTGCCGCTCTTCGCCACGGCCCCCAGGGAGCTGATGGTCACCTGGTCGGCGTTCTTGGTCTGCCAGATCAGCATTGTGGATTGCCCGGCGTTGATGGTGGTCGGGTTGGCCTGGAAGCTCAGGATCGTCGGCTGCGGCTGTGTCACCGTCACCGTCACCGTCGCGGCGATCGTGGCGGTAACGTTGCGCGCCGTCAGCGTGTAGGTAGTGGTCTCTGTCGGCGCCACGGTTTGCGTGCCGGCCTTTGGATCCACTTGACCCAGGCCGGTGATTTCCACCGTGTCGGCATTCTGCACCTGCCAGGCCAGCGTGCTGTTCTGGCCGGACCTGATGCTCACCGGATCGGCGCTGAAGTTGACTATGACCGGCGCGGGGATCGGGACCACCGTGACGGTCACCTTCGCCGTGGCCTGCCCGTAGGCGTTGCTGGCGGTCAGTGTATAGGTCGTGGTCGCCGTGGGCGAAACGCTGGTAGAGCCGCTGGTCGGCAGCGGTCCGCTGACGCCGCTGATGCTCACCTGGTCGGCGTTCGTCGTCTGCCAGATCAGCATCGTGGATTGCCCGGCGTTGATGCTGCTGGGGTTCGCCTGGAAGCTCTGGATCTTCACCTGCGGCTGCACCACGGTCACGGTCACTGTCGCTGTGGCCGTACCGGAAGTGTTGCGAGCGGTCAGCGTATAGGTGGTCGTCTGGGCCGGCGTCACCGTGGCGGTGTCGGCCTTCGGGTTCAATTGTCCCAGCCCCGTGATTTCCACCGTGTCGGCATTCTCCACTTGCCAGGCCAGCGTGCTGCTCTGGCCGGTGTTGATGCTGCTCGGATTGGCGCTGAAGCTGTTGATGACGGGCTTGGGCACCGGGTTCACCGTGATGGTCACCGTCGCCGTGAGCTGCTGCCCGGAGGCCGTGCTGCTGGCGGTCAGCGTGTAGGTCGTCGTCGTCGTGGGCGAAACGCTGGTGGTGCCGCTCTTGGCCACGTTCCCGATGGAGCTGATGGTCACCTGCTCAGCGTTCTCGGTCTGCCAGATCAGCATCGCGGACTGCCCGGCCTTGATGGTGCTCGGGTTGGCCTGGAAGCTCACGATCTTAACCTGCGGGATGGCCTGGGTGACCACGGTGACTTTCGCCGTGCCCTGCGCACCCAGTGTATCCTTCACCGTCAGGCGGAAGCTGTAGGTCTGGCCGGCGGCCGCGGTAAACGTGGTCTTGGCCGTGGCCGGGGACGACAGGGTGACGGCCGGTCCGGCGATCTGCGACCACAGGTAGGTGATTGCGTCGCCGTCCGGGTCGTAAGAAGCCGAGCCGTCCAGCGTGATGCTTCCGGCCGCTACGCCGGTCTGGTCGGGACCCGCGTCCGCAACTGGCGGCGCGTTCCCGGTTCGCACTCTGCGAGTGAGCAGCTCATAGCGCAGCCGTGGGATCTCCACCGGCGCCGCCCGCTTCATCTCCGCAAACTGTTTCGGCTTCAGCCAATTCCCAAGCTGTACTCCGAACGCGATGCGGCCGGTCGTGGTCGGACCTACCATGGTTTCGTTGAGGCCCGCTTCCATCGTGAACGCCCACATCGAGTTGATGGGCTGCACCAGCCGGATCATCCCGCCCGGGCGGTTCGCGCCGCCGTGGCGGAACAGGGCCCCCAGGTTGGCGTCCATGTACGCGTCCTTCCACAATCCCACCGTCATGCTCCCGCCGATCTGATCCACGATCCGCAGGTAGGTCTCGTCGAAGACGTTGTAGCTCGTCAGCCCCGGCATGATCTGGACCGGCGTGCGCGCCACCACGTGCTCGGTCAGGTAGCCCTTCGTGCCGAACAGCCCGAAGCGGCCGTACTTAAACAGATAGTCCAACGTCAGCGCGCCCTGGCCCAGCGTTCCGCCGCCTCCCAGCTCGCGCATCTGGATGTACTTCATGCTGTTGAACAGTCCCAACTGCACGTTGCTCCAGCGGTTCACTATGCCCAGGTCGAGCTGCCCTTCCTGGCGGTCCGGGTAATACATGTACTCGCCCTCCGCCTGCACCGCGTGCGATTCGTCCTTCCCGAACGGTGCGAAGAAGCGGCCCTTTCCGGTCAAGATGATGTTGCCCTTTTTGGACGTCGCCGGGGGGAACGAGTCGTTGAGCGCCGGGCCGATGTTCACGCCCAGCAGCGCGAACCGGCTGAGCCGGCTCTTCTCCAGCGCCTTGGCGGCCGTCGTGTCCATCATCTTTTGCAGCTCCGCCTTTTCGGGCGCTTTGGGCAGCTCGGCCACCTGCTTCTGCACGCCCGCCTGCCCCTGCTGCAACGCGGCCACGTCCTGTTTCAGCTTGTCGTTCTCGGCCTTCAGTTCCTTGACCGCCGCCAGGATCTCGTCCAGCTTGTCCAGCCGCTTCAGGATTTCGTCGCAGCACTCGCGGTGTTTCTGCGCCTCGGGGGCCGGAGCGGCCTGCATCGCCTTGATGGCCTCGCCGATGCCGCCCACGCTCACCGTCTTGCCTTGCCCGTCCGCGATCACCACGCCCACGCGCCGGTTCATGAACCGGCCTTCCTTGGTCTCGTTGCCGACCTTCGGTTGGCGCTTCCCGTGGGCCACCACCAGGATCTGGTTCTCGTTGGCGCCGTACTTGACCAGGAACTTCTTCACCGTTTCGCCGCGAACTTCGGAAAGCTTGTCGTTGTATCGGTGCGAGCCGATCCAATCCGCATTCCCATCCAGCGTTACTTTGTAGTCCGGGTGCTGCTGAAGCAGCTCGGCCAGCCTCAGGAGGCTGGGATACCCGTCCGAAAGGATGGAAGAGTTGAACTCGAAGTTGATCTCTTCCCAATCTTCCTTGGTAGCCGTCGTCGTCAACCCCTGCGCGGAAAGCAGGGCCGCACAGACGCACACAACAGCAAAGAACCCGAAGGTCTTCTGGACTCGCATGGCTTCTCCTCCAACGTGGACCTCAAACTCCCATTTAGCATACAGAAACCCGGACCAGCGCGCAACAGGATTTTGGGCAGTGGGGTCATAGGGTGGAGATGAGGTCTTCGATGGCCCAGACGCGATCCGTGATCCCAGCGGCCATTGCTGGCGTGATCCTCAGCGAACCGTGGACCCTGCAAAAGTTGTAGTGCGCGAAGTGCAAGGCCAGGGCAGCCTTCAGATTCTCCCACTTTTTCGAGAAGGCGTACGTGAGCCTGGTGAGCCGCTTGCACCACTGGCGGAGCGTTCCATTCTTGCGTTCCACGTGTGAGGTCCCTGCGCGGTCCAAGTCGGGACGACCGCTCACCGCGTCTTTTTGAACGCATACGAACCGTGCGGGACTGTAGCTTTCGGACACGCGGTCTAGGCGGTTGGAGAACAGCTTCACCACCTGACTATAATTCGCTCGGTCGTACAGACCCGCGTCGATGGCCGTCTCGTAAGGCTGGAAGGCATCCGTGCTCACATCGAACCATCCCGGCGCCGTGGCCCAGCGGATCTTGGAAATGAAATCCTCCGTGTTGACCCGATCCCGTTTCCCCAGGTGCCACGCGACCACCAGTTTGGAGGTCCGCTCAAGGCCGATGAAGGTATAAGCGTCGCCCACCATCCCCCTCTCGATCCGTTCCGGCGTGAGCCGCTTCTGGTGGCAGCCAACATACGTCCATACTTCATCAAGTTCCAGGTCATGGACTCGCACGTTCCGAACCTGCTTTTCGAATAGCCGCTCGCAGGCTTCGCCGGCCAGCGTCAGGATATTCAGCACGGTCCGCTTCTCCACGTCGCACAGGCGGGCCGTCCCGCGCACACTGTTGCCCTCCACAAGGCAGTTGAGAATCATGCAGACCTTCTCACGGGGCAGTCGGACATCGGCCCCAAAAGGCTTCTGCTGCGGTTCAGAGAACCGCTTCGCGCACTCCTGACACTTCCAGCGCTGGACCCGGCACTTCCCAAAGAATCCCGCCTTGACCATCTCCAGGCGGCAGTTGTGGCACGTCATTTTGGCCTTGCTTTCTTCGGGCAGAGCGACCAAAATGGCAGTGGGTGTAGAAACCCTGCCTTTGGCTTCGGCCCGAGGCTAGGCCCTGCTGGTAGTAGCAGCTACCAGTGGGGCCGAACAATCTTGTGCCCCTGGTCAGACTTGAACTGACGACCTTCCCGTTAGCAGCGGGAAGCTCTATCCGGACTGAGCTACAGGGGCAGGAATGAGCAAAGGCCAGCGTTCCCGGCTTGGAAGCTGGGTCCTGCTGGCCTTTTGCTTTGTTTTCAAGCACGTAGATAGCATAACACACGTGTTATGAAAATTCAAGTGGAAAATATAACGTGGATGTGATACCATTCCCGGTGTGGCCCGTCTACTGCTACGTGGACGGGGACGGAGAGAATGCGATCATCCGATGGTTGGACGAGAACGGGGTCAGCTCTCAAATGCGGGGCACCCTTCAATCTTTTATCGAGATCGTTCAGTACAACGATCCCTCGGCCGTACCGGGCGTCATCGTGCGGATCAGCAAGGACTTGGAAGCGTTTCGTGGAGTCAGGAAAGGTGAGCAGCCCGTATTCCTGATCTTCTGCCGGAGCGTGTACACCGACTGTGAGATCACGCTGCTCAATGCTTCCCGTGCGCCTCGGGAGAGCCTAGCTGATGCTCGTTCTAATCTGGAAACGATCAGGCGTGACCGAAGGAGAAGGAGATATGAGCCGATTACGCGAAGACTTGCGGGAAATCTTCAAGGATGAGGACACTAGGTACGCTTACGCTGAAGGGCATCTTAACGCCTCAATTGCGGCCCAGATCAAGAGCCTCCGTGGAGAAATGAGCCAGGAGGATCTGGCCGCAAAGATCGGCACAAAGCAATCCGGGGTCTCTCGGCTGGAAAATGGCAACTATTCGTCCTGGAAAGTAGAAACCCTGCGGAAGTTGGCACGCGCCTTCGGTGTGCGCCTTAGAATCAACTTTGAAGAATTTGGAACACTAATCCCTGAGATCGAAGACTTCAAGAAGAACCTAGCTCCACGGAAGTTCGAGGATGATCCTGCGTTCAACACCGATTTACGTGTTTCGACCTTCGCTGACCGGAACGTGGCTCTAGTTCTGGGACAGGTTCCCGACCTGGAAGCTGTTGGCAGGAGTGTCGCCGCGTACAGCGATTCCTTCAAGGCTGCTGTGGACTCTGTAGTGCAATCCTGGGGGGCCGTGGCTTCTGCTTTTGCCGAGCAGCAGAGAGTTTTACAGCAAGCGCTGGGACCACTGTGCACCCTCTGTGACTACAGCGCGGTTTCCGCTGCGATCAAAGCGTACACCACCCGGGAACCTATCGCATACAACCAACTCATCGAATCGCATGGCTCCTCGATAGAGCAGACTCGATCTGGCATGAGCACGGGCGTGGTCGAGCGAGAGCGGGTGGCCGAACTCATCCCTGGACCAGAGGAAGCGGAATGCAAGGCGCAGAATCCAAGCGCTACCGGAGCGGTACTCCCGCCGTTCCGTGCGCCAGTTATACCAATCGACGTAAACGTCCGGAAGACTGAGCCTAAGCTCCGCAAGACTAGACGATGCGCAGCGCGAGAACGGAGCAGAAGGGAACGTTATGCCTGAGGAAGACAAAATCAAACTTCAACGCGCCGAAGATTTCGAGGCGCTGTATGCCAACAACATTCAGTTTGAAACTAGCGTGTGGGACTTGAAACTGATTTTTGGGCAACTGGATCAAGGCAAGTCTTGCGTCGAGCAACACACGGCAATTACTTTACCGTGGGTTCATGCCAAGATTGCTGCGTACTACTTTCTGCTGAACCTTGTCTTTCAGCAAGCGATTGAGGGACCCATCAACGTTCCTGCTAGGGTGGTCCCACCTCGACCTGACCCATCTGCTCCAGACGTAGAGGTTGCTGCCAAACCTACACTCGAGTACCTAGCTTGGCTTCACGATCAGTTCTTCGGGTCCAATCCATACGTTCCGCCAAATGTTGCCGCAGTCCAAAACGCACCAGCCGCGGGAGCGCCATGAACCGGTCCGCCGGTCGATCTCTGGAGCAACACCTGTCATCTCCACGCTAAAGCCCCACTACCGGATTTTGGGCAAAGATTTGCAGAAAATCTCGGACCTGCGGCGGATTGAGCGCCATACGCTACAATGAGATTGGAGCCTACCGGGCGGGCAGTCGCCCCCGCAGCGGGGGAGGAAAGTCCGGTCTCCACAGGGCAGCGTGCCGGCTAACGGCCGGGGGGGCCCGCTCAAAGCGGGTTTCACGGAAAGTGCCACAGAAAACATACCGCCAGGCGCGTTTCCCGCGCCGGGTAAGGGTGAAAAGGTGCGGTAAGAGCGCACCGCGGCCGGAGTGATCCGGCTGGCAGGGTAAACCCCACGCGGAGCAAGACCAAATAGGAGAGGAGGAGCGGCCCGCTCCGTCCGACTCTCGGGTAGGTCGCTAGAGCCGGGCAGCAATGCCCGGCCCAGACGAATGACTGCCACCCGCAAGGGGACAGAAACCGGCTTACAGCCCGGCGGGCTCTCTCCTTGGAACATCGCCCCGCTTCTCTGCGTATACCCAGGCAGGCGGAGGTTTCATGCGCGGGTATCGCCGGCAAGCAGGCGGGATCGTCGCGGGCATCGTCATCGCCATCCTGGTTGTGGTGGGAACGCTGACCGCCGGGGCGATTCTCTTCCTTCACAACGTCCGGGTCGAGGAGTCGGTCTCGCCGGGCGGCAAGACGGTTCGGGTGGAGACCCCCGTGGGCTCGCTGCGGCTTCGTGAGCGGGCCCGGCTGAACCCCCGGCAACTCGGGCTGCCCGTCTATCCCGGGGCAACCCTCGCGGCCAAGCCGGGCAAGGCGGTCGACCTGGAGCTCGACTTCGGTGGGACCTTCCAGCGCTTCGACGTGCTCGCGACCGAGTACAGCACGGCCGACCCGGCCGGCAAAGTGATTGAGTTCTACCGCAAGAACCTGCCCTTCGCGACGCTCCGCGTCCATCGCGACGGCAGCGTCGAGATCAAGTACTCCGGGCACGGCTGCCACTGCATCGTCGCGATCCGCGACCAAGGGGCCGGCACCCGCATCGCTCTGGTCCAAGCCGGCGACGGCCAGGTGAATTGACCGCTACTCGATCCGGACGGTGACGTCGGACCGGCTCGAGACCCCGCCGATGGTCACCACCAGCGGCACCACTCCGGAGGGCGCGTTCGCAGGCACGCAAGCGTTGATCTGTGTCACCCCTGCGTAGACCATGCCGACGAAGTTGTCCGTACACGTGCTTTCCACCCCGCCGAAGGTGATCGTCATGGGCTGGACCGGCCTGGGCCAGGGAGAGCCAGGCAGCTTCCCCTCCACCACCGCCGGCGTGGTCGCACCCTCGCCCGTAATGTAGAACGAGACGATGGAGTCTTCGGTCGCGGGCTTGTCCCAATTGAAGGCGCTGGTGCCGTCCTTATAGTAGTTGACCGCCACCGCCTGGCCCTTGCCCCCGGCCGTCAGGTCGGAGCAGAAAATGCCCGGCACCGCGGCCGCCACCGGCACCGCCAGCGCGCCGGTCCTCGTCCCCAGGTATTCGACCTGGATATTGGTTGTACCCGAAACGGAGTACGGAACAATGACGCCCAGTTGACCGGAAACGCTGAAGATCATCGGCGCCGGCGCCCCGTCGAAGAGCACCCGGGTATCTCCCGCCACGCGCGCCCACCCTCCGTTCTCGAAGGTGGCATAGGCGATGCTGCTGGGGCCGAAGCCGCTGCCCCAGATGGAGACCATCTCCCCAGGCGCCACCACCCCGCTGGCGTAGCTGGCCACGTTCGTCACCGCGGTGATATTGCCCGCCACCTGCTGGCCCACCAGCGCGTAGTTGGTCTGTCCGCCGGAAACGGTCAGCGGCAGTGTCTGAGTCTGCCCGTTCACCGTGACCTGGACGTCGTAGTCGCCCAGGAATCCGCGCGCGCGGTATACGCCGTCGTGGCCCGTGTCGCCCTCCACGTCGGTCCACCACTGGCCGTACACCAGGTTCCGCCACACATCGTAGTTCAGCTTGGTGCTCCAGTCGTTGCGGAACATCGCCGCGTTGGGCCGCCAGTGGTCTCCCTCCCAGAAGCCCCACATCATGAAGTTCTTGATCGACGGATGGCTGAAGCTGGCGGTGAGGAAGTCGCGGGTATAGTCGGCTTGCAGTTGCTCGTCGGTGATGTTGACGTCGAACTCGGTGATTTCGATGTCCTTGCCGAACAGCGCGAAGCGATCCAGCACTTCCAGCACCCGCGGCGGCGGCGTCAAGGCGTCGGTCTGGAAGTGGCTCTGCATTCCGATGCCGTCGAGCGGGCCCCCGTTGTCGAGAATCGTCTGAACGATCTGGTAGAAAGTATCCTGGCGCGTCAAGTCGTAGCCGCCGTTCTCGACGATGTTGTATTCGTTCACGAACAGCTTCGCCGCCGGGTCGGCCTCCCGCGCCTTCTGGAACCACACCGCCATTTCCGCGTTGCCGAGTACGTCCTGCACGTCGTGGCTGGAAACCGGCTCGTTGACGACGTCCCACTCCGGCAGTTCGCCCTTGTAGAAGTTCACGATCCCGGCGATGTGATTGTTGATGCGCGTGCGCAGTGCGGCCTGATTCACCGGTGGGTTGAGCAGCATGCCGATGACGTCGGCGGGAAGGTGGCTCTGGTCCGGCCAGATGAGGTTGTGGCCGCGGACGTTCGGGATGCCGTTCTGGCGCAGCCAGTCGATCATGGCCGTGGCCGGCACGTGGTTCGGCTCCCAGTTGGGCCATTTCAGCTCGTTCCCGGGCACGGCCATGTTGAAGTTGGCCAGCAGCGCCGACTGGTACTGCGGTCTCTGGGTCACAGACGTGTAACTTACCGCCGATCCGAACCCGAAAGCGTGCCGCTTCATCTTGAGGTGGACCGTGGCGTTCTCCACCGGATTGCCGCTGCCGTCGTGGACCACCACCGCGATATCCGCCTTGCGGAGGCGCTCGATGCGCTCCGCGGCCGGGGCGCGCCAGGCGGCGTCCGCCTCGTGCCCTTCGTAGTAATAGCCGGGCAGGCTCTGGATGGGGTAGTTTTGGCCGTAATTCATCAACGACAGGCCCCCGATCTCGATCTCCTGCGTTCCGTAGGCCAGCCAGAAGCCCACCCACATTGCGCCGGCGCTGTAAGTCTCGGCCATGCTGAACGGCACTTCGACTTTCTTCCAGTCCGCGCCGGCCGACGCCGTGCGCTGGCCCGACTTGGTGTAAGTCGTCTTGTTCTCCACCACCAGGGTCGTGTATCCGACTCCGTTCCGCGCACTGGACGTGGTGCGCATCCAGAAGCTGGCCAGTATGACGTCGCCCCTCTGAGAGGCCTGAGTGTTCGCGCAGTGGATCCCAATGTCCCACGCGTTGGTGGAGCTGGAGCTCTTCAGGTGCAAGGCGCTCGAAAAGGACTGCCCTTCCACGCTCACGATCGACAGACTGAAGCTGGAACCGGACGGCCCGCCGATCGAAAAACAAGGCAACGGATTGTCGGGAAGAACCGAGACCGGTAGCTGGGCCCAGGCGATGCCGCAGGCCAGCATCGCCGCCGCCGGGAGAATGCGTTGCATATAATCGGGCATCCTAGCATGCCCCAGGACCCGGTTTCAAAAGCCGCTGCCCGACGCGGTGCGCGCCGGCCGCACCGATCGGAGCAGCCACTCCACCCGCTGCACCAGTTGCCTGGGCAGGTAGGGCTTCGCCAGAAAGCCCTCCACCTTCCTGCTCACCTGCAGCGGAACCGCGGCGCGGCCGTATCCGCTCGTCAGCAGGATCTTCAGGCCGGGCCGGAGCGTCTTCAGCCGCGCAATCACGTGAGCGCATCGCATGTCCGCCACCGTCAAATCCAAAATGGCGAGTGCGACATCCTCGGGCGACTTCTCGAGGGCGCGGATCGCCTCCGCCCCGCTCGCGGCCGGCAGGACGCGGCAGCCACCGCGCTCCAGGGCTGCCCGGGTAACGTCCAGCACCAACGGGTCGTCATCGACGCACAGGATCAACGGACGCACGGGGCGACCTGCTCTCCGACTGTGAAAAACCTTTAATAAAACGTACCATGAATCCCCCGGCCCCGTCGAGAGGTTTTGCCCGGCGGTAGGATTGGGCTCCGCCTTATCCCGGTGGCCCGCCCCATGCCCTCACGCGGGCGCGGACCGGGTGAAGAGGCGGTCGAAGAACTCCCGGGTGCGCGCCTGGATCTGTGCCAGTTCCACGTCCAGTGGCTGGTCTTGCAGGTGCTCCGGCATCCAGCGCCGCATCAGCGCCGTCAGGGTCTCCAGTTGCCATCCGGCGGCCGGCAGGTCGCCCTCGGCGTGTCCCGTCAAGATGCGCAGCCCGTGGTCCAGCGCGCGGTGGAAGGTCGCCGCGTCGCGAAGGAAACTGGCGTCGGAACGATCCAGGTGGCCCATCTTCTCGATCACGTCGATGCGGTCCGGCGTGTTCAGGACCCTGTAGAAAATGCCCGCGCCCTTCAGTCGCAGGTACATCAGGGCGAAATCGATATCGTAGTATCCTCCCTGTCCCGCCTTGAGCCGGTTGCCGCCGCCCTGCTCCTTCTCCAGCCGCAGCCGCATCTGTACGAGCTGTTTGCGGGAGCGCCCGCTCTGCCCGTAGCGCCGCCAATCGACCTCCTGCAATTCGTTCAGGAAGCGCGTGCCGCGCTCCACGTCGCCCGCCACCGCGCGGGTCTTCATGTAAGTGATGCCTTCCCAAGCCTGGGCCACGTTGGAGAAGTAGTCCTTGTAGGCCATTTCGGGTTGTACCAATGCACCTTCGCGGCCGTTGGGGCGCAGCCGGGTGTCGACGGCGAACATCATGCCGTCGCCGGTGTAGGCGCTCGCGATCGAGATCAGGCGCTCGGCTACGCGGGTCCAGAACACCTGCTCGGCGGTGTCGCGGTCCGGGATCACGAACACCAGGTCGGCGTCGGAAGCCAGGTCGAACTCCCGCATCCCCAGCCTGCCCATGGTGATGACCGCCATCTGGTCCACGGGCTGGTAGCCCGGCCCGGCGGGCGGGTGTTTGCTGGCCACCTGCTCGACCGCCATACGGTATGCGCCCGTGATCACGGCATCGGCCAGGTCCGAGGTGCGCTCCAGCGTGGTGAAGATCGGCGTCTGGAGGCAGATGCTCTCGGACTGAATGCGGAACATCTCCCGGCGGAAGAACCGCCGCAGTTCGCCGGCGTCCTCCAGCGCCGGGATCATGTCCTGGTACGGCAGGTCCGGGCCGGGTTTCTCGCGCATGTGCCGCAGCTCGGCAGTCAGTTCCGGGTTGCGGATCAGCTGCTCGGCGAAGTACGGGCTGTGCTCGAACAGGTCCAGGACGTAACTGGCCAGAACCGGATCCCCATCCAGCCAGCCCATCCACTCCGGGTGCGGCAGAATTCGCTCCAGGAAATGCTCGAAATGCACCCGGCCGTGGCGCAGGTTCCCGCGCGCCAGCGTCGTGGCCAGGCGCGGCGCGCGCTGATCCAGGAACCGGACCAGGTTGCTGGCCGGCTCCGGCGCGACATCCGGCTCGTCGCCCGGCGGGCCTGGCGCGGCGGGAATGGGCGCCGGGGTGTAGTAGACCGGCTGCTGCGCGTGGATCACGCGCTCGTAAATCACCTGGACCTCTTCCAGGTGCTGGTTCACCTGGCGCAGGAGCAGGTCCGCCGAGGGCGCGCTGCCGAGCTGGCTCGCCGGCATCTCCCGCGCCAGCATGCTCAGGATCTCGGGCTCCTTCGGCAGTGCATGGATCTGCCGGTCGCCGTAGAATTGCAGCCGGTGCTCCAGCGCCCGCAGGAACTGGTAGGCTTCCCCCAGGCGCGAGTACTCGGTCGCCGACAGCAGGTCCTTGTCGCGCAGGCGCGAGAGCGCCAGCATGGTCCCGCCGTGCCGCACCCATTTCTCCCGCCCGCCGTGCAGCCGTTGCAGGCACTGCACCAGGAACTCGATGTCGCGGATCCCGCCGGGCGCCAGCTTGATGTTGAATCCGCGCGACGCGCCGCGCCGGGCCGCCAGCTTCTCGCTGATCCGCTCGCGCGTGACCGAGGCGGACTCCACCACCGAGAAATCCAGCGTGCTCGAGTATATCAGCGGCTCGACGAACTCCAGTAACTCCGCGCCCGGCTCGCGCTCGCCCGCCGATACCCGGGCCTTGATGAGCATTTGCAGCTCCCAGTCGCGCGCCCGGTTCTGGTAGTAACTCTTCGCGCCCTCCAGCGAGGTGCAGATCTCCCCCAGCCGGCCGTCGGGCCGCAGTCGCAGGTCCACCCGGTAAGATACGCCCGCACTGGTGTAAGTCGAGAGTAAGCCCGTGAGCTGGTTCGCGGCCTTCTTATAAAACTCCTTGTTAGTGATCCGGTTCGGCCCTTCGGTTTCCCCGCTCGAGCCGTAGACGAACATCAGGTCGATGTCCGAGCTGTAGTTCAGCTCGTTGCCTCCCAGCTTGCCCAGCGAGAGGATGGACAGCCCGCGGTCGCTGGGCCGCCCGTACCGCATCCGCAGATCCTCGCCGATCCGGCGGTAGGTGACGTCCAGGATGGCGTCGGCCAGGCCGGAGATTTCCTCGGTCGTCTCCGACAGCGTGCACAAACCCAGGATGTCCCGCACCACGATGCGCAGGATCTGGCGGCGCCGGAATCTGGCCAGCGATAGCGGTGAAGGAACGAGTTGGCCCTCCGGCGCCAGAGTCCCCTCCAGGCGCTCCTTGTATTGCTCCACCGGCATCGGCCGGCGCAGCTCGCCGCCTTCGATCAGCTCCCCCATCCACTCGGGATGGACCACCACCGCCTCGGACAGAAACCGGCTGCACGAGAACAGCCCGATGGCCATCTGGAGACTGGCGGTCGACGAGGCCAGCCGCTCGAACGCCGCCGGCTGTTCGCGGCACAATCGGTCCAGGAAATGCAGCGCCGAATCCGGATCGGCGCATGCGGCAAGCAGGGGCCGGAAACGCGCCTGCGATTCCTCGGTGAGGTTCTGCGTCAGGTGGAGGAGGCTGCCGGCGGCCCGCCCGGCATCGCGGAACTCGATCTCTCCCAGCAATCGCTGCATAGCCTGCCGGCGCGGCCTTCGGCCCGCCGACACCCAGATTATATCCCGAGAAGGCACCACCGCCGCCGGGGGGCGGCTGGCCCAGCACCCGCGACGCCTCGGTCGGTGATACACTCTGGGAGACCAGACACCCCACGCGGGGTGGCTCTGGGGAAAGGTTGCGATCCTATGCAAGAGATCAAGCATATTGGAGTCTTTCAGGCTGCCAAGTTCATGGCGGTCATGTACCTGCTGGTTAGCGCCGTGATCGTCATCCCGCTCACCTTCATCCTGATGGCCTTCGGAAGCAGTAGCAATCCGTTCGGTCTTCTGGTGTTGCTTCTGCCGGTTCTGTACGGCATCGTCGGCTTTATCTTCACGGCCATCGGATGCTGGGTTTACAACCTGGTGGCCTCGATGGTCGGCGGCATCGAGATCGAACTGGAGGTGAAACAGTAGCGCGGGCCGCCCTCGCTACAACTCCCGGTAACTCGCCAGCCGCACGCCGGCCTGCGCGATGGCCTCGCGCGCCTCGGGTGCGGTCAGGGCTTCCAGTTCGGCCTCCCGGCTTTCCTTGAGCCGCGTG
>Ga0187878_1000826_pt1 | contig 32666 bp, 32 predicted proteins | sample June2016WEW_17_1_FD_132979 | JGI IMG/M metagenome (GOLD analysis project Ga0187878, IMG submission 132979) | Peatland microbial communities from SPRUCE experiment site at the Marcell Experimental Forest, Minnesota, USA - June2016WEW_17_150 | ecosystem: Environmental > Terrestrial > Soil >...
GATATCAAGACCGGATGATTAATCAGGAGCGTCGGTTCGATTATGAACGGCCGGATAGATTTCTTATAAATGGTGTCTATCAAACGTCCTTTGCCGGCACTCGGCTCGAATTCTAATTTTAGGGATTTGGCCTTGGCCGCGAGTTCTTCGCGCGTAGCCGTGAGCGGATTCAATCCGATTGCCTTTTTGAAGGACTCAGAATAGTCCGCAATTTTCCACTTCTTGCCCCAATCCATCTCGTGGCCGCGCGACTTAATTTTAAGAGTGCCACAGGTCGCTTTCACGGCCGCTTTATACATTTTCTCCACGAATTTCATGAGCTCCCGATAATCGGCATAAGCCCAGTAAAATTCCAACTGGGTGTAATCCTGAAGGTGCTCCGGGTCGATGCCTTCGTTTCGGAAAACGCGTCCTATCTCAAAAACCTTTTCGTATCCGCCCACAAGCATCTTCTTCAAGGGCAACTCCAAAGAGATCCTCAAAAAGAAATCCCGGTCCAACGCGTTATGATGGGTCTTAAACGGCTCCGCCTCCGCCCCGCCCGGCAAGTTCTCAAAAACCGGCGTCTCCACTTCTAGAAATCCTTCCTTCTTCAGGAAATCCCGTATCGCATCCCAAAAAGCGCTCTTTTTCTCGAACATTTTTTTAACGTCGGCATTCAAGACCGTATCCAAGTAGCGCTTTCTGAGGCGCGTCTCGATGTTCCCGAGTCCGTACCAAGACTGCGGCAGAGGCCGCAAGCTCTTAGAAATCATTTTCGCCTCCCTCGCGGATATGCTTTTTTCTCCCCTCTTCGTTTTTGAGAGCGTTCCCTTTATCTCGACAAAATCCCCGATGTCCAGAGTATCTTTCAGCAACTCAAAATTTTCAGTGTCTCCTTTCTTAAGTATGAACTGAATCACACCGCTCTCGTCCTTAAGGTCACCGAAGACGATGCCGCCCTGCACCCTTAGGGCCAAAACACGTCCGACGAGCCATAAAACTTTCTTGGATTTCTCAAGCTTCGAAAAATCGGAAACCGCTTCATTTACGGAAGCAGTTCTTTTTACCTGCGCTGGATAGGGATCGGCTGATTTTTTGTAGCGGGCAAGCTTCAACTTGCGCTCACGCATCAGGTCATCGAGCATTTTAGTCTACGCTTAGAATTTCATACTCGGCTTGGCCTTTCGGGGTCTCTACGGTTATCTTTTCACCGGCCTTTTTCGCCAATAATTCGCGGCCCAGCGGCGATTCGTTCGAAATGAGACCATTCAAGGGATCGGATTCGCTCGAACCCACAAGGGTATAATTCATTATGGCGCCATCTTTTTTGAGAGAAATTTTGGAACCCAGTTTCACCGCACCGTCCGTCGAAACGCCGGCCGCACTCTGTTTTTCGAAAAGCGCCGAATTCTTGAGCAGATTCCCCAGTTCGGCGATCCGCTTCTCCAAAACGCTCTGGTCCTCGCGCGCCGACTGGTATTCGGCATTCTCCGAAAGATCACCCAAATCCTTCGCGTGCCGCAAACGCTCCATAACGGAGCGGCGGCCTTCCTTCTTCAGGTTATTGAGTTCCGCCACGAGTTCATCGTAGCGCTCCTTAGTCAGATATTTTTTCGGCATTTAACTTGGGAATCACCCTCGAATCCTGTGATTATAATACCACATGAAAAGGTCTCTCGCCACAGGGACTGCATTCAAACTGCCTTCTCTCGCGTTTTCAACGAGTATGAGAATAGCGATCTCCGGATTATCGTAGGGCGCGTACCCGACGAAGAAAGCGTTCGTCTTCGTGTTGTTGGAAACTTGAGCCGAACCGGTTTTGGCCGCGACCGCGATGGGCAGGTCGTGAAGAAGATAGGAAGTGCCGTAGGTTTGGGTGACGCCGTCGCGCATCCCGCGCCGCACTTCCTCCAAGGCCTTGCCGATTTCTCCGGAGAGGTCGCGAAGCAAGGTCGGCTGGCTTTTCAAAACCTGATTCCCCCGGCCATCCTTGATTTCATCCACCACTCTCGGCTCGTAGAACTTTCCCCCGTTCGCCACCGCCGCAATGTAATTTAAGAGCTCTATCGGCGTTACGGCCAAATCGCCCTGACCGATGGAGACGTTGAACGTATCACCCAACCTCCATGGTTCGTTTTTGGTGCTTTCCTTCCAAGCGGGGTCCGGCAGAAAACCCGTGTCCTCTCCAACGAGATCTATGTTGGTTTTTTCGTCCAGGCCGAACTTGTGCCACCATTCTTTCAATTTCGTTATCCCCAAACCTTTTTGGTCGCCGAAACCGCCGCCCACGGAATAGAAGTAAACGTTCGAGGAGCGCGCGATGGCCGAATATAGGTTCACCCAGCCCTGCGGTCGCCAGTCCAAAAAACGGCTGGGATGTTCCGGATCGTAAGGATTGGGCACGTCGAGGTACCCCGGAGAATATATCTCGTGATTCGGGTCCAAAATTCCCTCCGTAAGGGCAGCGGTTGCAACTAAGGGCTTTATGGTAGAACCGGGATTGTAAACGCCGGAGACCGCCCGATTGAAGAGCGGTTGATTCTTGTCGGTAAGATATTTACCCACGTTTTCCGGGTCGAACGAAGGAATGTTCACGAGCGACAAAATTTCCCCGTTCTGCGGGTTCATTGCTATACCCACGCCCACGTCGCGCCCGAGTTCCTGAAGAGCCTGGCTCAAACGGTCGTAAAAGTACGACTGGAGATCCTTATCTATGAAAGTCTTCAGATTATCGCCTGAAACCGGCTGTTTTATCACCCTTTCGGCTTCGGTCCTGCCCTGGGCGCTCGTCAGTATCATCTTTTCACCGTTCACGCCTCTCAAATATCCATCGTAATACGCTTCTAGCCCGCTCCGGCCAATCTGGTCGTCAATGCTCAAACTCGGATCACTCTTCAGGTCATTCTTGTTCACGAGACCGGTGTAACCAATCACGTGGGCAAACTTCAAAGGAACGACCTGGCCTCTTTGGAACGACGGGTCTATTTCAATGCCATCCAGATTCGCCGCCGCAAGATTCACCAGCTCATCGTGCCCGAGATTCTGTTTCAGAAGAAAACTGTCGCTCACGTTCCAGTCCCGTTCTTTTATTTGGTTTAGGATATCATTCTGGTCCAGCCCCAAAATATCTGCGGCACTCCCGATGACCGCAAGCTGTTCTTCCGGAGACTTCGGAAGAGACTTGGGCACCAAAAATGCATCGTAGGCCGAATCGTTCTTAACGAGGTCGCTGCCGAAACGGTCCGTAATCGCTCCCCGCGGCGCGTATTCCACCTTCGTGTCGCTCATATTCGCAACCGCCCGCCCGGCGTAGAAGCCGTAATTAAAGGCGGCCAAATTCAGAAGTTGGGCGAATACCAGAAGGAACACGATTGAGATGAAAATCAAAAAATTCTTGAAAACCCGGTCGGTAAGCGGTATTTCCAAAAAATCCTCCTCCGCCAATCGGTCGGTAAGGATATCCTCTAAATTTAAATCAGGTTCGGGCATATTTTTCCCAAAAAAGGAGCAGGAGCCAGAAGATACCGCCCAAGAGAAAATTATAAACCGCCTCCTCAAGTATCAAACCCCACATGAGCGGACTGCCGGTCAAAAATCTGAGCAGAACGTGAAAAAGAACGGTACCGATGACCAAGACGAACAGGAAATCAGGAAAAGGATGGCCGGTTAAAAAATCCTTCAAGAAATAAACCAGAACGATAAGGGCGGTAAGCGTGAGCCATGTGGTCATCCAAAAACCGAAGAGAAAAGAACCGACAAGGAAAGAAAATCCCAAGAGCACCAGGAAGAAATCAAAACGGATGCGTTTTCTAAAAACGGGCGCAAGAATCAGGCCCAAGAAAAATATGAATATGAGATTTGGATTTATTCCGCCCACGCTCAAAAACCGCGTGCCCTCGAAGCAGACCAAAACGGCGATAACGAGCAGAACCAAAATGAACCGAGCCAAGTCCGCCATAGTCGGTTAGGGAAAATTGATGATTACAAGCACTTTTCTTAGATCTTCAAAACTTATCGGCGGCTCCACCTTGGCCTTGGCCCAGACGCCGTTCTCGCCTGCTTCCCAATCTAAAATCCTCCCGATAAGCGAGTTCATGGGAAAATTGCTCGCGAGATTCATGACCGCGTCGCCCGCCGTTGACGAAGCATCTTTGGGTATCAGATCCAAGTAGGGCGCGGGACCGCCGGTTAGAAGGGCTTTCGCGCGATTTGTTCCGAAGGCGACCGCACTTCGCCAAGCCGGATCGAAGATGGTTTCCACTTCGCTCTCCGTTCTCTTCACGTCTTTTATCTTTCCCAAGAGCACTCCCGGAGCCGAAAGAACCGGCATTCCCACCTTGATTCCGTCGTCGGAACCGATATCTATCGTGATGGCCGCGTAATTATTGAAAGGATAATCCGAAAAGACCTGCGCTTCCTTCGCGCGGTAGCGATCGGCATTCACTGTCGGATTCGCATTCTCCGCGCCGGAAAAGCTCTGGGTAAGAACCTCATTTTGGGCTTTCAGGTTACCGTAGTTTTCGTAAGTGAACTCAGAATCGGCAGCACCTGAAAAGGCCAAGCGGAAATTCTGGAAAAAATGGACAATTACCGTCCGTGAAAAGAAAACAACTAGCACGACCGCCACGAAAGCGACGCTCAGGATCAGGAGGCGAAACGACTTCATAGATTGATGATTTTGGAGCCGGAGAAATTATCCAAAAGATTGTCGTAAGCTTCCATATTCTCGGCGATGATGCCGGTGCCGCGGGAAACGCAGAGGATGGGTTCGTCCACCAGATGCACTTCTACGCCGATCTCCTTCTTGAAAAGCTGGTCCACACCGCGGAGCAAGCTGCCACCGCCCGAAAGATAGATACCGTTCTTGTAGATGTCGCCCGCCAGCTCCGGCGGCGTCACGTCTATGAGCTCCTTCAGGTCTTCCACCACGAGCTTCAGCGGCCGGGTAAGCCAATAACGCACCTGCGTGTCCTTGATTACCGTCTCACGCGGCAAACCGGTTACGGCATCACGCCCGCGAATCACGATTTCCAGCCGTTCGGATTGAGGAATAGCGGCTCCCACGGCAATTTTTATCTCCTCCGCCGTCGGTTCGCCGATATGGAGTTTCATTTCTTCCTTTATCCCCTTCAAAATTTCCTGATTCAGATAATCCCCGGCGATCTTCAGGCGTTTCGAAACCACGATGCCGTTCATGGAGATTATCGCCATTCCGCTCGTCCCGGCCCCGATGTCCACTATCAAATGCGCCGTCGGCTGATTGATATCCAAATGGCTCCCAAGAGCCGCCGCAATGGGCTGTTCCACGAGATGCACTCGGCTCACCCCCACCTCTTTCAATAGGTCCTCCACCGATTTTCTTTCCACTTCCGTAAGATTGGTCGGCACGCTCACGATGGTTTCGGTAAACCAGGACCAAGGCAATTTTTCGCTTTTTAGAATATGCTGGACCATCTCCTTGGCCATGTCGAAATCCCCGATGACCCCGTTTATCATTGGCCGCAGAGCCGTCACGTGCGTCGGCGTCCGCGAAAGCATCCGCTTGGCCTCGGAACCGACCGCCACGACGCGATTGGTACGGTTGTTGAAGGCCACGATCGAGGGTTCCGCAAGAATTATGCCCGTTCCTTTAAGATAAACCCGGGTCATATCCGTCCCTAAATCGATGCCAATTATCTTTTTTAGTACCATCTTGATTTATTTCTTTACTTCCTTAACGAAGTCCTGGACCTTAACCAGTTTGGACTCCTTCCCGTTCCGCTTTTTAATTTCTATCTTTTCCTGCACCATCGTTTTTTCGCTCACAACCGCACGCCACGGCATGCCCAGGAGATCGGCATCGAAGAACTTCTCACCAGCCGAAAGTCCCGCCCGGTCGTCAAAAAGCACTTCCACGCCGTCTTTTACGAGATGATTATAGACCGAGTCCGCGAACTTTTGAAGCTCCGGCGTTCCCTCACCGATCATGAGAAGATGAACCCGGAATGGCGCGGCTTCATCCGGCCAGATAATACCTCTTTCGTCGTGATGTGTTTCGACAATTGTAGCCATAAGACGATCTACGCCTATCCCATAAGAGGCCATTGTTACCGGCTGATTCTTTCCGCTTTTGTCTTTGAAGAAAAGGTTTATCGGCTCCGAGAATTTCGTTCCTAGCTTGAAAATATTCCCCACCTCAATCGCTTTTATCACATCTAGAACGCCGCTCTGGCAATGAGGGCAACTGGCGCCTGATTTCAGCTTGGATATCTCCTTATTCTGGGCGAAGCCGCAGAGCCGGCAGACGATTATTTCGTCCTCCCCTGCCTCGCTTTCCACCATGAATTCGTGTGAGTACTCTTTGGAAAAATCGCCGCCGGAGGCCTCGGTAATGTAAGTTTTAAGCCCAAATCGTCCGAAAACTTTCATATAGGCCTTCTTTGCCTCTTCGTAGAATTTTGACAGAGATGCTTCATCCTCATGAAAGCTATAAAGGTCCTTCATGATGAATTCCCGCCCTCGGATCAGACCGGATTTGGCGCGGGGTTCATCTCTAAACTTACCCTGAATTTGATACACCGAAAGTGGCAAATCCGCATAGGAATTGATAATCGTTTTGGCGAGAGTACTTACTATTTCTTCGTGAGTGGGACCCAAACCGAATTCGCGTCCGCCGTGGTCCTTAAATTGATACATAACCTTTTCCATGCTGGCCCATCGTCCAGTCGCTTCCCAAACCGATCGAGGGTGGAGAGCCGGCATTAATATCTCAGCCGAACCCAAAGCATTCATTTCCTCGCGGATTACGTTTTCAATCTTCGTTATCACCCGCCAACCCAGCGGCAGGAACGAATAAACGCCCGCCATCAATTTCTGAACAAAATTCGCCCGAATCAAAAATTGGGCGTTTATGGCGACTTCGTCCTTGGGAAAATCCTTTTGCGTTCTGAAGAAAAGATGCGATTCCCGCATATGAAAATACTAGCAAAGGACCCGCTCTATGACAACTAATTACTTCAGAAGAGAGCCTTCGATAAAAATTTCCAAAAGTTTCGGGAAGGAGATGCCGACGGCTTGGGCCGCCTTGGGAAGCAGGCTATTTTCGGTCATTCCGGGGATGGTGTTTATCTCCAAAACGTAAAGCTTTCGGTTCTTGCCCAAAATGAAATCGGTGCGGGAAAATCCGCTGCAGCCGATGGTCTTATGCGCCAAGAGAGCCGCTCTCTTCACCGCCTGAGTATAAGAATCGGGCAAGGGCGCCGGCGTAATTTCCATGGTGGCCGGATCGTACTTCGCCTTATAGTCGAAGAATGGGCTCCCCGCCGCGATTATTTCCGTGGGCGGCAGAGCAAAAGTCGAGTTCGGAATGCCCGAATCGATGACGCCGCAGGTCAATTCTCTCCCCCCAATGAACTCCTGAACGATTATCTCTTTTGAATCCTTTAACGCCAGTTCCAGCGCCTGATTCAATTCCTTCTTCTCCTTCAGTATTTTCACTCCTACGCTCGAGCCGCTCGCGTTGGGTTTTATGACCCATGGCTCCTTTAAATATGAACTTATTTTTTGCGCTATGCCCTTTCGGTCCTTGAACCACTCGTGGCGCGATATATGAATGGTCGGTGGTATCAAAAGACCCGCGTCCTGAAAAAGCCGGAGCGACAACCACTTATTCATCCCCAAAGCGCTCGTCATTGCTCCGGATCCGGCGTAAGGAACGTGGGCCGCGTCCAGAATGCTTTGCACCGTGCCGTCCTCCCCGTAAGGCCCGTGCATTGCAATGAAAGCGAGCTCAAAGCGCTTTTTAAGTTCAGCCGGCTCAATCGGCCATTCGCCGGTCTTTGAGATGACGAATTCCTCCGCTTCGTATTTTTCCGGATTCAAATTGGCGGCAACGTTCCGGCCGGACGCGAGCGATACGTCATGCTCCGGCGACGGTCCGCCCGAAAGCACTGCGATTTTTCTGCGGGATTTTTTCATGATGATTTAAATAAGTCTGACTACATCCTTAATTGTGATAAAAACCATGAGAAGAATCAAAATCGCGAAACCGGCGCCATTCACCCATATCTGCACCTGCCGGGGAATCGACCTTCCGACGAGTTTTTCGATGAGAATGAAAAGGAAGCGTCCGCCGTCGAGCGCCGGGAAGGGCAGAAGGTTCAGGACCGCAAGGTTTATGGAGATAAGGGCCAAAAGCTGAAGGAAATAAACAAATCCGAGATTGGTCGCCTGGGCCGCAAGGAAAACTATGCCCACCGGACCGGTAACGTTTTGGACGTTTCCGGGCGACGATAAGAGCTGACCGAGAAACGTTCCCAAGCCGTCAAAAACCATCTTCGTCACGACCCAGGTCTCCGAAAGCCCCGACCCTAAACTCGTTAAAAACGGCTGGGACTCCAAACCCACTTCGGTAATCTCTACTCCCAACGGTCCTTGTCCCTTGGGCGGATTTTGCCTAGGACTAATTTCGAATTTCAATTCTTTAGTGTCACGCTCGACATTCAAAGTGAGCGGGCCCGCTCCGTTCCCTTTGACCAGCTTCGTAAAATCATCCGACATAATCGGGTCGGATAAAACCGATGCGCCGGACGAAACGCTCTTTATGATATCTCCGGATTTTAGACCAGACGTAAGTGCCGGCGAATTTTCCGCCACGTTCGCGATAACCAGATGCTTCGGCATCCCGACCATTAAAATCAAACTCAAGAGCAGCCAGCCCAAAATCACATTCATGAAAACGCCGGCCAGAACCACCAAGCTCTTTTTCCAAGCCGTTTCTTCATTGAAACCTTTTTCTCCCGGTTCTCCTAAAATGCCGGCGGCCGGCTCGTCTTCGCCGTGGAGACGCACGAAACCGCCGAACGGCAGAGTATTCAAACTGTAGGTCGTTTCCCCCATCTTCTTCTTCAAAAGCCGAGGCGGAAAACCCACACCAAATTCATCCACCCGCATTCCCAAAAGTTTGGCGACCAAAAAGTGACCGAGCTCGTGGACAAGAATAAGGACCGCCAGCCCGATTATTACTATTACAAAAACCATTATTCGTTTATTTCCTTTGTTTTATTCTGGAGTGCTTTCTCGATGTCCTCGTTCAGCTTATCTACCTCTTTCTGGACCTGCTCTTTCGCCTTGAACTTCTGGTCCTCGTTCATCTCGTGGGCATCGAAAGCAACCTGCACTTTTTTATTGATATCGTCCCGAAGATGGCGAATCTGTATCTTGTGCTCCTCCGTAACCTTCCCGATGTGTTTTATGAGTTCATCCCGCCGCTCTTGGCTCAACTCCGGGAGAAATATCCGAATTATCTGTCCATCCACGCTAGCCGACAAGTTCAACGAGGACGACTCTATCGCCTTGGCCACGCCGGGAACCGCGCCCTTATCCCAAACCTGAATCGATATTTCCCGGGGCGGTTGAACGCTGATGGTCCCCAATTGTTTTATCGGGGTCATCTGATTGTAGTAATTGGCCTTCAGGTCTTCGACGAGGGCCGCGTTCGGCCGGGTCGTCCGGACGGCGGCGAGCGCCTTTCGGAGCGACTCAACTATCGCCTGCCCATTCGTTTTCAGTTCGTTCAAGATCGGTTCCATATTTTAATTCTTCAGCATTTCTTCCGCCGCTTTTCTTTGGAGATTCATATTCAAATTATACCTTTTTACGAGCGTTTCCCTATCCAAGAGCCACGAGAGAAGCGAAGCGTTCTTTTCTAGATTTTCCCGCCAAAGTTTCAGGATGCTCCTTTCTAGAAAATCCTCCAAATCGTCTTCCCCTTTTGGATCCAGTTTCAACAATTCCAGGGCGTAGCCGATTCTGCCGAATGAGGCGGCGGCGATATCGCGCGCTTTTTTTTCGCTCTCGCCGTACTTTTCCTTCAATATCTTCGCCACTTCGTTTTTCGAAAGGCGCGGAAAGTAGACCTTGGCAAACCGGGAAAGAAGCGGCGGAATCAAGACCTGTGGGTCGTGAGCGACGAAAATCAAGAGGGCGTGTTCGGGCGGCTCTTCCACTATCTTTAAGAGCGCTCCCTGGGCCTCGGGAGTCAATTCCTCCGCGTTATCGATGACGGCGAGGCGCCTCGGTGATTTTAACGGTTTTTGCCATAGGAACTTCCGCACTTCCAAAATTTTTTCTATACCGATACTGTTCTTTTCCTCTCCCTTCAAAACGAAAGAGGCATCCAAAAGCGGTTCGGTCGCAACTTCGAACTTTCCGTTTTCAAGCGCATAAGCGAGCAATCGGGCGAAGGTTCCCTTGCCCACTCCGCGGTCGCCGTAAAAAAGATAGGCCTGGCCCAGTTTGTTTTCCCTGATAAGCTTTTGGAAGGCCCTCGTTCTTTCTTCGTGTCCGAAAAGATCCATAACGAAGATTATCTCTTGTTCAAAAGAGTGCGCTTATACACATCCAAGTGATTCAGAATTATGGCGGTGCCCTTCGCGACGCAAAGAATCGGCTCCTCGGCCGTGTAAGCCGAAACGCCGAGCGAGCGCTTAATGAACTCTTCCAAATCCCGTATCTGCGAACTGCCGCCCGAAAGGATGATGCCCTTCTCCATGATATCCGCCGCCAGTTCCGGCGGGGTCACGTTAAAGACGGACTGCACCGCTCCCATTATCTCTACCAGATGCGGATTGATGGCCTCCGCAATCTCGTTGGAACTTATCGTCAGATCCTTGGGCAATCCCGAAGCCAGGTCCCGTCCGCGGATTCTCATCTCCATCTTATTGTGGTTCGGAAGCGCCGTACCAATGGCGATTTTTATGTTTTCCGCGCTCGTCTCGCCTATCGCGAGCCCATACTTCTTTTTGATATATTCGGCGATTGACTGGTCAAAACGGTTTCCCGCCACCCGCAAACTATGCCAGTTTACTATCCCGCCCAATGATATGACGGCTACTTCGGTCGTTCCGCCGCCAATATTCACGACCATATTGCCCTCGGCCGAATGGATGGGAATTCCGGCACCCAAAGCCGCGAGTATGGGTTCTTTGACCAAATAAACCTCTTTGGCGCCGGATTCCTTGGCCGCATTCATAACGGCGCGGTATTCGGTCGAGGTAATGCCCGCCGGCACGGATATAACCACCTCCGGTCTGAAAACATTGAAGGCGCCGACGCTCTTCGAGATGAAATAGCGCAACATCGCCTGGGTGATATAGTATTCGGCGATCACGCCGTCCTTGAGCGGTTTGTAAGTGACGATATCGTCGGGCGTACGGCCAACCATTTCCTTGGCCTCGGCGCCGACCGCGAGCACGGCATTATCGGGTTTCCGGAGCGCCACGACCGTCGGCTCGTTGATTACGATTCCGCGGTTCGGCAAAAAAACCAGCGTATTCGTGGTCCCCAAATCAATGCCGATTTTCCGGATAAACATTGGTTTTACTCTACTATTATCCGGCCCAAAATTCAACAAAACAAAAACCCCGTTCCATGAATCGAAACGGGGCCAAACGAAAACGAGACTAAATCCTATTACTTGCCAGAGAATGCAACCCGTGCGGATTGACCAAAATCACTACATAGGGATTCCCAGCGCAAGGACCAACGCTCATTTAGCTTACTGAGGCAAGGGACTCTCAAATCTCCGGTCACATCCACTACCAACCCTGGAAAATCTATATTGGATTTTCCCAGAAGTTTCATTAATTCCGGAAATTCGCCCTGATGTTCAGCGAGCCATATAGCGTGCTGATAACCGAGGATGAGTTTGGATTTCGTGTTAATGCGAGTTTCATACTCTCTTCCGTTTATCTGATCTTCATCTGAACGTAGAACGGTTGCGATATTCAATACTACCGCTTCAGTTGGCGAGGTATCCCTCTTAACATAATGGACCAAAGAGGAAAACTCTTGGAGCTCTTCGAGATTGGGGCGAGATAATGCAGGTATAGGGATAGAAAGAGTTTCGATAATCCTGAATATATCGTTAAGACAAAAACCGTTTCGGATAAATTCCGTTGCCTCTCTTCCGGCACGTTCCGAATCGGTAATGCCGACTTGGACCTGCTCTCTCGTGAGCGAATTCCAATCAACATTCTCACCAAGTTTCGCCAGAACTGCGAATCGTTGCTCAACTGATATCGTACCCATAAAATCTCCTTTGCCACGGGGATTTGAACATACGCATTATTGCGAATGTTTGGTCTTTTTGCCGCAGCATTTAAAGTACTAAATATAACACCCTAAATGCTGGGCAAAAATGCAAATAACAAATAATTCTTAAATACCTACTTGAGTTATAAACCTAATTTACAAAGGTGTCAAACTAATCTACTGACCCCAACAAATGTAAGAAAACTCGCTTAGAGCGAGTATCGTAGTAGCGAACCAATAATTCCCTCCTAAGATTTTACGCGACAAACTTTCCCGACAAAACCGTCTCGCAGGCCGAGCGGGCATGGTTGCCCGTAGGGCAGAGCGAGGCCGAGAGCGAGCGCAAATTCATCGCTGGGGGATTTGACAGCGTGTTTTGGAGGGGAAGTTTTGTTGCATAAAATCAACCCACCCTCCTGATGTCCGCTCCGAGAAAACTCAAGCGTTCCACTATCTTTTCGTATCCGCGGTCAATCTCCGAGACGCCGCTTATCTCGGATTCCCCTTCGGCAATCAGGGCCGCGAGAATATGGGCCATTCCGGCCCGCAAGTCCGGCACCCTGAGTTTCGCTCCGTGGAGCGGCGTCGGGCCTTTCACTATCGCGCTGTGGGGGCATTTTTTGTCCCTGAAGCGGCAGGGTAAATTCCCCAAACAAGCATCTACTACTCTAATGTCCGCCCCCATTAAATTCAAGTCGCGCGTGTAGCCAAAGCGGTCCTCGTAGACGGTCTCGTGAATCGAGGACTCGCCGCTTGCCTGGGTGAGCATCGTGAGAAACGGCTGCTGCCAGTCGGTCATGAAACCCGGGTGAGTGTCGGTCTCTATCCTGACCGGCGTAAGCGGCCGGGCGCGCCAAAAGAGTATCCCGTCCCCCATCACTTCGTACTCTCCGCCGATGCGCCTTAGGTCATTCAGAAACGTGATGAGATGGTCCTGCTCCGCGCCATTAACGAGAATCCTGCCGTTCGTCGCAACCGCAAGGCACGCGAATGAGACCGCTTCATTTCGGTCCGACAATATCTTGTGCCGCGCGCCGTGCAACTTGGGAACGCCGTGAATAGCGATAGTCCGGTTCGTGCCGAGCTCTATGATGGCCCCCATTTTCTGGAGGAATTTTATCAAATCCATTATCTCCGGTTCTACCGCTGAATTCGAAACCGTGGTCTTCCCGTCAGCCAGTACCGAAGCCAAAATAACCTGTTCGGTCGCTCCAACACTGGGATATTTGAGGGCTATGTCGGCTCCCTTGAGCCGTCCCACGACGCTCGCGCGATAGAAATTATTGTTTATTTCTATCTTCGCGCCAAGCTCCTTCAAGGATTCCAAGTGCATATCCACCGGCCGCGGACCGATCTTATCCCCGCCCACTATCGGGACTTCGGCTTCCCCTTTCCGGTTCAGAAGCGGTCCCAAGGCCAGTATTGGAATTCGGTTCCGGCGGTGCAAAGATGCTACTCGCGTCGTTTTTATTTCGGGCGTCCGAATGACCAAATGGGAATCAATGGCTCTTATCTCGCTTCCCAAAATCGCGCAAAGTTCTTTCGCCACTTCCACGTCGCCGATCCTCGGGAAATTTTCGAAGACGCACTCTTCGTCGGTGAGAAGAGTAGCTACCAATAATTTTGTCGCGGCGTTCTTGGCGCCGGCCAGTTTTATCTCTCCCACGAGCGGCCGCCCACCCCGCACCACGAACTTCTCATTGTTCTCCATTTGCCCATCCATCTCGTCTCTATTATACCCGGTATTACAATTCAATAGAATTACCCTCCCTTCCACCGAGATGAGCATCCCCTTTGATTGGGATTGTAATACCGGGTATATTATTAATGCGATGGATTTAAAAATACGGCGGCTCTTCTTCTACTCACTCATTCTGGTCTTCATCCTATTGGGCGCTTACCTCCTCATAAACGCCCAGGGATGGGTTCTGGACCTCAAAAACCTGAGGATCGTAAAGACCGGCGCTCTGTTCCTAAAGTACTCTCCGGCGGATGCCACAATCGAAATAAACGGAAAAGCCAGTGATGCTTCGCCCGGACTCTTTTCGACCGGGGTTTTCATATCGAAACTCGCGCCGGGAGAATACGACGTAAAATTGAGCCGGGCGAATTATCTGCCGTGGGAAAAGAATCTGGACGTCAAGGAATCCATAGTTACCGCCGCAAGCCAGGTAAAACTCTGGCCGGATAAGTTCGCTTCCATTCCGGTGACCACAAGTTCCGTCAAAAACTTCTGGCTTACCGGACAGGGAATGCTCCTCCAAACCGACAGCGGAAAAATCAATTGGAGCAACACCAGTTTACGCGGGCAAGAAGTCATTTTAAGCGACCCCTCATCCGGCCTCGTCATCACGAGCGACGGGAAGAGCTATTTCCTTACGGACCTCGCGAACGCCAAAAACCCGATCAATCTGACCGACCTTATCGGCTCCGCCGCTCCCCTCCGATTCTTCATCCATCCGTTCAGCGGAGGCAAGATACTCATCGTTACAAAGAATGCTCTTTACTCATTCGATTCATCCCGAACCGTCATGGATAAACTGGCTTCTATAGCGAGCACGACGGACGCGACTCTCTCCAATAACGAGGTATTTTTCGAGAACAAGGGTGGCGGTCTTGAGGCTTTTAATCTCTTCCTCCGGACCGAAAGCGCCTACGGCGAGAATCTGCCTCAAAACGCCTCGATGAGCACCACCCCGAGCGGCTCGATGCTCTTTTTCCTGGGGGATAACGGCGACCTCACGGTCTATGACCGATCGCTCAATAAAGCTTCGGTCCTGGAGAAAAACGTGGCCGACTTTTTCGTATCGCCCGACGAAAAGAGGGTCACTCTCGCGCTCAAGGACAATACCCTTTCGGTCGCGGCTCTCGACGATTACTACGGCGACACCCAAGTCAAGAAAGGAGAAAAATGGAAAATTTCTCCCGTGGACGGTCCCGTAAGTGACTTCGCCTGGCTGAGTGACTACCCCAACTACGGCCTGATTTTAGTGAACGGCAATCTGCTCCTAACCGAGCTTGATTCGCGGACTCCGCAGAATACTTATCCGGTAGCAAATAACGTCAAAAAATTCTTCGTCCAGGGGAACAATCTATATATTTTAAAATCCAACGGCACACTCTCCGAGGTCGTTCTGAAATAAAATCCTCGCAACAGTATAGAAAAAGAATCCCGCCAGTCCATGGACTGGCGGGATAGTTTTTTAACGTTTCCTCCAATGCTGCGTCGCTTCGCTCCTTAGAAACCCTCGGTTTCTAAACGCTCGCTTCAGCAGAGCTATTTCCGACACGGAGACGGGCTCAATTCCCGCCCTTCCCCGACCCTTTCCTCGCAGCAATTCGGAAACTAACGTTTCCTCCATTGCTGCGGCCTTCTGGCTTTTCGGGAGCCGTACTTCTTGCGCTCCACCCTTCTCGGGTCGCGCTTCATGAAGCCAAGCGACTTCAGTCTGGAACGCCAAATCGGATTTAGGGCAACGAGGGTACGGGACAGTCCCAAACGAACCGCCTCCGCCTGAGAGCTCAATCCGCCGCCGCTCACTATGACCGTAGCATGATATTCCTTGAGCGAAAGCTCACCGAATGGGGAAAGCACGGTCTTCTGTAGTTTGGCCGTCGGAAAATAGGCGGAAAAAGGCTTTCCGTTCACTATTACCTCGGGCGCCTTCGCGGCTTTTTGCTTGCCGGAGAAAAAGCGCACGCGGGCGACCGCGGTCTTTCGGCGGCCCACTGCCTCAATGTATTTTTCTTTTGATGCCGATTCAGTTGCCTTCTTCGTCGGTTTTTTATCGGATTTTGTTGGCATTTTAGTTTTCAACCGTTAAATTTTTCAAACGCTTGGTATTCAGGCGGTTCTTCGGAAGCATCAGCCGGACCGCATGACGCAGAACCCAGGCCGGATTTTTCTTGAAAACGTCGGCAAATTTATTTTCCTTCAAGTGCCCCAAGGGACCGGTGTGCTTGTAATATATTTTTTGTCCCGTCTTCTTGCCGGTAAAGGACATTTCCTTGATGTTCTTTACGATAACCTTGTCATCGCCCAAAAACTTCGGATTGTATTTCGGATTCTTCTTTCCCTGCAAAATAACGGCGATCTCCGAGGAGAGCCGGCCCAGTTTTTTGTTTTTTGCGTCGATAGTATATTCCATATCTCTAAACGAACTCAATCGTCGCCATTTTCGAGCCATCGTGTTTTCTGGGCACGGCTTTTTTTATCACTCTGGTGTATCCACCCTTCCTGTCTTTGTATTTCGGCGCTATTTCGTGATAGACCTTGTAAGCTGCCGTCTTCGGCAGATTTTTCAAAAGCAGCTTCAAGCCGGCTAAATTCTGCTGCTTGCCGTAGGTAACATAACGCTCAACGACAGTGCGGAGCTCCTTGGCCCGCGCCTCGGTCGTCGATATCCGGCCATGGCTTATCAAATTATTCGAGAGCACCCGCAAGAAAGACCGGCGCCGACCGGTTTTCAATCCGAATTTTCTTCCTTTGTGGGCGTGGCGCATTGTTTTACTTCTTTTTCTTTTCGGTCTTTCCTTCTCTCAGAACCGGAGTCACTTCCACTCCCGCCGCCGTTTTTTCAAAGTGGTCCTTCAAAATATTCGAGGCCTTGTGGAGCGCTTCGGAGGGGCTCACGGAGCCGTCGGTCTCTATCTCAAGCTTAAGGCGGTTATAATCGGTTCTGTCCCCCACCCGCATGTCTTCCGAGTGGAAAGAAACGCGGACGATCGGAGAAAAGATCGCGTCCAAGACGATGGTGCCGACCGAGAGCCGTTCCATTTTTCTGGATTCGGACATTACGTAGCCCAAACCTTTTTCAACTGTGATTTCCATATCCAGGTCCGCCGCTTTTTTCGTGAGCGTCGCCAAATGCATGTCTTTATTTATGACCTGAACGAGCGTCGTGGACTCAATATTTTCCGCCTTCACCTCGTGCTCACCCTTTACGTGGAGTTTCAGGGTCTGCGGCTCGTCGGCATCGAAATGGAAACGCACCTTCTTCAAATTCAGCGTGAATTCCACGATATCCTCCATCATTCCGGGGAGGGTGGAAAATTCGTGCTCTACGTTCTTTATCTTTATCTGGGTAATGGCCGCTCCAGGCAGGGACGAGAGCAGAACCCTGCGGAAAGCGTTCCCCAAGGTTACGCCGTAACCGGTATAGAGGCCTTCAATGTGAAAAACGCCGACGTTATCTTTTTCGGAAACCTTCTTAATTGTGACCGCTTCGCTTAAATGGGAATATTTCATATTTTTTGAATTTAACGCGAATAAAACTGACCGACTAAATTGATATCGAAAGGCAGCTGGACGCCCGCGACCGGGGGCTTGCCCGTGCATTCACCTTTCAGTTCTTCCACTTTGAGCTTAAGCCACTCAGGCGGGGTGTACTGCTTCAAACGAAGTTGGATATCGTCAAATATCTTGGCCGAGCGGGATTCTGCCCGTACGGCAATCGTGTCTTTCATCTTAACACAATAAGAGGGAATTGTCACCTTCCGGCCGTTCACGGTGATGTGACCGTGGGAAACGAGCTGGCGGGCAATTCGGGGCGACTTGGCCAAGCCCAGAAGGAACACCACGTGGTCCAGACGGGTCTCCAGCTTGTTCAATATCTCTTCTTTGGTATAGGTGCGGAACATCTTCATCATCTGTCGGTTATTCAGGCCGTAAAGCAACTGGATCTTCTGCTTTTCCTGAAGTTGCTTGCCGAAATCGGAAACGGAATGCCGTGCCTGGCCGTGCTGGCCGGGACGATAAGGGTGGCGCACCATCGCGCACTTCGGAGAATTGCAGCGGTCCCCTTTTAGGAAAAGTTTCATCCCTAATGCTCTTTCTTTTTTTTCTTTAACAGGCCTCATGTTTTTATACTCTTCTTGTCTTGGCCGCCCGCGGACCGTTGTGCGGTATCGGTGTCACATCCTTGATCGACACAACGTTCACTCCCTTGCCGACGAGCGAGCGAATCGCCGAATCCCGGCCGCTGCCCACGCCGCGAACCATGATTTCCACGTTCACCGGGCCCGATTTCTCTATCTTTTGTGAAATTGCCTCAGCCACCTTCGAAGCAGCGAAGGGCGTCGCTTTCTTAGGGCCGGAAAAGCCCAATGAACCCGCGGACATCCAGGTTATCACCGCCCCTTTATCGTCGGTCACGGTAATGATGGTGTTGTTGTAGGTCGCCTGAATATAAATTCGGCCGTTCTCCCAGCGCTGCTTCGGAACGGACGCGGCCTGCTTCGAAGCGGCCTTATCCGTGGATTCGGCTTCCTTTATCGTTTCATTCTTTGATTTTTGAGCGACTTTCTTTTTTCCCATTTTAATATTATTTCAGGTCAACCTTCCGGCGGCCGCTGCCGGCGGTCTTTCTCACGTTTCCGCGCACCGTCCGAGAGTTAGTCTTGGTCCGCTGTCCGCGCACCGGCAACTTCCTCAAGTGCCGCAAGCCCCGATAGGCCTTAATGTCCTTCAAGCGGCTGATGTTCTGTTTGATGGTCTGGCGCAATTCCCCTTCTATCTTGTAATTCTTTTCGATGACGGACTGTATCCGGTTCACCTCATCCGGCGCCAGTTCCTTGGCCCGCTTATGCAGGTCAACCTTGGCGGCCTCCAGGATCTTCACGGCCAAAGCCGGGCCCACGCCGTAAAGGTAGCCCAAAGCCACGAATATCTTCTTGTTATCGGGAATGTTTACGCCGGAAATTCTCATCTTAGCCTTGTCTCTGTTTATGCCTCGGATTCTTGCTACAAATGACGTAAACCCGTCCTTTTCGGCGGACGGTTTTGCAATTGCTGCATATCTTTTTTACCGAAGCCCTTACTTTCATAAGTTCTACAATCTTCGCACTATTCTCCCACGTTTGTCCAGAATATTTGCCATCTCCACTATCACCCGGTCGCCCGGAATGACGCGGATCCGGTTAATCTTGAGTTTACCGGCCGGATGCGCCAGAATGTTCTTTTCCTCGCCGTTCTCCAATCGGACCTTGACGCGGAAAAGCAAACCCGGCAAGGCCTCTTCCGCCACTCCCTCAATCCTAACCAAAGGCTTATTTTCCATTAACAAACAGAGCTTAGTTTAAGAAAATCCAGGAAAAATGTCAATGTTTTTACTCCACTACCATGTTCACTCTGGATTCGCGGTTAGGCACCGAGTTGACCCAGAACGGCCAGAAGGAGATATTGGCTTTTTGGAGCCCCGGCAGGGCGAAGATTACCATCTTCAATGAATCCGAATCCAAGCCCGCGATGCTTTTCTTGAAAACGTCAAAATCTATCTTCGGTTCGTATACCACCGTCCCGCTCACCGAAAACGTGAGTTTGCCGTTCACTAGGTCGGCCGTACTCGTCGCATAGCTTATGGAAAAATCGTCTATCTTCACGTCCGTGGAAGAAGCAGTCGACGTGGCAACATACCCAACGATAGCGTTCTTCAGCATACCTTCGTCAAAAACCATTTGTCTCAACTCCCCTGTTGAAAAAATACTGAAATTGCCGTCCTTATCTACCATCTGGTTTGGCGTGCTCGTTACGGTGAAAGCCGAAGCACCGTTCAAAAGCTTGAAATTCTGCGAACTCAATATCAAGGTTTTGCTTTTCAGAACATCCAGAAGCGCGGCTTCGATTTTCGTTTTCCCCTGCGTTATGTCTTGCGACGTCGGTACGAGCTGATTTCCGGATGCCCCACCGGCCATAGATACTTTAGATTCTCCATAGATCTTGTCGTATTGAGGTTTTCCTTTAAGTCCCGGAATATTCCAATGCGAAGCGGCCGGAACGTTATAGTCGGAGCCGTTCTGGTCCGCAACCACCTGCGCGTCCGCTGATTTGCCTTTCGGTATCGATATCTGCTTCACCAACCGGAAAATCTTCCCATCGGGCGATTCGAATCGCGTTGTCGCCACGAGAGTTTGATTCTGGTTGTAATCATTGTGAACGGTCATCATTCCGCTCGCTTTCGTGCCTACGGTAGAACTTCCGGTCGCCGGAAACGCCATTATCAAATTTCCGGGGGCCACCGAGAGTTGGCCGGGAAGATTCACCGTTCCGCTATTTACGGCTGGCGTATTGGCATTCTTGTCCACCACGACATTCATGGAAAACGGCGCGGTCGTTTTTTGAATGGATATGTTTATCGTCACCATCGGCAGGAAATATGCAGCGGCAAAATATCCCGCCACGAGAACTACAGGCGCCGAGACGGCGGTTATCCAAAACTTCTTTCCGCGCTTCGATTTCCTGCGAACCGGCTTTTCTTCCGGCTCTTTCTTTTCCTCGTATTTGAACTCGTGCTTCGGCATCACCTCTTCGAACGTTTCGGGAACGGGCGGTTTTTCTTTCTCTTTCACGATTATCGGGATTGCTTCGGGAACGGGCTCCTTTTTCTTTTTGACGGTTCGTTTGGATTTTTCTTTTGGGGCGGGTTCCGGCTTTTCCGCTTTCGTTTTCTTCGCCCGCGGCTTTTTCACCGGCTTTTCTTCAACTTCGAATTCTTCAGACTCGGCGGGTAAGATATCCGCTACCGCTCTTTCCCTGACTTTGAATACCGGGTTCACCGCCGGAATGGTCGCGAGGGACGCAAGTTCCAAAACGTGCTCATCTACCGATTCTATCGCCAGTTCCTTACCCGCCGTTTCGCTCTCCCTCTCCAACACCTGGAAGTTGTGCACCGATACGGCCAAAACCGAGCTTTTGGGAATGTTCAAAACAACCTTCTCGGCTTCGGCGGCCACGAGTTGCCCTACCGCTTTATCCAAGTCGTCGTTCTTGTCGAGGAAGATTTTTTTCTCTAACTTCATAAGTCTTTAGTAATCCTAACCTAAATTATAATTTAGAAGTTTGGTATAAGCCAACGCACGCGCCGCTTCAAAAGCTGGTTTAAGAAATCAAACTTGGGCAACGCGTATTCGAAGGTCAAAAGCGCGAGCGTTTCTTGCTCAGCCGGCGGTTCGAAGTCCGCGACCCCTCGCCTACTCTTCAAAACGACCTCCCGGCGCGCCAATTCTTCGTCTATCCTCACCGCCACCCCACCCAATTTCTTCAGATAACCGCTTGAGGCCATTAGCCCGTACCGAAAGCTAAAATTGAGCTTCGGCCGGCTCATACCCGATTTTTTCTTGACCGATTTGAGCCATTCGGCCAGTTTCTGGAAATCCTTGCTAAATCTCGTTTCCAAATACCTCCTCACGTGGGCCGAAACCTTATTTTCAAAATACCAATCGACGATCGAATGAGCCGTTAATTCATCTACCCCCAGATCAAAGGCCGCGCTTTTTACAAACAAATTCGTCCCCCAATCTTCGGATGTGCAAAACACCTCTTCTCCTTCGGCCGATTTAAAAACCGTCGTTGCTTCTTCGCCGACATTGACGAGCAAGTTGTCGCCTTCTGGCAGGACCGAGGTCAGAATGCTGCCCGATTCAAAAACGAATATTTCTCCCCACTCCTTGAAACGTTCCAGCGCCGGAAGAACTTCTCTTGGAACGAACGTCCCGCGCAATCTCATGCTCAACTCCCCGCCCTTAAAACCGATGGGATTGAATATCCGGTTGTTCCCCAGATAAACCTCCCGTACCTGAACGTAAGCCAATACCAGGTTCTCGCCGGTCGTCCCCATTTTTTTCGCCGCCAAACTACGATGGCGGTTCAGAAAATTCCAAAAGACCTGATAGATGAGCTGGTCCATCTCGCCTTCGTTTATCACGTCATCCGGCCGGGAACGTTTTAACGCAATGATGCTCTCCGCGGTCGTCGCACTCCGGCTCCCGAACGAAAAAACTATTCTGTCGAGCATTTGGAGCGGGCGGCGCAAATCCTCGAGATTCTTCAAAGAAAATCTCTTCTTAATAACGAGCTCTTTCTTCTTCAGATTCCGCGAAGCAAGTGTTACCTCGCAACCGCCGTTCCTTTGTTCAACGATTAGAAAATTTTCCCGGTGACCGTTCCAGAATTTATTCAAAAAGTCCCAAAATTTCTCGGGCATTAATCTCAGTATACCACTACCCAATGGTGGCCCGAATTCTCCGGATTCCGGCCGCGACCGGCTCTTCTTTCGTGATTTTGAACTTCCCGATTTCGCCCGTATGGGCCACGTGCGGCCCGCCACAAATTTCTTTCGAATAATTTCCCACGAAATAAACCTTCACCTTGCCGCCGATTTGGGCGTACTTGTCGTCGAAGACGCCGATGGCTCCTTTCGCCTTCGCCTCGTGAACCGCGAGCAATTCGAAGTGAACCGGCAAATCTTCTTTTATTTTTTTGTTCACGATTTCTTCCGTTTTCTTAACCTCTTCGGGCGTCATTTTTCTTGGGCATACAAAGTCGAAACGCAAACGCTCGGCAGTGATGTTTGACCCTTTCTGGTCAACCGTCCCGCCAAGCACGTCGATCAATGCCTGATGCAAGAGATGCGTCGCGGTATGGAGTTTTACCACCTGTTCCGAACTGTCGGCCAGCCCGCCCTTGAATTGACCCGCCGAAGCGGTACGGGAAAGCTCCTGGTGCTTTCGGAACTCTTCTTCAAAAACCTTCTTATCGATTTTAAAACCGCGCTCGCGGGAAAGCTCCTCCGTCAATTCGATTGGGAACCCGAAAGACTGATATAAATCGAAGGCTATTTTGCCGTCTACTTTCGTGAATCTTTCGAACTCCCTGAGCCCCTTTTCAAGAGCGACGGCAAATTTCTTTTCTTCCTCCGCAAGCCCGGCCAAAATTTGCGCCTGATTTTTCTTGAGTTCCGGATATATCTTGATCACTTTTGAGGCGATTTCCGTCGAGAACGGCGACACTTTAATGCCAAGCACTTTTCCGTATCGGGCTGCTCGGCGAATAAGCCGGCGGAGCACATATCCCTGCCCCACATTCGACGGGAGTACCCCCCGCTCGTCTCCGAGGATGAACGTCGCTGCGCGGATATGGTCGGCAATGATTCTCATTGACCGCATATCCAGAGCCCAGCATTCAGGCATTTCTTCGTATCCTAAAGCTCCTTTTTTGAAATCATATTTTTTGCCCGATAACTTCTCAATTTCTTCGATGATCGGTTTAAATATATCTATTTGGTACACATCGCAGCCATTCAATACCGCGACAGTGCGCTCAAGTCCCATTCCGGTATCAACGTTCTTTTGTTTAAGCGGCTCGAAAGCGCCGGGAGCGCGCTTATTGTATTGCATGAACACATCGTTCCAAATCTCAACCCATTTTTCCTTATTATCCCCCGTTGTAAGAAGTTCTGGTTCGCCATCGCCGGTCCAGTAGAACATTTCGGTGTCCGGGCCGCACGGTCCGGTCTCGCCCGCCGGACCCCACCAGTTGTCTTTCTTTGAAAGGAAATAAATGCGTTCTTTGGTAATACCGAGCGACTCCCAAATCTTCGCGGATTCATCGTCGCGAGGCGCATCTTTATCGCCAGCAAAACACGATATTGCCAGTTTACTAATCGGGAGTTTCAACTCCTTGGTGAGGAATTCGAAACTCCATTTAATCGCGTCTTCTTTCCAATAATCTCCGAACGACCAATTCCCGAGCATCTCGAAAAACGTAAGATGTACCTCGTCGCCGACCTCGTCGATGTCGCCCGTTCGAATGCATCTCTGAACGGACGCAACGCGCTTCCCGCCGGGATGAACTTCACCCAGTAGGAACGGCACTAATGGATGCATGCCGGCGGTCGTGAAAAGAACCGTCGGGTCATTCTCGGGGATGAGTGAAGCCGAAGGAATTATCGTGTGCCCTTTTTTTTCAAAAAACTTCAGGAATTTTTGCCTAATCTCCGAAGAGGTCATTATAACCATTAAAATCCAACCATCCCCTTTGGTCAAATAAGCCGTAATTCCAAATGGTAATATAAATATATGGAACCAGAAACGAAAAACCCTCCCGAGACCCCAAAGAACAGAAATGTTTTCTTCGTCGGCCTCCTTAGCTTCTTCGGCGGAATCAGCCAGGACATCTTCGCTCCCATCCTCCCCATCTATCTGACTTCGGTCCTCGGCTTCGACAAGGCCTTCGTCGGCATCGCCGAGGGCATTGTGACGGCAAGTGTGAACGTTTTTAAGGTCGTTTCCGGCTTTATTTCCGACAAGTTCAAGAAGCAAAAGCCCCTCATCTTCCTGGGGTATTTTCTTTCCATGGTCGGCCGGCCGCTCCTGGTTCTCTTTACATCGGCTACGGCCGTTATAGGGCTCCGGCTCCTGGATGGCGCCGGCAAGGGCATTAAAGACCCGCCTAAGGACGTTCTTATCGCCGGCTCGGCCGGGAAAGATGTCCGCGGCAGAAGCTTCGGCATAGCCCGGATGCTGGACACCCTGGGCTCGGTGGCCGGTCCGCTCCTGCTATTCGGGCTTCTTTATATCTTCAAAGACAGTCCGACTCTTTATCACAATATCCTCCTCTTCACCGCTGTTCCGCTTATATTCACCCTGGGCGTACTTGTCTATAAGGTCAGGGAAGCGCCCAAGGTTTCCGCCGATGCCGCCGCTATTCCCCGATCGCGGGAGAAACTGTCTTCCACGTTTTATCTCTTCCTCACCATCGTCATCATCTTTACGCTCGGAAATTCATCGGATGCGTTCCTCATTCTCCGCGCGAGGAATATCGGCATCACTCTTTTGGATATTCCGCTCGTCATCGCCCTCTTCAACTTGGTCTACGCTCTTGCCGCCGTTCCATTCGGTTCCCTCTCCGACCGCATCGGGCGCATTCCGACCATGCTCATCGGATGGCTGGCCTTCGTCCTGGTCTATCTTGGATTTGGCTTCGCCTCGAATCCTTACATGATCTGGATTCTCTACGCTTTCTACGGAATTTATTATGCCACGAGTGAAGGCGTCGCGAGAGCGCTTTTAACGGACATCGTCGGAGCCGGGCACCGGGGCCGGGCTTTCGGACTGTATGGGACCGCTGTCGGCATCGCGGCGCTCCCGGCGAGTTTCTTCGCGGGATTTCTGTGGGACCGCTTCGGACCGCAGGTTCCGTTCTATTTCGGCGCCGCCATGGCGGGACTCGCGGCGATTCTTTTACTTATCTTTTCGAAGCGATTGGGAACTGCTTCCCGGGTTGAATCTAAGTGAGAACGTAAGCCCTAAGATAAAAAGAATTATCGAATCGAGAGCCGAGAAGAGGCAATAAAAACAAAGGGAATGGATGATGAAAAGCTGGACGTAGAGAAACCACAGGGACGCAATAAATCCGAATACGGTCAAGAGGGAGGTTGTGAAAAACAGCCTCTCATTCTTTTTTATAAGCGAAACGAGTGAAAGCAGGAATATTCCCAAATAGTATATAACGCCGAAAAGCGAGACCGGGATGGCTCCGAGCGTGGCATATGAGCTTTGGAGCACCTTGTCGCATGTATTTACCAGAAAACAGACGACGGAAGCGTCGCGGTAGTGTTCAATCGTAAGATATGAAGCATCGATCAGCCCCAGAACGCTAAGCAATAGAAAAACAACGATTATCTTCTTCGCGAAACCGCTCATTGGGAAATCTTCTTGCCGAATTTTTCGTCCAAACCGAAGTAATACCCGTCGTGAGTTACGAAAAACAGCACAAGCAGCGCGATGAAGATAATATGGTCGTCCACGATGAATCCGTTGGAGACGAAAGGAAAGGCGTTGCTGGCGAAATAATAAAGAAGCATTAAAAGAACTCCGGGAATCGTGCTCCACCGCACGAAGAGCCCCAGTATGAGAGATGCTCCCAAAAGCAAAAGCCCCCATTCATTCAGAAGATTCACGATTCCGATGACGTTCGGAGCGGCAAACCAGGCGTATAAACCATGAAACGTCTTCGCGCCGTTCAGGAATCCGGCGGCGCTCCAATTAGCGTCCAGTATCTTTACGAGCCCGGCATAAAAGAAAAACCAGCCCAGCGCTATTCTCGCGACCGTGAGCCAAATCTTCGTGTTTCTGTTAAGTTCTTGAGTCATTAATGGATTATACCACTTCGCTATTGTAGCAATTTTCGCAGTAGACGATTTCCTTGCGGTCCGGAGCGTAAGATGTTTCAAATTCGTTCGGGCAATGGCCATCTCCGTGCTGGTGCTGAACGGTATTTTTATACATTCCGTTTTCCGAGCCGGTTCCGGCACACTGGCACTTACGATGCCACAGCTTCAGGGGATTCCTTTCCGCCAGCCTCTGATAATGGCGGCAATTGGGACATAGATGAGGCAAGGGAAGATTCATTCGGCGATAAAATGCCAATTCCTCCGAAATAATCCTGAAGGCGACAGTGCACTGGTCATTGCACTTGCCTTCGTGAGCGCAACCTATGGTTTCTTTGGTTATTGAATCGGGAACGTCCTGAATAGTATCCGGCAGGTCAGCGGAAGAAATGGTGGGTTTGTGGCCACGGCTCTCCATCTCCCGCCATTTATATCCGCCCTTTAAAGCGCCATCTTTCGTGAGCGGCATGTAGTCCTGGGCGACGGTTTCATTATAGGTGAACGGGCTTATGTCCGGCGGGAAAAATTCGCCGTATTTGTAAATTCTTCCTCTAGAATCGACATAGGGCACATTATCCATTTGTTTCTTTATCTTCGATACCAATTTTTCGTACTCCTCCTTCGAATATTGTTTATTGAAAACGCAGTATTCTTTCTTGCGCATGCCGACACAGCCGAAGAGGTCATGGGAATCCTGGCAATTGTAGCAGTACTCCATATCGTGCGAGTACCACACGATGACGCCCAGCTTGCATCTTGAGTTCACCACGCCGATGCTGATGCCTTCATAAAGCAACTCTGAATTTCCGCCGGCGCCGGGCCCAGAATCATAGCAGTCGCGTAATCCCCTCGTGGACCAGTGGCAATATTTGGAATTTTCCGCGTCGCCGTCAAGGTCGAAGCAGTAATAGCAATTCCTCGAATCTTCGATGTTGTCCCCGATGACGTTTTGGGTGTTATAAAGAGAAGCGAAACGGCTCACGGCGTTTAGCCGTATTTTTTCGAACTTAGCCGAGAGTTCCAAAAGAGATCTGTAACTTCCGAGATTCATTTCCGACGCCTTTTTCTGATATTCCTCCTTCGTGTACTGCTGGTTGAAGATGCAGTATTTCTTATTCCTCAAATTCGCGCACCCGATGCAATCGGAGCAATTCCGGCAATCGTAAAGGAAATAAGAATCGACGCATCCTTCGCTCCTCAAACTGAAGATAAGCCGGTTCGATTCCTTGCAATAGACGTTCTCGTATCCGAATTCGGTCTTGTGGCAAACGTACGAATCAACCGTGTCCTTGCAATAAGCAATGCGGTTACTGTATAAGGAGTCCTCATTCCCCCAGCCGGCGCTCACGAGATAGCAATTCTTCTGTTCCACGACGATGTTGCAGTAATTGGAATTGACCGATTTACTGTCGAAAAGCGTTACGTGGGGCACCGCGTGAAGCAACTCCTTAAACTGAGGAAAGAACGGCTTCGAGAAATCGTAATCCCGGCCGTAGCTTCCGGAATCCCAACCGTCGCCGTACCAATAAGCATGATCGTATATGGGAAACGTTTGCTCCGGTGAATACATCGAAATGATGTCTTCGGAGTGTCCCGGCGCGTCGCACTTGCGCTTATAAAGCGTCCGTTCGTTCCGCCAAATCAACCTTCTTTGCATCCGGCACTCCGGACAGAAAGTCGGCGGTGGAACGTGGATTTTCTCGTAGAACGCAAAATCGTCCGGTTCAATCGTGAAATTTTGCTTGCAATTTTGGCAGGTTTTGGCTTCCGGATTCATACGATTTCTGAATTATAACACTGCTCGCAATATACCACCTCTTTCCGCTCAGGCGCGTATGAGGTCTCAAATTCATTGGGGCATTCCTTATCGCCATGGAAATGCTTCACTGTATTTTGATAAACAAAGCCGGGACCAGCCTGTGGTGAGCTTGTCGAACCCACGCAGGCGCATTTCCGGTGCCAAAGCTTGAAGGGATTCCGAAAATTCACGCGAGCCTGATGCCTACAATAGAAACATTTTCGGGGCAAAGGGATCTTCATTCGCCGGTAAAATTGCAATTCCTGAAGAACAATACGGTAATTCCTTTTGCATCCAATGCAGGCCAGAACCTCATTCAATATGGAATCCTTTACGTCATCTATGGAATCGGGCAAATTTTCTGTCTTGACTGTCTCCTGGCCGGTCGTCAGCTGTAACTTGTCCCGCCAGTTAAAATGGCTGGCGAGCGCCTGTTCGCGACTTAGCGGAATCCGTTCTTGGGCAACGCTTTCGTTATAACCGAAGTAAGACAACTCTGCGGGGAAAAACTCGCCGAAGCGGTATTCCACGCCGTTTTTGTCCTTATACGGCATCGCATTCATGTGCTCTATGACCTTAGGCAAAATTTTTTCGTACTCCTCTTTCGTGTACTGCTTATTCAAAATACAATACTGCGCTTTTTTGAGCCCGCAACACCCAAAAACATCCTTGCAGGAATGGCAGCCGTCCAGATAAAAAACATCCGTATTCTTCCACGAAAATATTTCAAATCGGCCCATATACGAGTGGTCCGGCGTAATTCCTTCATAGCAATACTGCAATTCTCCTCCCGTGCTTAGATCGTAAGAGTCCACGGGCGTATCCGAGCTCTCTACATACCGAAGGTTCTCTCCGCGCTGGACCAAAAAACAGTCTCGGCAATTTTTACAATTGGTCAGATAATCCCCGGTTGAATTTACGGTGTTGCGCAGTATGGAAAATTTGCGCGGCTTCAAATAGAGCATCTCCCTAAATTCCTCCTTGGCCCGTTCCACGCCACTATACGTATCGAGTTTGTAATCGGCCAGGATTTTTTCGTATTCCTCCTTGGAATATGGCCTGTTCTTGAAGTAATACCGCTTGTGGCGCAAGCCGGTGCACATGAAGCAATCGGAAGAATCCCTAGAATCCAGGCAAAATGCGCAATCCGAAAGAGCGACGGAGTAAAAAACGTACCAGCATTTATAGCACCTCTCGGCGAATATTCCCTCATAAACCGAATCGGACTCGTCCCAGCTGCTCAAACAATCCACCATCCCCTTGCTGTCAACGATATAGTGACTGTACATGGAATCCTGGAGCTTCCAGGCCACGAAAACCATGTAGCAATTCTTCGCTCGGGCAAAGTCATGATTGTATTCACAATTCACGCTTCCTCCGACGAGACCGTCATCGTTCGCAAGCGCGAGTATTGGCACCTTTTTCTGCAATTCGTCGAATTGCCTGAGGAACGGCTTAGAAAAATCATATTCCATTGCATAATCCTTCGGGTTCCATTTATCGCTCCACCAGCATTTCACGCAATAGACCGTCATCCCGGAATCCGGAGAATAAAGAGAAACCATCCTCTTCCCGCACGAATCACAGGGACGGGTGTACAAATTCATGTCGTTCCGCCATGAAAGCCTCCGCTGGCTTCGGCACTCCGGGCAGAAAGTCGGTGGCGGAACTTTTATCCGCTCGTAAAAAGTAAGGTCGTCCGGTTCAATGACGAAGGACGAGCTACAGTTTTTACAGGTTTTAGTTTCGGAGTTCATACGACTTCGGTGTTGTAGCAACTTTCGCAATACACTATCTCTTTCCGCTCCGGAGCGTAGGAGGTTTCGAACTCGTTCGGGCACTTCCCCGCTCCGTGCTGGTGGGAAATGGTGTTCATATATGAACCATTATTGGATTTTGCGCCGGCGCAGGCGCATTTCCGGTGCCAAAGCCTTAAAGGATTTCTTCTCCTCAAACGCTGGTAATGCCGGCAATTTGGACATAACCGGGGCAACGGAAGATTCATCCGTTTATAGAATTGAACTTCGGGTGGCGTCATCTTGAAGGCCTGAGTGCAGTGCTCATTGCATTCTCCCTTATGGGCGCATTCTATGACCTCATTCACGATATCGTCGCGAACGTCCTTTATATTATCGGGGATCCGGTCATTAAGGATGGTAATCTCATATTTTTTCTCTTCCGGCTCCTTCCAGCGGTAGCCCTTCTCTATGGCCTCTCCTTTCGTGAGGGGAAAGTACTCCTGGGCGATGGTTTCGTTGTAGGCGAAGGGAGATAATTCCGGGGGGAAGAACTCACCGTATCGGTAGACCCTGCCCTTCTTGTCTATGTAGGGCATGTCGTTCATGTGGGCAATGATACGGGGAACCAGTGATTCGTACTCTTCCTTGGTGTATTGCTTATTCAGGATGCAGTATTGCTTGTTCTTGAGACCGATACAAGCAAAACAGTTGGAACAATTGAAGCAGTAATTCGTAAAAGACACTTCGCGGCAGGAATCGTTTAACATTACGAACAGGCTCATATAGCTCGCCAAACCCGGGGCGATCAACTCGTAGCCGAGCTCCGATCCGACGACGCCAATCGCATCCACAACATCCTTGTCCTTAAATACCCTTACGCCGTAAAATGCGTTTTCATCTTCATAAGCCTCAAAAACTTCCTTAACGTTCTTGGAATTTTCTATGTTATCCCCCGTCGCTTTTTGGGACTTTATTATATTGGCGTAACGATGCAGGGCTTTTTCTTTCGAAATCTTAGTGAATTCATCAAATAATCTCACTAAATTTGCCGAGCTTCCCATCTCAAACTCCTTCAATTTTTCTTTATACGATGCTTCATCAAGCTGCTGATTCCTAAAAACGAATCTTTTGTTCCTCAAATTCCAGCTCAAGAAACAATTCTGGCAATTGACGCAGTCGAAAAGGAATGAGGAATCCAGGCAATTCCTTGATTGAATGAGAAAAACGGACCTGTAGTTATTCGCGCCGTTCAGATTCTCGTAGCAAAGCTCAGAATCATTGAGGAAAGCACAATCAATGCAATCCCTGTCCCTGTCGACCGAATAAGAGTAAGACACGTTTTCGCTCCAAAGAACCGAGGATGACAGATAACAATTCTTGTTATCCGCGGCATAACTGCAGTATTCCGAGTTGACGTTGCCTCTTATCGACCATATGGCGATTAGGGGCGCTTTCATGAACAAATCGTGCCACTGGGAAAAGAACGGCCGGGAAAAATCGTAATCTAAATTAATATTCGATGCATCCCATTTGTCCGAAAACCAGCATTGACTGCAATAAACTTTGACGCCGCTCTCGGGTGGGTAGAGCGAGATTATGCTTTTCCCGCAAAGACCGCAGGCGATTCTGTAAAGATTCCTTTCGTTCCGCCAGGTCATTCTTCTTATCATCCTGCATTCCGGACACCACGTCGGTGGTGGAACTTTTATCCGCTCGTAGAAACTGAAATCCTCCGGTTCAATGACGAAGGATCGATTGCAATTTTGGCACTCACGGGTTTCGCTAGCCATAGAGCCTTTCCAGTTCGATATATTTTGATATCCGGCTCGGGACCGGCGCGCCGATCTTTACGCCATAAGCTCCGCCGGCTTTGGCGAAGTGAATTATGAACGGGTCATTCTCCTCCCCCGAGCGGTGGGAGACGATGGTCTTTAAACCGTTCACGTGAGCTATCTTCATCGCTTCGCAGGTTTCGGTCACGGTGCCAACCTGATTCGGCTTGATTATCACCCCGCTCATCAATTTCTCCTTCACGGCCTCTTCGATCACGAGGGGGTTCGTTACCGCCAAATCGTCCCCCACCACCAGCTTGTTTTTGTACAAAGAATGCAATCTTTTGAAACCAGCGTGGTCATCCTCGGCAAACGGGTCTTCTATGGACACCAGGAGCGGAACGGTTTGAAAATAAACCCGATATATTTCGGCCATCTCCATGAAATTCAACTTCTGCTTGCCGAAGCTGTACAGTCCATCCTTGTAAAAACCGTTCGCGGCGCAGTCCAGCGCGATCGAGAATATCTTCGTAATGTCGAATTTTTCTATCATCTCCGAAAGCACTTCTATCGGTTCGAAATTATTGGAAAATTTCAGTGAATATCCGCCCTCGTCGCCCAACGCCAATTTTTCCAGCTTGAACTTCTCTTTCAGAAAATCTCCGAGCTTAGCGTAAAAATCCTCAAGCTCTCTGATGGCCATTTTATACGACGGGTACGGCCTCACCACGACCATATATTCCTGGATATCCAGGTTGTTCTTGGCGTGCGCTCCGCCGTTTATGAGGCTGGAGAATATCAGGGGCTTCTCGTAATATTTTTTACCCTCAAAGAATTCTTCGTTCAAAACCTGCCACAGCTCTTTTTCCTGCTGTTTGGCCATAAGGCGCGCAAAAGCGATCGAGATGCCCAAAATAAGGTTCCCGCCCAATCTTTCTTTGTTGTCGGTGCCGTCCAGAGCTATCAGAAACGCATCCAGTTCACCGATGGATTCGAAGTTCCGGTCGGCGATGTTCGGTTTTATCGTCTTTTCCAAAACATGCCCCGCTTCCGCCGGTTTCAGTACCGCCGCTTCGTTCTTCCCCCGGCTCTTCCCGGAAGGGATTTGAGCGGAAGTGCTCTCGTTGTTTTCGCCGGTTACGTTCACCTCTATCGTCGGCTCACCCCGCGAATCCAATATTTCTTTTATTTCAATGCTTTTTATCTTCATACTACCTCTGAATTATAACAGGATTCGCAATACACGATTTCTTTCCGCTCTGGGCTGTAACTCGTCTCGAATTCGTTCAGACAATGGCCATTATGGGTATGGGTGGCCTTGTCGCACATACATTGCCTATGCCACAGCTTCAAAGGA
>Ga0187878_1000828_pt1 | contig 32643 bp, 26 predicted proteins | sample June2016WEW_17_1_FD_132979 | JGI IMG/M metagenome (GOLD analysis project Ga0187878, IMG submission 132979) | Peatland microbial communities from SPRUCE experiment site at the Marcell Experimental Forest, Minnesota, USA - June2016WEW_17_150 | ecosystem: Environmental > Terrestrial > Soil >...
GGAGGTCGTTCGTGAGCGCAACGAAGCGGCCGGGTTGCCTGGCTCTGCCGACCACTAGTGTCGTGCGCGACGCCGGATTGAAGGCGCCTGCCATCGCTATCTCCTTGGCGCCCGAGCCTCGCTGGTAGACGTCCGCCGCGGCTCGGGAACTCAACCCTTATCGCAAAGGATGGCACACTCGGAGCCTCCACGGACAGCCGACGCCACGCTGTCATATCGCGTACGCGAGCTCGCTGACAGCGCATGAGACGCGGACATCAGAACTCCGCGGCTGACCATTTCCGTGTTTCCGCTTTGACCAACTCGTCGTGCCGGGCCCTACCGGACGGCGATCAGAGGGAGCTGGTCCGAGCCCGGACATCAGACGGATGAACCTCGGGCAGTCGCAGCATTGGGACGGACCTGCGTACGGCCCAGTCGTTTGTCAGAGGGGTCGACGGCGCCGACTCGCACGGGCTCGCCCAGGTCCAGCGATCGGTACGCGGCCTGCACCACCTCCACGGCCCGCAGGCCATCCAATCCGGTGACGGGCGGCTCGGCTCCATCCCGAACGGCGCCCAGGAAGGCTCGGATCATCGCGCGATCGGCGTCGCTACCCCAGTAGGTCCAGCTCGCCCCGGGCTCCCGAGCGTCGAAGACGGCGAAACGCTGCCGGAACGCGTCGACGTCGAGGACGCCGCGTTCCCCGACGATCTCCATGCTCAGCCCGCCCCAGGTCGGGTAGTTGTCCGGCCGGCTCCAGCTGCAGTCGATCGTCGCGATCGTCCCGTCATCGAAGGTGACTGCGACGACGGCGCCCGTCTCCACCTCCGTACGGTCGGCGTGGAGAATGTGATTTGCCGTAGCCCAGACCTCGGTCGGCTCCGCTCCGAGCAGCCAGCGAAGCAAGTCCAGGACGTGAACGGTGTGGTCGGCTACAGCTCCGCCCCCGGCCAGCTCACGATCGCCAAACCACGCCCGGTGCCGGGTCGGGATCTGGCCCTGGTTCACGGCGCTGACGGCGCGGACACGGCCGATTTCGTTCGCCGCGACCGCGGCCGCAACTCTCCCCATCGCGGGCGAGAACCGCATCGGAAAGGCGGTCATCAGACGGACGTCGGCTCGAGCACACGACTCGACGATCGCGCGAGCGTCCTGGACGGTGGTCGCGAGAGGCTTCTCGCAGAGAACGTGCGCTCCTGCGGCCGCGGCCGCCTCGACGTCGCGTCGGTGGTTCGCGTTCTCCGAGGTCACGACGACGGCATCGGGATGGAGCGCGAGGAGGGCCGGGAGCTCCCCCAGGAACGGAAACGAATGGAGGTTCGCAAAGTCGTTGCCGCGTCGCGCGTCGGGGTCGGCGAGGCCAATCAACTCGACGTCCGGCATCGACCGCAGGAGGTCGGCGTATGTGTCCGCGTGGACGTGGGCGGCGGACACGAGCCCGACCGAGAGTCTGGCCGTCATCTGACTCCCTCCGTCGCTGCTGCCGCGACCAGTCGGACGGGACGACCCGTCCGCGACGATTCGATCACCGCGTTGGCGATCCTTACAGCTTCGAGCCCGTCCTGGGCCGATACCCTGGGCGGTCCGGCACCCTGGATCGACGCGACGAAGTCGGCGAGCTCGAGGGCCCATGGATTCTCGGCCACCGGGCTGTCCGGTAGTCCCGTCCCGGCCTCGCCCCCATCGCGCTCCCCGATCAGATACGGCGTTACGGGCGCCGTATCTGACGACTCGTACTGGATGAGCCCGGCGTCACCCGCGATCTCGAACCCGGTCCGGAACACCGGCCACGGGTAGACCCAGCCTCCTGCGACGTGCGTGATCGCTCCGGAGACGTGCCGCAGGACGGCGAAGCCGAAGTCGACTTCGGCCCCGCTCGCGTCGCGGACGGTTCTGGCCCACACCGAGTCAACGTCGCCAGCCAGATAGCGCGCGTAGTCGTAATCGTGGACCAGCAGGTCCATCATCACGCCGCCGGAGCGGGCGGTGTCGAAGAACCAGTGATCCGCGGCCTTGTTCGGCCGTGCGGACTCCCGCCGCAGGCGGATGACCGCGAGTCGCCCGACTCGACCTGCCTCGACGGCCTGCTTGGCCGCCACGTACTCGTTGATATAGCGGACCACGTGCGCCACGAAGAGGGGGACGCCAGCGGCCCGGCAGGCCGCGATCATCGCCTCGCCATCCTCGACCGTCCGCGCGAGCGGCTTCTCGCAGATGACCGGGCGCCCGGCGGCCGCCGCGGCCTCGACGACCTCTCGGTGGAGATGGGTAGGCGTGCACACGTCCACGACGTCGGAGGCCCCGAGCAGGTCGTCCAGAGACCGTGCGGTGGTTGCGCCGAACTGGCCGGCAAGGCGTTCGGCGGCCACTGGGACGCTGTCGTGGATCGTCAGCGACGCAACGCCGAGCGACCTCCAGGCTGCCGCGTGCGCCTCGCCCATGAAACCCGCGCCAACGAGGCCGACTCGGACCGCCGGAGGCCCAGGAAGCTCTGGCTGGAAGGTCGGGTTCATCTCGGGAGGCACCTCCAGGTCAGGCGTGGTTGCAGGGGATACGTCACGGGCCGACGGTCATGAACGAGGGATGCGGCGCGCGGCATCCACTACTGGGTTGGTCAGCAGTGTCCCGCGGCGCGCCGGAGCGGGCAATGACATATCCGGCCGAGAATTGGCAGGACCGGCTGAAGGTGATAGGACCACCTTGAGCGGCCCCCTCCCTCACCGGCGCTTGGCTCGGTCGTCTTGTGCCCCACTCGATTATCGATTATCCTGCCGGAAAGACCGGCGGGGGATGGAGTTCCCACGCAGCGGTCGATTGCCCGTCGGCCGCTGGAGACACAACAGGAGCGTCGAGTGGGCGTCTTCTTCTGGCGGTACGACCTTGAGCCCGAGTTTCCGCTGCGGGTGCTGGAGTACGAGACCGCCCGCGACGACCAGATGCACTCGCACGATTACCTGGAGGTTGCGCTGTGCCTCGAAGGCTCTGGCCAGTTCAAGTTCGGCCAGCGCGAGGATCCGATCGAACCGGGCGACGTGTTCCTGATCGACAACCGCGAGGCACACGTTGCGGTTGCCGACCCCGGCGTCCGTCTGCGGCTCCTGCTCGCCCTGTTCTTGCCTGAGTTCATCGCGGCTCCTGGATGCCGCCCGTTCGACTCCGCGTACTTGACAGCCTTCATGGAAGGTGACAGCGGGTCGCGCCGTATTCAGCACGACTCATCGCTTGCCCAGGAGCTTCGGCCGATCCTCTTCGAGCTCAAGACGGCGACCGAGGGCGGAAACCCGTCAGACCGGTACCTCATCGATGCGAACCTGCGCCGGCTCCTTGGCGTCGTGATCAAGCATCGCGGGCAGGAAGCGACACATGCGGACCTCACCGGCGACGCGCAGCAGCAGTTGAGCCCCGCGCTTGCCTACGTCGCGGACCATTTCCGAGAGACGATCACTCTCGAGCAGGTCGCGGAAACGATGCACCTGAGCGCGTCACGGACACGCCACCTGTTCAAGGACGTGACTACCGTCGGGTTCAAGGAGTACGTGACGAAGCTGCGACTGGCCGAGGCGAAGCGGCTGTTGCTCAAGACGGAGATCAACATCTGCGAGATCGCATCGGCTGTCGGCTACACGAACATCTACCAGTTCTACAAGGTGTTCAATCGCTACACGCGCATGTCGCCGGCCGACTACCGGCGGTACTACGCCAGCCCATCCGGATCCCGCGTGCCCGTCGGCCGACCCGGCGCGGGCAGCTACCTCGTCGGGATGGCGCACCCTGGAGAGGCGGCGAGCTGACGCCGAACATTCCCTCACGTCCTGAAGCGGCATTTCGCCACGGGCCGCCGCAGCCGCTCCTGCCAGTTTCTCAGCCGCTATTGACATTGCCGCGAGCGATCGCCGACCGGGAGACTGGCGGCGAAGATGCACCTCGACGAGGTGCCAGATACGACACGCATATGTGACTCCGTGCCCGCCACGAGGGAGTCTTATGGCGTCATTCCCACACCTGTTCAGCCCGATCCAGCTCGGCAACCTCGAGCTCGCCAACCGTGTCGTTCACGTCCCGACCGACATCAGCTCGTCCCACGCGGACGGCGAGGTCAGCGAGCGCGACATCGCGCACCACGCCGAGGTCGCCAGGGGCGGGGCGGGGTTCATCATCGTCGGCGCGACGACGCCGAACGCGAAGACGGGCCGCCCCACGGTGACGTGCCTCGTCGCCGACGGCGACAACTTCGTGCCCGGGCTGGCGCGCCTGGCCGAGAGCATGCACCGCTACGGCGCCAGGTGCGCGGTGCAGCTCCAGCACCCCGGGCGCCAGTGCGCGATCCCGCGGTACAACACCCTCGGCGCCAACGATCGGGTCCTCAAGCTGCCGTGGTCCGCAGGGCACGAGATCATCTACGAGAACGCCGAGGAGAAGGGCAAGGAGATTCGGGAGGCGTCCATCGCCGAGATCCTCGAGCTCGTCGACCAGTTCTCTGAGGCCGCCTGGCGGGTCAAGCAGGCGGGTTTCGACGCGGTCGAGCTCCATGCGGCGCACGGCTACCTCCTGTCGGAGTTCATGAGCCCGGCCCTCAACCGGCGCGCCGATCGCTTCGGGGGCAGCTTCGAGAACCGAATGCGGTTCCCGCTCGCGATCGTCGACCAGATCCACAAGAAGTGCGGCAAGGGCTTCCCCGTCCTCGTCCGCTACTCATTCGACGAGTGGATACCGAACGGACGGACGCTCGACGAGGGCGTCGAGATCGCCCGTCTGCTCGAGCGGGCCGGCTGCGCCGCGGTCGACCTGAGCATGGGCCTCCAGGAGAGCCCCGGCGCAGGCTTCGATCCGATGCCCTATCCGCAGGGCTGGGCGACGTACGCAGCCGAGGCGACCAAGAAGGCGATCCGCATCCCGGTCATCACCAGCCATTCGCTGCGCGACCCGGAGTACTGCGAGCAGATCATCGCCGAGGGCAAGACGGATCTCGTCGGCCTGTCGCGCCAGATGCTGGCCGACCCGTACTGGCCGGTGAAGGCCAAGTACGGCCGGGTCCGCTCGATCCGAAAGTGCATCTCGTGCCTCGGCGGCTGCTGGCAGGAATCGCTGATGGCCAAGCACGAGATCGCCTGCTCGATCAACCCCGGCTGCGGCAACCCCGCCTTCGCCCGCATGGAGCGCTCCTCATCGCCCGTCCGCCTCGCGGTCGTCGGCGGCGGACCCGCCGGCATGGAGGCGGCGCGCGTTGCGACCGAGCGCGGCCACTCGGTGACCCTGTTCGAGCACGCCGGCGAGCTCGGCGGCGCGATGCTGTACGTCTGCCTGGTGCCCGGCAAGGAGAAGATGCGCTGGTATCTCGACTGGATCCGGGACCAGCTGCTCGACCTGCACGTCGACATCCGCCTCAACCACGCGCCGACCGTGGTGGAGCTGCGCGCGTTCGACATCGTCGTGAACGCGACCGGCGCCATCTCATACGTGCCGGACGTGATCGGCCGGGCGGAGGACGTGATCCCCTTCGAGGAGGCGATGGCCTGCCCGAAGATAGCCTGCGACTGCCATCCGGGGGCGCGCAAGCTCCACAAGCTCGGCGAGCGGGTGCTGGTCTGGGGCGACCACTACGCAGCGGTCGACACGATCGCGTTCCTCGCCGGCCACGGCAAGGACGTCACCGTCGTGACCGAGAACCGCGAGTTCGCCGCCGAGGTCGAGGTCATCCACATGTACGTCGCTCGCAAACGTTACGAGCAGGGCGATGCCGAGGTCCTCGAGTCGCGCCCGTACGAGCATCCCGTCAAGGTCCTGACCGAGACGACGGTCCGCGAGATCCGCGAGGGCGAGGCCGTCCTTCAGGACAGGGACTTCAACCTGACCACCATCGCGGTCGACAGCATCGTCGGCTGCCACACCCGCCCGAGGCTCGAGCTATTCGACGAGCTTCGCGCGGCCGGCCTCCACGTCCTCAACGTCGGCGACTCGGTGCGGCCACGAAACCTCTACTACGCGGTCAAGGAAGGCGCCGGCATCGGCCTCGCGGTCGATGAGCGCCTCCTGTTCAACCCGAACCACGCGATCGTCAACGACTTGCCGCTCGACGTGCTCGGCCAGCTGACGCGTCCCGATGGTCCTGCCTATTCTCACAAACAGATGGTTCAGCTCGCCGGGGAGCGCGGTCGCTGATGGATGCACCGGCTCAGCGAGGAGGAGGGTAGACGAAGCGATAGCCCAACCGAACGCAGCGATCAATCGCCCAACGCGCGCTCCAAATCAGGAGTTCGCGGTCGTAGTAGGGAGGTTTCCGTCATGAGTGGAACCGGAATGGTTCGCAGGCTGGGGACGCTAGCCGCGGCCGCGGTTATCGTCGCAGCGTGTTCCTCGAGTGGCACCTCGTCCGGCGGCGCCAAGACGTTCACGATCGGCTACTCGAACGGCGGCGGCGTGGGCAACGGCTTCCGCGAGGAGCAGGTCTGCACCGCCAAGGCTCAGGCCAAGCTGTACCCGGAGATCACCGCGCTCACCGTGATCCATCGCAACACTGACGCCGCGGGCCAGCTCTCCGACATCCGCGACCTGATCGCGAAGAACGTCAACGCGATCGTGTTCAACCCGAACGACCCCGACGCCCTCAACCCCGCCCTCGCCGAGGCGCATGCCAAGGGCATCGTCACCGTCTCGGTTGATGCCTACGTCACCGACCCGAACACCTGGAACCTGTACAACAACCAGGTCAAGTACGCGGAGCTCGGCGCCAAGTGGCTGTTCGACCAGATGGGCGGCACGGGCACCGTCTGGTACACGCGCGGTCTCGCCGGCCACCCGGCCGACTCCGACCGTGACATCGGGTTCCAGACCATTCTCAAGCAGTACCCGAACATCAAGGTCGTCCCCAGCAACTCGGGTGTGTTCACGGGCTGGGATCCGGCCACCACGACGAACCTGACTAACGACTTCATCTCGAGCGGCCAGTACGATAAGGTCCAAGGCATCTGGGCCTCGGGCATGGGCAAGCAGATCGTCGATGCGATCAAGGCTGCCAACAAGCCGTTCGTGCCGATCGCCGATGCCGACATCGGCGGGTTCGTTTCCCAGCTCCTCGATCCCACCAACTTCCCGGGCCTCAAGGGCGCGGCCGTCACCAACACGGCCTCCGTCGGCGGCGCGGGCATCACCATGGCGCTCAAGCTGCTCAAGGGCGAGACTGTCAGCCAGTCCGCCGGCGCGGGCCGGCCGAACACCGTCCTGCTCGACCCCGTGCTGCTCGACAACCTGACCGACCAGGGCAAGACCGACCTCAAGGCCTGGCAGTCGGTCCCCGGGCTCGACCCGCTGTGGCCGCTGAGCCTCTCGATCAAGGACTGGACCACGTACGACCCGAACACCGTCCCGGCAAACTGCAAGGGCGCGTGATCTAGGCCGCACCAACCAGCAAGTGCGGGGGACGCCGGCTCCACCGGCGTCCCCCGCCGACCACCAGGGCAACATGACCGTCACCACCGACCTCCTTCTCGAGGCCACGGGCATCTCGAAGACCTACGGCGCCGTCGTGGCGCTGAAGTCGGCCTCGCTGGCCGTGCGCCCGGGCGAGATCCACGCCCTCGTTGGGGCCAACGGCGCCGGCAAGAGCACGCTCGTCAAAATCCTGACCGGCGTAGTCCACCCGGACGCCGGCCGGATCGTGGTCCGTGGAAGGGAGCGCACGGTCCACTCGCCGGCCGAGGCGCGCCGCGGCGGGCTGATCTCCGTGTACCAGGAGCCCTCCCTCATCCCGGACCTCGACATCCGGGCCAACCTGCGCCTGACCGAGACTCCGCTGGAGCCGTTCCGCCACTGGCTCGGCGAGCTCGGCCTGGCCGACCTCGACCTGTCGAGCCTGGCCCGGCGGCTGCCGCTGGCCTCGCTCCGGATCATCGACCTCGCCCGCGCCCTCGCGATCGAGCCCGACGTTCTCATGCTCGACGAGATGACCGCCGCCCTGCCGGCGAACCTGACCGAGCGGGTCCTCGACGTGCTCCGCGCCAGGCGCGGTGGCGACCGCTCCGTCATCTTCATCTCGCACCGGCTGATCGAGATCGCCGCCGTCTGCGACCGGGCGACCGTGCTGCGCGAGGGCGAGACCGTGGGCGTCGACGACGTGACAGCCGGCTCCGAGGAGAAGATCGTCGAGCTCATGCTCGGCCAGACCGTCGAAGCCCTCTCGGCGCGCACTGCCGCGGTGGCCGACTCGGGGTCCCGGGCACGAGCGGCAACTCCACGCATTTCGGCTCGCTCTCTCAGCTCCGGCACCAGGCTGCACGACGCCTCGTTCGACTTGTATCCGGGCGAGGTGCTGGGCGTGGTGGCCCTCGAGGGGCAGGGGCAGGACGAGCTGTTCGACATACTGGCGGGCTCGGAGCGTCCCAGGGGCGGCGAGCTGCTGGTGGACGGCAAACCCGCCAACTTCCGACACCCTGCCGATGCGATCCGCGCCGGTCTCGTCTTTGTCGCTGCCGACCGGGCCGAGGCGCTCCTGATGCAGCGCTCGATCCGCGAGAACATCGCCCTGCCGTTCTCGACCCGTCTCCGCCGCTGGGGCCTGATAGACCTAGGCAAAGAACGGGAGAAGGTGGATGGCGCCGTCGCGACGCTCCAGATCGACGCCCGGGCCGGCGGCGAGGTGCGGCGGCTCTCGGGCGGCAACCAGCAGAAGGTGACCATCGCGCGCTGGGTCGCGGGCGGAGTCCGGACCATGCTGTGCTTCGACCCGACGCGCGGGATCGACATCCGCACCAAGACGCAGATCTACAGGCTGCTCCGGGACATGGCCGGGGCGGGCGCCGCGATCCTGCTCTACACCTCGGAGCTGAAGGAGGTCCAGCTCGTGTGCGACCGGGCGATCGTGATCTTCGGCGGCCGCGTGGTCGGCGAGGTCAGCGCGGCGGAGGGCGATGAGCCCACCCTTCTGCGCGCGGCATATAACCTTCGCGCCGAGGCCGCGGTGCCAGAGGGCGTTGCGGCGATGCTAGCTTCGACCTCATCCGGTGCCGACGCCTCCACCCCGGCCGGCTCGAGCCGCCCGGAGGTGCCGCAGTGACCGCCGCTTCGCTCGTCGCTCGCCGGCGGGCTCTCGACGCAGTCGCGCCGTGGGCGCGCCGGAACGCCTGGACGCTCGGCCTCGTCGCGTTCCTCTTCCTCCTCCTCGTGTACACGAAGCTCATCCAGTCGAGCTACGACGCGAGCGGTATCCAGGGCCTCGCGATCGGGGTGCTACCGCTCGCACTCGCCGCGGTCGCCCAGGCGGTCGTCGTCATGAGCGGCGGAATAGACCTGTCGATCGGGTCGATGATGGCGTTCACGAGCGTCGTCTGCGCCACGATGATGAAGGGCCAGAGCGAGGAGTTCGGCGTCGCGGTGGTCCTGGGGGTGCTCGTTCTCGGCATCGTGCTGGGCGCGATCAACGGCGCTCTGGTCGTCCTCACCCGGGTGCCGGATATAGTAGTCACGTTGGCCATGTCCTTCGTGTGGGCGGGCTGCGCGCTGCTGGTCAGAGCGGCGCCAGGGGGCGCCGCCTCGGATTGGCTCAAGAACCTCGTCCTGGGATCCTTCGTCGGCGACTGGATCCCGAAGTCGGCGATCGTCTTGGTCGTCGTGGTGGCCGTCATCTGGATCCCGATCGCGCGCTCCAGGCTGGGCCTCTCGATATACGCGGTCGGCAGCAACCGGCTGGCGGCGTTCCGGAGCGGCGTCCCGGTCGGCCGGACCAAGGTGTTCGCATACGCCCTCACGGGCCTGTACTCGGCGCTCGCGGGCTTGTCGCTGACCGCCAGCACCGGGATCGGGACGCCGGTTCCCGGACCGTACACGCTGATGAGCGTGGCGGCCGTGGTCCTCGGCGGGGTGAGCCTCGCCGGCGGCCGGGGCGGACTGTTCGGCCCGATCGTCGCCGTGGTCGTCCTGCAAATGATCAGGACCGACATGACGTTCCTCAGCATCGACTCCAACTATGCCTACGTCGCCCAGGGCCTCATTCTCGTGGGAGTGGTCATGGTCGGTAGCTTCGCCCAGATGCGGCGGAGCCGCGCATGAGCGCGGCCGTACTCGCCGACCGGTGGCTGACTGCAGCCACCTGGCGGAACCTGTTCCGAGACCGGCCCCTGATCCCGCTGACCGGCCTGCTCATCGTCCTGGTCATCACGATCCAGATCGCGGATCCCGGCATCGTCACCCTGCCATGGTGCGGCGTGATCTTGCGGGCCTCCGTGCCCCTGGCCATCCTTGGCGGCTGCCAGACGCTGACGATGCTGACCGGCGGGATCGACCTCTCCGTCGCGACCGTGGCTTCGATGGCCGGGTTCGTCACCGCGACGTTTGTCCACAGCCCGGGAGGCTGGGTCCAGGGCATGGCCATCGCCCTCGCCGCGGCGGCCCTGGCCGGCCTCGTCACCGGCATCGGGGTCGGCGTGTTCCGGGTGCACCCGCTGATCATGACCCTCGCCATGAGCTTCGTGGTCCTCGGCTTCGCGAACGTGTGGCAGCTGCAGACGGTCCAGACGGGCGCCGGGGTGCCGAGCCAGCTGAGGTGGATCGGGAGCAACACTCTATTCGATGTCATCCCCTACAGCCTCCTGGTCTTCGTCCCGCTGACCCTGCTGATACTGCTCAGCCTCAGGCGGACCGGGTTCGGCCGGCTGTTGTTCGCCATCGGCGACAACCCGGTCGCCGCTCGCCTGTCGGGCGTCCGTTCCCCGCAGGTCCTGATCGTCCTCTACGTGATCTCGGCGGTCCTCGCGGCCATCGCCGGGCTTGTCATCTCGGGCTTCACCAATACCGCCAGCGTGTCGCTCGCCGACCCCTATCTGCTGCCCTCCGTCGCGGCGGCGGTCATCGGCGGGACCTCGATCATGGGCGGCCGGGGCGGGTTCGGGGGAACCATCATCGGCGCCATCATCCTGACGGTGCTGACAGCCTTGCTCACCGTGCTCGGCCTGCCCGAGCCTACGCGTCTGATCGTGTTCGGGTCGATCATCGTCGTCGTCGCGGCTGCTTACACCCGCGTTACGTCCGAGTCGTGACCGGATCGAGCTCGACGGGGCGCGTCCGATGAGCATGCGCCGGGAGCTCCGCGAAGGCCCGGCGATCGTCGAAGGCCGTGATCCCGACGCGCCCCTCAACCTCTCGAAAGTGACTCTGACGCCATGATTCAACTATTCGGCCATCTCTATGCTCCCGATGACCGGGGGCTCTGCGCGGTCACTGTGGATGGCGACAGCATCGTCGCCATCGGGCCGACCGAGGCGCCGCCGGCAGGCTCGCTGGGCGGACCCGGAGCGCGCATCCTGCCGGGTCTGATCGACATCCAGGTGAACGGCGCATTCGGGGACGACTTCTCCGATCCGTCGGCGGACGTCCCCTCGATCTGCCGGCGTCTGCCTCGGTTCGGCGTGACCGCCTTCGTGCCGACGATCGTGACGTCGCCGCCGGATGTCTACGTCCCCGCCCTGGCGAACCTGCGCCACCCGCCGGTCCCGGGCGAGACACGGGTTCTCGGGGTTCACATCGAGGGCCCGTTCATCAGCCCCACGTATCGGGGCGCGCATGACCCTGCGCATCTCCGGCTGCCCTCGATCGAGGAGGCGAGCCGCTGGCTCGAGGCGGGTGACGTTCGCTGGCTGACGCTCGCCCCCGAGCTGCCGGGGGCTCTCGCGCTCATCTCGTTCCTGGTCGAGCGCGGCGTCCGCGTCTCGATCGGCCACACCGATGCCACCTGGAGTGAAGCAGCGGCCGGCGCCGATGCCGGGGCGACGCTCGCGACCCATCTCTTCAACGCGATGCGGCCGCTCCGCCACCGCGACCCCGGCGTCGCGGGGTACGTGCTCGCCACTGGCCTCACCGCGGGCTTCATCGCCGACGGCAACCACGTCGCCTTCGAGACGCTCCGCGTGGTGGCACGGATCAAGGCGCCCGACGAGCTGGTCCTGATCACCGACGCGCTCGCCGGCCTCGGCATGCCGCCCGGGCGCTACATGGTCGCCGGTCACGAATACGTCTCTGATGGGACGTCGGGCCGGTTGCTCGACGGAACCCTGACGGGCTCGCTCCTGCCGCTCAACCTGGCGCTTCGCAACCTGGTGGAGAAGGTCGGGCTCGAGCCTGCCGTCGCGGTCAGGCTGGCGACGCTCAATCCCGCCCGCGCGCTCGGCCTCGACGGCACCCTCGGGCGGGTCGAGGTCGGCCGCGTCGCCGACCTGGCGGTCGTGGACGAGAACTGGCAGGTGGAGGCGACGATCGCCGGCGGGTCTATCGCCTACCTCGGCGACGGCGATGCGGCTGCGGCGAGCCAGGCCCGCTGAGGGAGGACGGTCGCTGACGGACGGACTCGATCGCTTCCTCGTTCGGGGGCGTGTCTCTCCGCCGCTCGATCCTGGCTTCAGGCCCGCCGTGCTGGCACGCCGAAAGCTGGCGGATGCCGCCGGGCGCTCGCGACGAAGCCTGCCGGTGTCGATTGCGGTCGAGCAGCCCGGAGCCTCGGTCTACCTTCGGGAGACATGGGCCTTCTCCGAGGGCGATCCCGCGAGGCCGGTCGCCCACGCGCTCTGCGAACGGCTCGTCAAGTCGATGCTCTGGGCTCGCGGCGGCTGCAGGATCTGGGTTGACGGTCCGGACGATCTCGTGGCGGCGCTCCGCCGTCACTACTCGGAGGATGCGGCGGGCCGTTTCGACGCCGACATGATGAAGAGGGTCTACGACTCGCCGCTCGAGGTCGTCCAAGCTCCACGGGCAGCCTTCCCCAAGTCTCGCGACGGGAGCGTCGCGGTGGGCGGTGATCTCAAGGGCTGCCGGATTGGATTCGACCTCGGCGCGAGCGACCGCAAGGCGGCGGCCGTGATCGACGGCGAGGTCGTCTTCAGCGAGGAGATCCTCTGGGATCCCTCGCGCCAGAGCGACCCGCAGTGGCACTACGACCAGATCATGGATTCGCTTCGACGAGCCGCGGAACACCTGCCGCGTGTCGACGCCATCGGCGGAAGCGCCGCCGGGGTCTACGTCGACAACGAGGCCAGGTCTGCCTCGTTGTTCCGCTCGGTTCCGCCGGACCAGTTCCACCGCGTTCGCAGCCTGTTCCACGATCTCCGCGCCGCCTGGGGCGGCGTCCCGTTCGCTGTCGCGAACGACGGCGACGTGACGGCGCTGGCAGGCTCCATGGTCGCCGGTGTCGGCGGCCTGCTGGGGATCGCCATGGGATCGAGCGAAGCGGCAGGCTACGTCACCCGCGACCGCGCCCTGACACCGTGGCTGAACGAACTCGCGTTCACTCCGATCGACTATGCGCCCGAGGCCCCGATCGACGAGTGGTCGGGCGACCGAGGCTGCGGCGTTCGCTACTTCTCACAGCAGTGCCTGCCGCGACTCCTGCCGGCAGCCGGGATTGAGATGGACGACGCGATGCCGCTACCGGATCGGCTGGTGGCTCTCCAGGAGCTCATGGCCCGCGGCGACCAGCGCGCGGCCCGCGTCTACGAGACGATCGGGACGCATCTCGGCTACGGGCTTCTCGAGTACGCCGACTTCTACGACTTCGAGCACGTGCTGCTGCTCGGCCGCGTAATGACGGGTCATGGCGGCGAAGTGATCCAGGCCCGCGCCGCGGAGGTCCTCGCAGCCGAGGGCACCGAGAGGCCGGTCATGTTCCACGAGGTCTCCGAGCGAGACAAGCGCCACGGCCAGGCCGTCGCCGCCGCGAGCCTGCCGCGGATCGCGCCCGCTACCTGACCGTCACGACACGGCTCAGGCCGTCTGGGGTCAGTACCCGATCGAGGGCATGTGCGCGCCCTCAGGCTCCTGGTAGATCCCGGTCGTCATCATGTTCAGCACGAACCAAACCTTCAGGCCCTCGGCGAGGCACCACTGGAACAGGTTGCTGTCGCGCAGCGGGACCAGGAAGCCGGGCGTGCCGAAGTCCTTTGCCTCGCAGATGAGAGCCTTCAGGTCGTCCGTGGTCTCGGCCACGGAGTGGGCGAAGTAGTTGATGCCGGTCGTGTAGCCCGTGATCCGGCCGAGCCGCTCCACCACCCGAGCGTCGCCGGACTCGATAGCCTCGTGGACCTCGCCAGGACGCTCGTGGCCGTGGACCCTAACCGACAGCGCGTTGCAGGCCGCCTCGTCGGCGGGGTTGGCGGGCCGGACGTCGTAGCCGGGCATCTTGCGGTTGATGGCGGGACCGTACATCGCCCCGTAGGCGCCCCTGATGTCGAAGCCCAATTTGGCGTACAGGCTCAGCGACCGGTTGTGGAAGGCCAGCTGGAGCAGCCGGACGCTGATAGCCTTGCGCGCGGCCGCGTGGTCCATCGCGGCCAGCATCAGCGCCCGGCCGATGCCCGCGTTCTGCTCGCCCGGCTGGACCGTTATGGGGCCGATCGCTGAGATGGCCGACCGCTCGTCCATGAAGATGCTGCCGATCACCTTGCCGTTCCGCACGGCCACTGCGCCGTAGAACCGGGGGTGCTCGATCATCCACTTGAGCGGCAGCGCCGCCGCCTCGACCGAGGGGAAATCGGGCGGGAAGCCGTGTTCCCCCGACACGGTGGCGAACGCGTCGTAGCAGATACGCCCGGCCTGCTGCCAGTCCCCCACCACCGCTTCGCGAATCGTGAAGTCCATCAGCCTCTCCCTTGCACCTAGGGCGCGCCGGCTCCGAAACCTCGGCGCGGGATCAGTAGCCGCCCTCCAGCGTTCCCTTGCCGGCCGGAGCCAGTCCGGCCTTGCGAGCGCGGAACTCCTCGATGATCGCCTCGGTCGCGGTCGCGCCTATGCGTGTGACCCCGACCTCCATGACCGCCAGCAGCGCGTCGAGGGTCCGTACGCCGCCCGCGGCCTTGATCTGGACATGGGGCGACGTGTTCGCGCGCATCAATCTCAGATCATCCAACGTGGCGCCGGAGGGCGCGAAGCCGGTGCTCGTCTTCACGAAGTCGGCCCCGGCCGACTCGCTCAAATGACAGGCGCGGATCTTCTCCGCGTCGGTCAGGTAGGCGTTCTCGAAGATGACCTTGACGATCGCGCCGGCCGCATGCCCGACCTCCACGACCGCGCGGATGTCCGACTCGACGTCTGCGTCGCGTCCGGCCTTCAGGGCTCCGATCTGGATCACCATGTCAAGCTCGGTGGCGCCATCGGAGAGAGCTCGCCGCGCCTCCGCCACCTTGATCTCAGTGACGTGGTTGCCGTGCGGAAAGCCGATCGTCGTGCCGACGGCGACGTCGGTCGCGGCCAGGATCGCCTTCGCCCGGCTCACGTCAGCGGGCCGAACGCACACCGAGGCGACGTCGTATTTCGCCGCGAGCCGGCACCCCGCCTCCACTAGCGCGTCGTCGAGCTCCGGCTTCAGCAGCGAATGGTCGATCGCCTTCGCGATATCACGTTCCGTCAGGGATTCGATGGAGAGGCCCATCTATCGCTCACTTCACGTACGGGCGCAGGACGTCGCGGGCAATCAGGAACCCACGCTTCACGAGCTCGTCGGTCTTCTCGAACTTCCGGTCCTCGTGCTCGATGATGCAATCGCCCGCGTACCCGACCTTCCACAGGGCGGCGAAGACCCGGGCCCACGGGACCTGGCCCAGGCCGGGCAATCGCGGAACCTGCCAGCCGATCCCACCGGAGAGCGTGCCGCGCTCATAGAGGCCGTCGCGGTCGATCTCGAGATCCTTCGCCTGGAAGTGGAGGATGTGCGGCCCGAATTCGCGGATGAAGCGCTCCTGGTCGATCATCAGCCAGACCAGGTGCGATGGGTCGTAGTTGAGCCCGACGGTGCCGCCCCACTGCTCCAGGATGCGCCGCCAGATATAGGGCGACCAGGCGATGTTGTGGCCGGCCGGCCACTCGTCGCGGCTGAAGATCATGGGGCAGTTCTCGATCGTGATCTTGCGGCCGTGGTCCTGCGCGAATCTCACGATGTCCGGCCAGACCTGGAGCGCTACTTCCCAGTTCTCATCCTGGCTCTTCGCGCAGTCGCCGCCCATGAATGTGTTGACGAGCGGGACGTTCATCTTCTCAGCGGCGGTGATGACGTGCTTCAGGTGGCCGATGACCTGCTTGCGATGCTCCGGGTCCGGATGGAGCGGATTCGGATAGAAGCCGAGCGCCGAGATCGAGAGGCCCGTTGCCCCGATCTCATCCATGATCTCGCTCGCGCGGCTCTGCGTCAGATTGGCGACGTCGATGTGACTCGTACCGGCATAGCGGCGGGTGGGCCCGCTCGCGACCGGCCAGCAGGCGACTTCGAGCACCTCGAAGCCGGCGCCGGCCGCCCATCTCGCAACCTCCATGAGCGGCGTCTGTGGGAATGGGGCAGTCAGGAACCCGAGCTTCATGGCAGTAGGCCCTCCGGGCCAAATGGAGTGGCTGGTTGACGTGAAAGCGTCACGATGCGGACGGTGAGGGAGCTGTCGGCGTGGGCGTCCGGGCCACCTCGACCCATCGATTGGTGCGGGCACTCTCGAGGACCGCGTCCCCGATGAGCATCTCGAGGTGGCCGGCGGCGAACGTGGGATAGGCTGGATGTGCGGCCGGACGGCCTGCGATCACGTCGTCGTAGATCGCCGCGAAGTGGGCGGCGAACGTGTCCGCGAACCCCTCCACGTGCCCGCCGGGAAGCCGCGCGGCGGACCGCCCGAGTGGGCTCATCAGGGCGGGATCTCGCTGCAGGATCTCGTTCGGGCGGCCCCGATGCCCGATCCAGAGATGGTCGGGCTGCTCGGAGTCCCACGCGACCGCGGCGGACGAGCCGTCGATCTCGTACTGGATGTTGTTCTTGCGGCCGGCGCTGATCTGAGAGATCGCCACCGCTCCCCGCGCGCCGCCCTCGAAGCGGAGCGTGATGAGCGCGGCGTCCTCCGTTCGAATGGTCACGGGCGTGGTTTCTGTCGAGCGCTCGGTGGAGAACGTCTCCACCGCGCCGACCGGTTTGCGCCGAACCGGAATGAAGGTGGAGAGGTCGGCCAGGACCGACTCGACCCGGAGGCCCGTCAGGAACGTCGTCAGATCGAGCCAGTGGGAGCCGATGTCGGCGACGGCGCGCAAGGCACCTCCGTGCTCGGGCTCGAGGCGCCAGTTCCAGTCCGTGTCGTAGAGCAGCCAGTCCTGGAAGTAGCGGCCGGTGACGAGGCGGACGTCGCCGACGCCCCCGTCGCGGACGAAGTTTGCTACGTGCTGGTTGAGCGGGTAGAAGCGAATGTTGAAGTTGACGGCGTTCACGAGGCCGCTCGCCTCGGCCAGCCGGACCAGCTCGCCCGACTCCACGGACGTCATCGCCAGCGGCTTCTCGCAGACGATGTGCCGTCCGGCGGCAAGGATCTCCTTCGCCTGTCGGCAGTGCAGGTCATTCGGCGAGGTGACGTGGACGACGCGAACTCGGTCGTCCAACAGAAGCTCTTCGAGCGAGGCGTAGGCGGAGGCCAGGCCAAGCTGCGCGGCCCTTGTCGCGGTTAGCTCCGGGTTGGCGTCCAGCAGGCCCACGACTTTGACCCCGATGCGGCGGAGGGCCTCGATGTGGATTGTGCCGACGAAACCGCTGCCAATCACGGCGGCGCCGATATCGCTGCGGTGTGTCATTGGGAGAGGGACCACCTCCGACATCCCGGGGCCTCTGACCGTTGCTCGTTCGCCACAGGTGGTCCCCCGCTCTGTGGCGCCTGAAGTGGGTCGATTGTACTTTGCCGAGAGCGACGTCGCGCTCTTTGCGGCATGATCCTGAGGACCCCTGAGGTCGTTCTAAGGTCGTTCGCGACGATGGAGGGGCGGCTCCGAGCGACCCGTCCGGACTCCCTCCGGCACATCGACGGCGCGGCGGTCGGACTCGAGCTCCCCGCCGTTGGCCAGGTCCCAGGTCTCCATCTCGACGAGTCGTATCCGCACCGCCTCGGGCTTCACTTTCAGGATCTCCACGGCACTGTTCGTCACCGCTGCCACGAATACGCGCTTCTGCTCGAGCGTCCGGCCGGTGAACAGTTCGACTGTGATGTTCGGCATCGTTCCACCTCGAGAATCGAACGGGCTATCGAGCAGGCGGCCGCCGTCGACGGCGATCAGTCGCTCGTTGACATGATCGGACACAGGCGATGCGCGGGAAACGATCGCCGGACGAGGTGTTCGGGAGTACCCCATCGACCCGCCGGAACCGTTGAGGTCTGCGTGAACCGCACTCCGGAGCGTAGCACCACTTCTGACCGAGAGGGCCGGGATCTGCGCCTGGCTGCACGTGTCAGCGCAAGCAGTGTGTCGCGTATCGGGCTGTCCACCTTGCGGAACAGCGCGGGGGCGCCGCCCTCAGAGATGCGCGCGCCCGCGGAGCGGTGATCGCGGGCTGCTCGGCCGGGGCGATGGTGCTCGGCGGGTACCAGTTCCGCGTAGGCGGTCGGCGCTTCCCGACCGATACAGGAGGGGTCACCCGGTGGCGTCATCTGGCGTGACGCTCGCGGCGTGGCCCTGCCGGCCCCGGCCGAAGATGAGCCGCCTCGCATTGTCCGCATAGACCGCCCGCAGCACATCTCCGGGCAGGCCCAGCCCGTGGATCTGCCACCGCCCCTGGCTGCCGGGTCCACCGTCCGGGTCGTAGGGGAACGACTCGTCACGGGTCTCGAGGAACCGGGCGTAAACGGCCCATGCCGCGGGGTCAGGGGCGGCGTCGGTCCCGAACAGGACGCGGTCCTGCCACCGGAGGATGAAGTCGCGCGCGCTGTAGGGCTGGCGTCCGAGCTCGGCGATCCGCGCGGCTATGTCCACGTGCCAGTTCGGGTACGCGGCGAGCATGCGGCCGACGCGCCGGAGATCCTCCGGTACGCACCCGACATGGGCGCCGATGAACGTCGTCCCGGGATGACGCGCGACGACGGCCTCGAGCCCATCGATCAGCTCGTCGAACGGGGGGTAGCCGGTCCCGTCCGGCCGGCTGCGCTCCCGCGTGGGCCAGAAGTGCCAGTCGGGGTGCGCACACAACTCCTCGTAACGCTCGTTGGCAGCATCGAGCGGCTCGAAGAACGCGATCGGGTCGGCAACGTGGATCGTGACGGGCAGGTGGAGCGCTCCCGCCGTCGCCCACAGCGGATCGAGCCGCGGGTCGTCGACGGCCACGAGCCGGCCGGCCCGGTCGCGCGCCCGAAGCCCGAGCAGCTTCCACACCTTGAGGCCGCGGGCGCCCGCCGAGGCGGCATCACGCAGTCGCGCCGCCTCGACCTCACCGAAATCCGGACGCCCGGCCCACATTTCGTAGTCGAGGCCGGCGAAAACGGCCACGCGGTCGCCGAGGGGCGCCCAGTGATCGAGCTCGCGTCGAAGCGCATCGCCCCAACCGCCGTCGAGGTCGACTATCGCTGCGATGTTCGACCCGTCGAGCGCCGTCGCGAGCTCGGCCGGCGTGCGCCGGTCCCAACCCTCGGAGAATGGGGTCGGGCCGAGGTGGTTGTGGGCGTCGATCGCCGGGATGGAGGGGCCCGCCGGCGCGCCGGCGTGGCGGACCCGGAGCCGCGTGAGCGGCCGGAACTCGTGGAGGCGGAGGTCGCCGGGCGCCCGGGCAGGCGGCTCGTCCACCTCGATCCCCTACCCCTTGAGCCCGGACAGGGTGATGCCCCGAACGAAGTACTTCTGGGCGACGACGAAGAGGATGACCATCGGGATGAGGCTTACGAGGGCGCCCGCCATCATCTCGGGCCACTTGCCCACGAACTGGCCCTGGAAGAAGGCGAGTCCCACCGTGGTCGTATACGAGGGCAGGTCGCGCAGGTAGATCAGTGGATCGAGGAGGTCGTTCCAGCTCCACATGAACTGGAAGATCGCGACGGTGGCCAGGGCCGGCCGGGAGAGCGGAATGTATACGCGCAGGAAGATTTGCCACGGATTGGCCCCGTCGACGCGGGCCGCATCGGCCAGCTCGCTCGGGATCGTAAGGAAGAACTGGCGCAGGAGGAACGTCCCGAAGGCTCCCCCGAAGAAGGCCCACACCCACAACGGAAGGTTCGTCCCTATCCAGTTGCCACTGTCGCTGAACGGCCACGGAATGGACCGATACAGGATGAAGTTCGGGACCAGCACGACCTGGAACGGGATGATGAGCGTCGCCAGGATCAGCGCGAAGAGTGATCGCTTGAACGGGAAGTCCAGCACGGCGAACGCGTAGGCGGCCATCGAGCAGCTCACAAGCTGACCGATCGTCGCGAGCGACGCGATGACGAGGGAGTTCTCGAAGAAGGTCCCGAATGTCACGCCCGGCAGGGCGAACCACATCTTGGAGTAGTTGTCCCAGTGGAGCCCCGATGGGAAGGAGAACGGCGAGCTCGAGAAGACTTCCGCCCGGGTCTTGAGCGACGTCGTGAGCATCCACAGGAACGGAATCATCATCGCCAGTCCACCGGCGAGCAGGGCGACATAGAGTCCGGCCCTCCGGACCAGCTTCCGCCGGGGCCAGCGGGCGGGCCTACGTACGTCCGGCGCCGAGATGGTACGGTCCATCGCGGCGCTCACTGGTAGTGCACCCATCGATTCTGGCTTCGGAAGTACAGGATCGTGGCGACGGCGACGATGAGGAACAGGATGCCCGAGGCGGCGCTTGCGCGGCCCATCTTGAAGTTGCGGAAACCGGCCTCGTAGATGTAGTAGACGAGCGTGATCGTCGCCTCACTCGGCTTGCCTGGGTTCGCCATGACGTAGACCTGGTCGAACACCTGGAACGCACCGATCAGGGCGAGCACGCCGGTGAAGAAGATCGAGGGCGTGAGAAGCGGCAGCGTGATCTTCCGGAAGCGGCTCCAGCGCCCGGCTCCATCGACGCTGGCTGCCTCGTAGTACTCGACTGGAATGGCCTGGAGCCCGGCCAGGAAGATGATCACGTTCGCCGGAAGCCCCTGCCAGATGCTCATCGCGATGATCGAGGGCATCGCCAGCGTCTGGTCGGCGACCCACCGCTGCGGCGGGATCCCGAATATGGCGAGGGCGTGGTTGAGGAGGCCCGTCGGGCTGTAGATCCAGAGCCACACGAGGGCGATCGCGGTCATCGATGTCACGAGCGGCAGGAAGTACGCGGTCCTGATCCAAGCGATCCCCCGGATCTGCTGATTCAGCGCCGCGGCCAAGCCCAGAGCAAGGGTCAGGCCGATGGGCACGGACACGACCGTGTAGAAGGTCGTGTTCCGAAGCGCTTTCAGAAACCGATCGTCACCGAGAAGCTGGACGTAGTTGTCGAAACCAACGAACTGAGGTGGGGTCAGCAGGTCCCACGTGGTGAGGCTGATCCCGAACGCGGCCAGGATCGGCCCGGCGGAGAGGACCGCCAGGCCGATGATGGTCGGGGCAAGGAACAGGAGCGCCCAGAGCGGTTCAGACGCCCGCGGTCCACCGCGCGAGCGGGTCGGGCCGGCCGAGGAGACCCGCCCAGGCCGGCCCAGTAGGCGCGCCAGCGAGGTCACGCTGACGCTCGGCTACAAACGTGGCTCACGGACGGCGCTCACTGGCCGAGAAGCGGCTGGAGCTTCGGGGTCACCTCGTCGAGCGCCGCTTTCGCGGAGAGCTGGTTGTCGTTGAAGACCTTGTTGTCGAGCTCGTCCTGGAGCGTGGTGTTGAACTCGTTGAAGCCCTTGAACGAGGGCTTGAGATGGGCATACGCGAGCGCCCCGGCGAAGGTCTGGCCGCCGTCGAACGAAGTGGCGTACTGGTTCGCCAGGACCTGCTTGTTGGCCGGCATCGATGCCTTGAGCTCGGCGATCTTGGCCTGCATCACGGGGCCCGTGTAGCACTTCACGAACTCCCAGGCCGCGTCGGCGTGCTTCGTCCCCTTGTAGACCACGACGCCGCTCGGGTTGACGGATGCGGCCTGGCCGGCCGGCCCCATCGGGAGAGGCGCGACGCCGAAATCGATACCCGCTGCCTGATGGGTGGGGACCAGCCAGGAGCCGTTCGCCTCCATGGCGGCCTGGCCGTTTTCGAAGAGGTCACCCGACCCGCCGGCCGTCGGTTGCGCCATCACCTTGTCCTTGTAGATCAGGTCCTGGAGGAACTGGATCCCCGCCGCTGCCTTATCGGAGTCGATGACCACGGTCTTCTTGTCCGCGCTGAGGATGTCGCCACCGGCCTGCCAGACGAGGGAGGACCAGTAGTTCTCCATGTCGGACGTCTCGGTGTAGAAGCCCCACTGGGACGTTGTGCCGCCCGATGTCTTGGTCAGCTTCGTGGCGACCTCGGCCAGCTTGTCCCAGTTCCAGGTGGCGTCCGGGTAGGGGATGCCGGCCGCGTCGAACATCTTCTTGTTGTAGTAGAGGCCGATCGTGCTCATGTCGCGCGGCAGGCCGTACTGATGACCGTCGGCGCCGGTGAAGTCTTTCACCGCCAGGTCGGCCAGCTGGCTCGTGTCGAAGCCGTCGCGGGCGATCAGCGGGTTGAGGTCGAGCAGCTGGTCTCGCGTCTGGTAGTCGGGGAAAAGCGGGCCGTCCATCAGGAACACGTCGGGGGCGTCGCCGCCGGCCAGCGAGGTCTGGAGCTTGGGCCAGTACGAATCCCAGTCGGCCACGGTGACGTTCACCGTAATCGTCGGGTTCATCGCCGCGAAGGCGTCGACGATCTTCTGCTGGTTGGCCAGCTCGGTCGCGTCGCCCCAGATGGCGTAGGTGATCTTCGCCGCGGGGCCGTGATAGGCGCCGCAAGCGGCCGCGGGGTTCGCCGACGGGGCCGCGGAATTGGCCGCGGAAGTGGCTTGAGCCGTCGAAGGCGGCGGGCTGCCGGTTGGCGTCGACGCCGGGCTCGGTGTCGAGCTGGCGCTGGCGCACGCGGCCACCAGGAGACCTGCGACGGCCACCGCGACGACGGGCCGCAAGCGATTGGAGACTCGATTCGAATGCATGCCAGTTCCTCCTTAGATCAGGACATCCAGTCCGGGGCGGTGCCGCCGAGCCAGCCGGGCAGCCATTCCGCCTCGGCGGCGATCAGGTCGTCGGTCATGCGCCAGGCGTCGTCCAGCGTCAGCCGAGCCTGGACTTGAGGGTCGGTGAGAACCGCGTGGTAGACGAGGTCACGCTCCTCGTCGAGCGCGGCTCGAACGGTGAGTTCCTGGGTGTCGACGGCCGGGTGCGTGTACGCCGCGCACTGCGGCGGGAGCGGGTCGACGGCGGTCGGGTGCACCCCCAGGCCATCGACGAGCGCCGGCACCTCGACGCACGCGTCGCCGGCGAGGTTTGGCACCAGCCGTCCGCCGTCGTTCGGGACGTTGGCCACGATTCGCGCCGGCTCGCCGGTCAGCATCGAGTGGACGATGACCGCCGCGTACTCGCCGCTGCGCTCGATCTCGAATGACTCGCCGGCTTCGAGCCGGCGCTTCGTTTCCGCGTACTCGTCGAGGTTATGGGCGACGCGGGCGAGGTACTCGCCGATCGGCACGTGCATCCGTTCCACGAGGTCGCCCTTTGGGATGTACCAGGGGCTGTATTCGGCGTGGTGCTCCGACGACTCCGTCGGATAGAGCCCGAACCGGCGGAAGAGGTCCGCCCGGACGAGGTCGTCGTCCGGCACGCTTCCCGCCTCGACGAACGCGTTGAGGGCCGGGTAGAGGTCGGTCCCACGGTGCTCGAGGCGGGTAATCCAGGCGAGGTGGTTGACCCCGGCCGACTCGGCGACCACCTCTTCGAACGGCACGCCGACGTAGCCGGCGAGCGTGTGGACGGTCCAGTAGACCGAGTGGCATAGCCCGACCGTCGGCATCCCGACGGCCTCGTCCACTGCGCGGACGAGCATTGCCATCGGGTTGGTGTAGATCAGGAAGATGGCGCCCGGGCAGATGTCGGCCATGTCGACTGCGATCCCGAGCACGACCGGGATCGTCCGCAGGCCGCGGAGGACGCCGCCGACGTTGATCGTGTCGTTGATCGTGTAGCGGAGGCCGTACCGGCCCGGAATGTCGAACTCGAGCTGCGTGGCCCGCGCGCCGCCCACCTGGATCGTGTTGACGACGAAGTCGGCCCCCTCGAGAGCCTCCCGACGGTCGAGGAAGCAGCTGATGGTCGGTTTCGCCCCGAGCGCGTTCGCCGTCCAGCTCGCCATGCGCCGAGCCGTCTCGAGCCGATCCGGGTCGATGTCGTGCAGGACAAGGTCGACCTCGCGCAGCTCGGGATACGAGAGGAAGTCGCCCAGCAAGTTCCGTGTGAATTCGACGCTGCCGGCACCGACGAGCACGATCCGTGGCATCAGACCTCCTCCCCGACCCCGACGATGTGCCGGAGCCCCTGGCTGTGGTAGCGCTCGACCCAACCCGGATGGTCGGGGTCGTAGCCGCGCCGGCGGGCGAGCGCGAAGGCGAGCATGGCGATGGGTGGGACGGCCGTGAGCGGCGCCTGATCTTCCTCGGCGGCGGCCGGGATCGGGAACAGCTCGGCGCCCTCGATCGAGGCGGCAGGCGCCACCTCGATGACTCGCGCTCCCCAGCCGGCCGCGTGGCGCGCGACGTCCACTGTCGCCGCGCACCCCGGCCCGTGCGGAGCCAGCGCGACAACCACCGACTCGGCGTCGACGATCGTTGCGACGCCGGACGCCATCTCCCAGGACTCGGTCCCCTCCGCGTGGAGGATCGCCATCTCCTTGAGCTTCAGGGCGGCCTCCAGCGCCGCGGGCTGGGCAGCGCCGCTGCCGACAACGAAGATGTGCCGGGTTGCGGCGAGCGACGCGGCGAGGGCGGCCACGCGAGGCTCCGCTGCGGCGATCGCGGCGGAGGCATGATCGGCGGCCCGAGCGATCGAGGCGCGGATCAGCGCGCCGCGCTTGCCGCCGAGCAACTCGGCGAGGACGAGCTCTGTGGCGACAAGCGTCGCGCCGAACGTCTTCGTCATGACCGGGACACGGCTGGGGCCACCTGCCGACATCACGACGTGGTCCGCGATCCGGTCGAGTGTGCTGCCCGGGACGTGCACGATCGCGACGGTGGGAACGCGGCCTTTCAACGCCTCGACGACGGCGACGACGTCGCGAAACTCGCCGGACGCGGAGATCCCGACGACAGCGTCTTTCGGCCCGAGCGCCGGGAGGTAGTTCCGGAACTCGCCGGCCGTCAGGGCCACGACGACAGGTTCGTCCGGCAGAGCATGGCGGCGGTACAACGTCGCGGCGGCCAGAGACGAGTGGTACGAAGTGCCGTTGCCGATCACATAGATGCGCGTAACTCCGCGCGACCGGAGCGCGGACGCCGCGCGGCGTGCAGCGTCGATGCTCCCGGCGAGGGTTTCGCGGATGGCCGCCGGCGTCTCGGCGATCTCGGCCGGAATGATGCCCTCGATCATCGGATCGTTGCGCTCCTTTCCGGGTCCGGCGTGACGATGACACGGACGCCTTGCGCTTCGATGGCTGCCACCTCCACGGCATCGGCGCCCGAATCGGTGACGAGCGTATCGATGCTGTCGAGCCCGAACAGGAATGCCGGGGCGACCGCCCCGAGCTTCGACGAGTCCGCCAGGACCGTGCACGTGTGCGCCGAGCGACGGAGTGCCCGGTCGGTGAGAATCTCCGGGATCGAGTCGTTCATGAGGCCGTGCTCCGCGCTCACGGCGCCGATCCCCATGAACAGCGCGTCCGCGCGCAACTCCCGCAGTGCCAGCTCGGCCAGGTGGCCGAGCGTCGAGTGCATGCCCGGTCGCACCACGCCGCCCAGCACGACGAGCTCGATGCCCGGCCGGTCGAGCAGCGCAGCCGCGATGTCGAGCGCGTTCGTGATGACGGTGAGGCGTCGGTCGACGAGGCGCCAGGCCAGCTCCAGAGTGGTCGTTCCACTCGAGATCGCGATGGTCTGGCCATCTTCGACCAGATCGGCGGCCGCGGCAGCGATCGCCCGCTTCGCTCCCAGTCGAGGGTCGAGCGGGGCATGCCGGCCGGTCGCAACGGCGGAGACGGCTGCACCGCCGTAGATGCGGAAGAGAGCGCCGTCGTCCGCAAGCCGTCTGAGGTCGCGGCGGATCGTGGAAGGCGTGACACCCAGGTCGCGTGCCAGGACCTCCACGCTCGCGTGGCCGTCTTCGCGCAGGCGGGCGACGAGTTGTGTCCGGCGCTCGGCGCTCAACATGAGCGAGATCGTGCCCAATGCTGCGCAGATTGTCAAGCCGACCTGCGCACATCGCGCACCAGAGGTCTTGCCTGCGCGCATTTCGCGCGTTAGGATCGGCCCATCCACTCGCGACGAGGTACGCCCATGACCTTCTTGCTTGGCACGCGGCGCGGGCTCGACGCCTGCGCGTCCCCGCGCGGGACGTTCGCGGTGCTCGCGCTCGATCACCGCCAGAACCTCCGGCGCGAGCTCCACCCGGACGACCCGGCGGCGACAACGTACGGCGAGATGGTCGCGTTCAAGCGTGCGGTCGTCCGCGCGCTCGCACCGGTGGCGACGGGGACTCTCCTCGATCCCGAGGTCGGGGCCGCCCAGGCGATCGCAGACGGGTCGCTCCCCGGTCGTGCCGGTTTGCTCGTCGCCGTCGAGGCCACCGGATTCGAGGGGCCGCGGCAGGCGCGGGCGTCGCAAGTCCTGCCCGGCTGGTCGGTCGAGCAGGCGAAACGGATGGGGGCCTCGGCCGCAAAGCTACTCGTCTACTACCACCCGGAAGCCGCCAACGCCGACGCCCAGGAACGCCTCGTCGCGAGCGTCGCTGGCGAGTGCCTGCGTCTCGACCTCCCGCTCTTCGTCGAGCCGCTCGGGTACGACCCGGCGACCGGCGGGGTGCTCACCGGCGAGGCGCGCCGCGCGTGCGTCATCGAGACTGCGCGCCGGCTGACGGGGATTGGAGGCACCGTGCTCAAGGCCGAGTTCCCTTATGACGCCGGCGTCGCGGACGAGGCGGCGTGGGCCGATGCATGCCGCGAACTGGACGCCGCGTCGGCGCTGCCCTGGGTCCTGCTGTCCGGAGGCGTGGACGACGCGACGTTCGAGCGCCAGGTGGCCGTGGCCTGCCGGGCGGGCGCATCCGGCACGCTCGTCGGACGGTCTGTCTGGGCGCCGGCGGCGACGATGGGGGCATCGGCGCGCGATGTCTGGCTCGCGACCGAGGGCCGTGAGCGTCTCGGGGCTATCGTCCGGCTCGTGGACGACCTCGGCATGCCCTGGCACGCCCGGCCCAACCCCCTCTCGACAGCTGAAACTCCCAACGAAGGGTGGTACCGGGAATACTGAGCGCGTCATGAGCGATCGCATGCCTGCATCTGGAGACCGCGAGCGCGACATCGATGTCCTTGCCCTGGGCGAGATCAACCCCGACGTGATCGTGCGGGGAGCCGACCCGCGACCGCAGTTCGGGCAGGTCGAGGTGTTCGTCGACGCGATCGACCTGGTCGTCGGCAGTTCGTCGGCGATCTTCGCCTGCGGCGCCGCGAGGCTCGGCCTGAGGGTTGCGTTCGTCGGCGTCGTTGGCGATGACGCGATGGGCCGGTTCATGCTGGACGCGATGCGCGCCCGCGCCATCGACGTGTCCGCGTGCCGCGTCGACGCGACCGTTCCCACCGGCGCCTCGGTCATCCTGGCCGGCAATGCGGACCGGGCGATCCTCACGGCACCGGGCACGGTACCTTTGCTCCGCGACGACGACATCCCGGCCGCCCTTGTAAGCCGCGCCCGCCACCTCCACGTGGGGAGCCTGTTCCTGCTCGATGCGCTCCGGCCGCGGCTGGCCGAGCGATTCGCGGCCGCGCGGCGGGCCGGCCTCACGACATCGTTCGACTGCAACTGGGACCCGCGCCGAACCTGGGATGGAGGCCTGTGGCGGATCCTCGGTCAGGCTGACGTCTTCTTCCCGAATGCCGCCGAGGCGAGGTGGATCACGGGCCGCGACTCGCTCGAGGACGCGGCGCTTGCCCTCGTCGCCGCGGGGCCGCGCGTCGTTGCCGTGAAGTGCGGGGCCGACGGGGCGTTCGCGGCAGAGCCGGACGGAACCATCACGCGGATGCCGGCGATCGCCGTCGACTCAGTCGACACGACGGGCGCAGGCGACAGCTTCGACGCCGGCTTCCTCGCCGCGTGGCTGGCGGGCCGGCCGGTCCGCGACTGCCTGGCAGTGGGTATCGCGTGTGGCTCCCTGTCCACGCGTGGCGCCGGCGGCACGGCGGCCCAACCTACGCTCGCCGAAGCCGAGGCAGCGGCGCGCTCGTCCGGTCTCCTTGCGTGAGGACGACGCCGTGACGGCCGAGGTCGCCCTCCATCGCGCCGCAGAGGGGAGCTCGTGGCCCGGCCGGCTCGTGTGCGTCTCGGTGAACACGTCCATCGACAAGATCGCCGCCGTGGACAGGCTCCGGCCCGGTGAGATCCACCGTCCGGAGATCCTGTCGATGGTGCCCGGAGGAAAGGCGCTGAACGTCGCCCGGCCGGCGGCCTCCCTCGGAATGCCGGTCCGAGCCGTAGCAGTCCTCGGCGGCCACGCGGGCGACTGGGTCGATGCGGCCCTCCGGGGGCAAGCGATCGGTATCCGCGCCGTGCGCATAGCCGGCGAGACCCGAACCTGCCTGTCCGTGCTCGACCGGGAGACCGGGACGCTCACTGAGTTTTACGAGCCCGGCTTGACCCTGGACGCCCGAGGCTGGGCGGCGGTCGAGAGCGCCCTCGCGGCCGAACTCGCCGACGACCCGGCGGGATCGCTCGTCATCCTCTCCGGGAGCTTGCCGCCCGGCGCGCCGGTCGATGGGTACGCTCGCCTGACGACGCTGGCGAAGCGAGCCGGCGCGCGTGCCGTAGTCGACGCCGACCGCGACGTGCTCGACGAGGCACTGGCCGCGCGGCCATGGCTGGTGAAGGTGAACGCCCGTGAAGCAGCGGTCGCGACGGGGCTGGCCGGGACGGACGAGACGGTTGCCGTCTCGGCGGCGCGGGCGCTGCGCACGAGAACCTCAGGCGCCGTCCTGGTGACGCGCGGTCTGGACGGCGCGGTCGTCGTCGACGACACCGGGGTTGCATGGCGGGTCGGCGCGCCGCCTGCGCAGGGCCGCTATCCGGTGGGGAGCGGCGACTCGCTCCTAGCCGGACTCGTCGTTGCGCTTGCGTCCGGGCACGCGCTCCCTGAGGCCGCTCGCCGCGGCGGGGCGGTCGGCGCGGCGAACGCGCTCGTGCCCGGGCAAGGCGAGCTCGATCTGGCCGACGCGGATCGAATGCTTTCGGCGATCAGCGTGGAGCGACTCGGTTGATCCGGACGTCTCGGGCGCGGGCGCTGCGTTGACGGGAACCGACCGGGGGCAACTCGGTTCGGGTCGGGCGATCGCGACTGCAGGGCGCGTTGCCCTGCGGGTTCGCGAGCTTGTTGAGGGTCTGGCAGGCGATCGGCGCAAGGTCGGTTCGTGGGGTCCACCCCCACTCTGAGCCTGCTCCTGGTCGAACAGGGCGACTAAGCGCAGCCCGCCGGTCGGCTTCAGCCTGGCGCGGTGGCGGGCGCCGGCGGTTGCGAATTCGCACGCGAATCCGGATCAGTCGCGGACCGGGAGTCGTGCAGGGAGCCTGAGAACCCGATGGCCCGTGGCATGGGCGATGGCGTTCGCGATGGCGGGAGCCGTGACCATGTTCGAGCATTCGCCCACGCCCTTCACCTGCAGCTCGGGCGGCTCCCCGGTTCCTCCCACCAGGATCGTCACGACCTCGGGCATGTCTCTCGTTCTCGGAACCTGGTACTGCTTGAAGCCCGTGGTCTGGCCGGGGACGAACTCCTCCTTGAGGGCGAAGCCCAGGCCCATCGCGATCCCGCCTTCGATCTGGCCGATGACGCCCTCGACGAAGACCGGCTTGCCCACGTCGTGGGCCGCGACCATTCGCAGGACGCGAACGTCCCCCGACTTCGTGTCGACCTCCACCTCCGCCATCTGGGTGGCGGTGACGTACATCGCGTAGGGCTCGCCCAGCCCGCCGCCGGCATCGAACGCCGGGACTTCGGCGTCGAAGTAGCCCTCGAACGTGTTCGCGAGCTTCGCGTCGGCCCTGACCCGGGCGATCTCGGACAGCGTTACGCGAGCCTCTGGACCTCCGCGAGTTCTGACGTACCCGTCGCACAGCTCGAGCTCGCCCGACGGCCGACCCAGCAGTTCGCCGGCAGTGGCCAGGATGCCCTCCCTGAGGCTGCCGGCTGCCGCCTTGACCGCGTTGCCCACGAGAAACGTCACCCGGCTGCCGACGGTCGGACCCGCGTCCGGACACGTCGCGGTGTCCCCCGTATAGACAGTTACGCGCTCGAGCGGCAGGCCGAGCTCCTCGGCAGCGACGAGGCCCATGGCAGTCGCGGTCCCCTGGCCGAAGTCGATCGCCCCGGTCCGCAGGGATATCGAACCATCGTCCAGCAGGTCCAGCGCGGCTCGCCCCGGCGCTCGCCCGACCGTTGCGGCGGGGTCCAGGCCGGGAACCGGGCCGCCGCCCCCACCGCCGATGCCGTACCAGATCGAGGCCACCCCCACACCGCGTCGCAGCGTGCCGGGCGCGTCGCCGGATTCCGCGCACCGCTCCAGCGCTTCGAGCCAGTGCGGCCGCACGGCCTCGATGGTCGCACCGTAGGCGGGGTCGCGGTCGAGGATCTGGCCGGACAGGACCCTGTCGCCCTTTCGCAGCCGGTTCCTCTCCCGGAACTCGAGGGGATCGATGCCGAGCCTCTCGGCGAGCAGGTCCATCTGCGACTCGACGGCGAACGCAACCTGAGTCGTGCCGGGGCCGCGCATGCAGCCGGCGTTCGGGTTGTTCGTGAACACAACCCGGCCGTGGAGCTCAACGTGCGGCCAGCGGTAGGGTCCGGCCGCGGAGCCGAACGTCTTGACCATGAGCCCGGGACCGAACGAGGCGTACGCACCAGTGTCGGCGAGCATGTCCATCTGAAGAGCGGTGAGTTCACCCTCGCGCGTGGCGCCGGCTCGACATCGGATCGTGTAGGGGTGGCGCTTCGTGGTAGACACGAAGGACTCGGCCCGGCTGTAGACGATCCTGACCGGCCGCCCCGTCCGATGCGTGGCCAGCGCCACCAGGCACTGGCACGAGATGTCCGTCTTGCCGCCGAACGCGCCGCCGCTGACCGTTGGAACGACGCGGACTCGCTCGACCGGCAGGCCCATCGTCCTCGCGATCTCCGACCGGTGGTAGTGGGGGTACTGCGTCGACGTCCGCACGACGAGCGTGTCGCCCTCCCAGAAGGCCAGCGCCGCCTCCGGCTCGAGGTAAGCGTGCTCGTTCCACGGGGTCGTGTAGGTATTCTCAACCACGACGTCGGCACGGGCGAAACCTTCGGTGATGTCGCCCGACCGCAGCCAGTGCTCAGCCAGCAAGTTGCCGCCGGCATCGATCTGCGGTGCGTCGTCCGCCAGCGCGTCCTCCGGGGTGAACACGGCGGGGAGCTGACGGTACTCCACGTCGATCAGCGAGAGCGCCGCGGCCGCCGCCTCCGGCGACGTGGCCACGACGAGCGCCACGGGATCCCCCAGCTGGCGAACCCTGCCGTCCACCAGGACCGGCTGGTCCTTCAGCCTGCGTCCGTAGCTGTTCTCCCCGGGGACGTCCCGCGCCGTCAGGACAGCCTGGACGCCGTGCAGGAGGAGCGCACGTTCGGTATCGATGTTCACGACCTCGGCGTGCGCGTGCGGGCTCCGCAGGACCCGGGCATGCAGCATCCCCTCGACCGCGAGGTCCGCAGCGTACACGGCGCGGCCCGTCGCCTTGTCCAGCGCGTCCAGGCGCCGGTGCCCGGCTCCCAAGGCGGGCCAGGGCGCAGCATCGCTCCGTGGTCCCGATGCCAACCGGCGTGGCGCGGCCTCCTGCCCGCCGGCCACCCATTCGATCGCGTCCACGATGCTGTTGTAGCCCGTGCAGCGACACAGGTTGCTGCCGAGCCAGCGGACTATCTCGCTCCGGCTGGGCCGGGGATTGCGCTCGAGCAGAGCCGCGGCCGCCATGATCATCCCGGGCGTGCAGAAGCCGCACTGCACGGCATCGGCCTCCGCAAAGGCCTCCTGCAGGGGGTGCGGACGCTCGGGGCTCCCGAGCCCTTCGATCGTCAGGACATTCTTCGCGGCCACCTCGGTCGCAGACGTCCGGCAGGCGCGCACCGCCCTGCCGTCGACCATGACGACGCAGGTGCCGCACGTGCCGTCATCGCAGCCTTCCTTGGTCCCGCGCAGGCCGAGGCCCTCGCGAAGCAGGTCGAGTAGCCTCCAGTGCGGGGGGACGTCGAGCCGGCGCGGGATGCCGTTCACCACGAGAGCCACGCTCGTCCCCTGGGTCATTCCGCAAATCCTCCTGTCGGATCCGGCCGGCCTCGTTGACCCCCTTGCCTGGTCGAACAGGTGGCCATGGGCGCAATCTACCCGATCGGCGAACCCATTATGCGCGACCGCCCGGCGGCCCCGGGCGTTCGCTCACCGCAGCTTACTGGCCCGTGACTGCACCGCCCCCGAACTCCATCAGCGGGTCGGCTGGGACAATGGCCCGCGGTCTGCCCCTGCTCGTCGGGATGGACTGCTACCCGATGGCGGACGATCTCCTCCATCCTACTCACGTGCGGCGAGCGCGGGTAGGTGGAATCGATTGCAGACGTCGGATCTCGCCAGCGCCCTCCTACCCTACCCCTATCACCTCACCATGAAGCTTCGGCTCACCGTGGAGGCCGGGTTGTAGACCGCGTCGCCGGGTTGGTCCGCCCTGACGGTGCACATCCCGGGGCCGACGAGCGTGATCGTCGCTCCGTTGAGGCCGCC
>Ga0187878_1000832_pt1 | contig 32569 bp, 38 predicted proteins | sample June2016WEW_17_1_FD_132979 | JGI IMG/M metagenome (GOLD analysis project Ga0187878, IMG submission 132979) | Peatland microbial communities from SPRUCE experiment site at the Marcell Experimental Forest, Minnesota, USA - June2016WEW_17_150 | ecosystem: Environmental > Terrestrial > Soil >...
TCGAGGACGCCGACTGGCTCCTGTTCGCGGCGGGGCGGCTCGCGAGCGTCTTCCAGCGGCGGGTCGGCCGCGCGATCGACGACCTCTCCTTCCGCATCCGCTACGGGGTCCGAGAGGAACTGCTCGACCTCGTCCGCCTGCGGGGGATCGGTAGGGTGAGGGCGCGGCTGCTCTACCGAGCCGGGTACGCCGACCGAGAGGCCCTGCGGAACGCCCCGATCGACCGCATCGAGCAGGCGCTCCGCTCCCGACGGCTCGCGGAGATGGTCGCGAGCCAGCTCAAGGTTCGTTCGGAAGGCGTCCGAGTTCCGCCCGCGGGAGTCCCGAGTCCTCCTCTACCGCGGGAGAAGCGGACGCGACCCACGGTCCGACGTCTGGACGACTTTCCGTCCGATGAGCCGTCGTGACCCACTCATCGACCGGGGTCAGGACGCGGACGACCGAGAGCGTGCCTCCGCACCCCCCGGTGCGGATCTCGCGTCGAACGTAGCCGGCCTGCTCGAGCCGAACGATCCGGCGCCAAAGCGTAGTGGTCGGGAGAGGCCGAACTCCGTGAGCGCGCGCGAGCTCGGCCTCGAGCCGCTTCACGTCGCCGAGCCGGGCGGTGCGACCCTGGGACGCGACGCCGATCGCTCGAACGACCGACGTTTCGACCGATATCCCCCGGAGCCTCGCGGAGGGGACGCCGTCCCGTAGCTCGTGGAACGTCACCCCGAGGACCTCCCGGCGAAGGAGGTCGACCGCTCGGCCCGCGTCACCGCCTTCCTCGATGGCCCGTCGTACGACCCGCTCGACGAGGGCCGGGGGCGGGGGATGGCCCAATACCCGCTCCGCCCGGTCTTGAACGATCGAGCGGAGGGCGGTCGGGTCGTACGGGGTGAGCCGGATGAAGGGGCCGATCGAGAATCGGGTCCCGAGGGCCTTCTCGAGTCCCTGCAACCCCTCGGGGGTCCCGGCGAGGATCGTCCAGAGGGGAGGGAGGCCGACCTCGCCCTCGGGCAGGAACGGGTCGGGCGCAGCGAACGCCCTCAGGAGAGGGACGAGGTCCGGGCCACCGACCCCCACGTCGTCCAGAACCATGACCGTGGGTCGGGCATCCCGTCGAATCCGCCGGAGCAGTCCCGCGAGGATCTCGGGCACCGGGAAGCCCCGCCCATCGAACCCTTCGTCGAAACGCTGGAGCAAGGTCGTCGCAACCCCTTGCGCTCCCCGGAGGAACGGGGTCCGAACGCAGAGGACCCGGGGAAACGGTTCTCCGAGCGCCGCTCGGACCCGGTCGGCTACCTCACGCGCCGCTCGGCGCGCGATGGTCGACGTTCCCGAGCCGCAGGGGCCCTCGACCCCGACGATCCATGGACCCGGAGCGTGCGGTTTCGGCGGGTCGAGGCGGCGGACGACCTCGGCCAATTCCTGAGCGCGACCCAGGACGACAGGCGGGAGCCAGTCTTTCGCGAGCACCTCAGAGTGGGCGGTCGGCTGCATCGATACTGGAATAACTATGGATTATAAGAATTCTGTTTACCCCACCCGTCGCGGAGTGAAAACTGCTAACGTCGATGAGGGCGCGCTCCGGGACCGGATCCTTCGCTCGATTCTCGCGAAGCTCTCCTCTACCCGGCCCGCTCTTCGAAAACCGCCGGCGGCCGATTCCTTAAATCCCCCCAAGGCTCGCGGGGGCCGGGAGGGCGCAGATGGTCCATCGTGTGACGTTAATCCCCGGGGACGGCATCGGACCCGAGGTCACGAGTGCGGCCCGGCTCGTCGGAGACGCCACCGGAGTCCCGTTCGAGTGGGAGGTCGTGGACGCCGGCGAGAAGGCGATCCAGGCGACCGGTTCCCCGCTTCCGGACGAGGTGCTGCGGTCTATCCGCAAGAACCGTCTCGCGCTCAAGGGCCCGATCACGACCCCGATCGGGGGCGGGTTCCGCTCCGTGAACGTTGCGCTTCGCCAGCAGCTCGACCTCTTCGCCTCGGTCCGTCCGGCGCGGGCGATCGCCGGGGAAGGAACGCGCTTTCCCGAAACCGACCTCATCGTGGTCCGCGAGGCGACCGAGGGTCTCTACTCGGGGGTGGAGCACTGGGTCGACCGCGAGCATTCCGCCGCCGAGACGGTCGCGATCGTGACCCGAAAGGCCTCCGACCGGGTCATCCGGTTCGCCTTCGAGCTCGCCCGGCGCGAGCACCGCCATCGCGTGACCGCGGTCCACAAAGCGAACATCATGAAGACGACCGGGGGCCTCTTCCAGACGGCGTTCCGTGAGATCGCCCCCCACTACCCGGACATCGAGGCGGACGAGCGACTCATCGACAACATGTGCATGCAACTCGCCAAGAAGCCCGAGGAGTACGACGTCCTCGTGACGACGAACCTCTTCGGCGACATCCTCTCCGACCTCTGCGCCGGACTCGCCGGAGGACTGGGCGTCGCGCCCGGGGCTCTCTACGGGGACGAGCTCGCGGTCTTCGAGCCCGTCCACGGCTCGGCCCCGAAGTACGCGGGGCAGGACAAGGCGGACCCGGTCGCCGAGATCCTGTGCCTCGAGCTCCTCTTGCGCCACATCGGGGAAAAGGAGGCCGCGGACCGTGTCTTCCGCGCCGTCTGGGAGACGATCGCCGAGAAGAAGGTCGTCACCTACGACCTCGCGCTCCCGGGCTACACGATGACCCCCGTGCCCCCGTCGTCGTGCTCCGCCATGGCGAAGGAGATCGCGCGGAAGGTCCCTCTCGTCGACCTGAGCGCTCCCCTTCCCCGGCCGAAGGGCACCGGCCCCGCGCTCGACGCACAGCTCGAGACCTGAGCCTCCCCGCCGAGACTCGGCGGACGGGCGGAACCCTGGGAGAGTTCGGGACTAGTCCCCGAGCACCTTCACGACGACCCGCTTGGGTCGCTGGCCGTCGAACTCCGCGTAGAACACCTGCTCCCAGGGACCGAGGTCGAGGTCGCCCTTCGTCACCGGTAGGATGACCTGGTGCCCGAGGAGGAGGTTCTTGAGATGGGCGTCCCCGTTGGTCTCTCCCGTCCGGTGATGCTGGTAGTCCCCGGGGGGAGCGAGCCGGTCGGCCCAGCTCTCGATGTCCCGCAGGAGACCGGCTTCGTTGTCGTTGACGTAGACCGCCGCGGTGATGTGCATCGAGGAGACGAGCACGAGACCTTCCTTCACGTCGCTCGCGCGAACGACCTTGCGGACCCTCTCGGTGATGTTCACGAACTCTCGCGGGCGCTCCGTCTTCAGGATGAGATACTCGGTCCGGCTCGGCATGGCCCGGAATCCTCCGCCCGTAGCTTTAAGGTGGTCGAGCGACCCTGATTCGGGTCGAGGCGCTTCCGTGGCCAACCCTCGAGCCGTCCGGATCCCCCGCTCCCGGACCCAACCTCCGCCCGCGGGAGTCTGGCGGGGACCCGACGATCACGAGGCGCCGGAGGTCCGGACGAGGGAGCGACGAACGAACGTGGGGGGTTCCCAGCGGGCGATCCGGCTCACGCTCCTCTACGTGGCGGCGCTTGCGGTCCTCTACGCGTCCTTTGTCCTCTACGACCGTACCGCACCGGGGGGGTCCTCCTCCGCCGCGGGGAACGGGGTCCTCTTGTTCACCTTCCTCTTCGTCGCCTTCGCGGTCGGCGGAGCGATCTACACCCTCACGCCGTCCCCGCGGGGGGTCGAGGTGGCGCCCGACCGCACGACCATCGTGGGTCGCTGGGGGTTCCGGCGCACCCTTCCTCGCCTCGAACTACTGTCGGTAAGCGTGGTCCGACGCTATCCGACGGGATGGCTCGCGAGTACCCCCGTGGAGCTCATCGTGCTCTGGGGGGAGGACGTGCCAGGCCGCAGCTACCTCGTGGATGCCCAACTGTTCGAGGGCGCGGCCGCGCCGCCTCTAAGACGGTAAGCGCCGCTCTATTCGATCAGGTCTTCGAGCTCGCCGGCGACCAGCGTCAAGAGCTGGTCCAGCGACCGGTTCTTGAACTCGGTGATGTGCCCGCTGTCGGACTCGAGGCGCGCGAGGAACTCGTCCCCGTCGCGGACGAACGAGAGGGAAAGGACGTGGCGGCGGCCGTCCGGAGGCGGCAGGGTGAGCTCGGGCTCCGGCTCCCTCGACTTCGCGCTCGCCTTGGGCACCGCGGGAGACGCCTTGGGGGCGGGTGCGGCGGGCTTGTGCGCCGTGGGCTTGGCCTTTTTGGGCACCGGTCGGGCGACCTTCTTCGCCGGCTTCGGCGGGGCGGCCGGTCGCTTGCCCTTCATTTTCTGACGGCCGGCGCTTGCCATCTCGACGACCTCGAGTCGGGCGCACCAACCCCTCCTATTTATGGATATGGTGGTCGAACTCACCGCTTCCGCAGCGTCTCGGGTCCGGAGGCACCGATATAGGACGCCGTCCGCCTACGGCCGACCCGATGGCGTCCTCGGAGTCCCCGGGGGGTTCGGCCGTCGGCGATGAACGGCCGCCGCTGCGCCCGGAAACCCTGCTCCTCCTCGGGGGCCTCGCCCTCCTCCTCGTGTTCCTCGCGCTCGAGCCGTATCTCTCCTACGCGGTCTTCGGCTCCGACACGGGAGAGTACTATCGGCTGACCCTGGACCTCGTCTCCACGGGGACGCTGCCGCACGGCGCGGCGTACGCCGGGTGGGGTTCGGCGTACCCGGACTTTCCGGGGATCTACCTCCTCGCCGGCGGCGGTGCGGGAGCGCTCGGCATCGACCCGTTCAGCGCGCTCGCGATCCTCGTCCCGGTGGTCGCGGTGCTCTCGGTGTTCCCGCTGTTCCTCCTGTTCCGCCGGCTGTACCCCCACGACACGGTCGCGCTGCTCGCCGCCGCCGTCGCCTCGCTCGTGATGCCCCGCCTCTTCTCGATCGCCCACCCGGCGCCGCTCGCGCTCGGGGACTTCCTGTGCGTCGGTGCGCTCTGGATGCTCGTCGAAAGCCGGCGGGACGTTCGCTGGTTCGTCCCGCTCTCGCTCACCGGCGGGGCGCTTGTCCTGACGCACCACCTATCGTCCTACTTCTTCGTCGTGAGCGCTCTGGGCGCGGTCTTCCTCCTCGAGATGTGGCGGCCCGGCCTGTGGAGCCGACGCTTCCCGTCTCGGGAGCTCGCGTTCGTCGCCGCGTTCGTCACGGGGACCTTCGCCTTCTGGTTCTACGGCACCACGACCTTCACGTCGAAGGTCCTGGATTTCGCCCTCGGGAACCGTCCGTACATCGGGTTCGCCCTGTTCGAGGGGTTGGGCCTGGCCGCCGTCCTCGGGGCCGCGCTGCTGATCCGGTGGCGACGCTCTCGCCCGCGTTCGACCCGCGCCTGGGTCCGCTTGCCGGCGGACCGCAGCGTCGCCCGGGACGCGGCGGTGCTCAGCGTCGTCATCTTCGGGGCGATCTGCATCGTCCTGGTCGTCCCGGTCCCGGGGACGGCCCAGTCCACCACCCCCGCGGCGATCCTCTGGTTCTCCCCCGTGCTGGTCCTCGGCATCCTGTGCGCCGGCAGCCGTCGGGTCCTTTCCCCCTCGAGGGTCGGGCCGTTCGCGTTGGCCTGGGCCGGAGCGCTCGGCGTGTCCGCGGGCCTCTTGATCGGCCTCTCCCTCCTGGCCCCGGTATTCCCGGGGACGCCCGCTCTCGGCGGGGTCTCGTCGACCCTCTCCCCCTATCGCCACGTGGAGTACCTGTTCCTCCCGATCGGCCTCCTTGTCGCCGTCGGGACCGCGCGGCTCGTGACGCGGGTCCGGGACCGGGCGGGCCGTCGGGCGTTCTTCGCCGTTTGTGTGGGCGTGGCCGTCCTGCTCGCGGCGAACGCCGCGATCGTCTACCCGCCGCAGAACGACTTCGGCGGCTTCGAAGAAGGGCTCACGCACGGGGATGCCGCTCTCTGGATGTGGGTGGGCATCGCGGCGCCGCCGAGCTGGACGGTCGCCACCGACCACCGGCTGAGCTCGATGATCTTCGGCGTCGACGGGAACCCGACGACGTGGTTCACGACCACGGCGCTGTTCACGGGCAGCAACTGGTCAGCGGCCGCGGCCGAGCTCCGCAGCGTCGGCACCCCGTACACCGACCGTCCCATCGACCTCGTCGCGGTCGACTCGGTGATGTACACCGGGGTCGCGCTCGACCCATCGAAGCTCGCCCTCCCGCTCAGCGCCCCAGCGGTCGGATGGTTCGAGAAGCTCCCCTTCCTCCCGGTCTACGAGAACGGTCAGGAGGTCGTCTACGTCGTCGACTCCTCGTACCTTCCCGGCGGGTAGGGCGCGGTCGTCCCGTCCGGTCGCCAGAGGAGGAGCGGCGCGCGTCCCTCGCGCGCCAGGTCGCCGAGGACCCGGCTCGCCCAGGTGAGCTTCATGAGCTTCAGCTCGTGGGTCACGGGGTCGGTGGGAGCGGCGCGCTCGAAATCGAACCCCCACAGGAGGATCCGTTCCGCACCGAGGTGGTCGGCGAGGTAAGCGGCCCGGTCGCCGTCGGTGAAGCCCCCCACGTTCAGGAGATGGGGCCGGGGCGGCCCCGCCCAGGAGCCCACGACCCCCCCGGGGAACTGCCCTACCCACTCCTCGAGGGCGGCACGGTTGTCCCCGTGCGCCTGGATCACTACGACGCTCCCCCTCCGGTTCGCCGCGACCTCGGCCGGGACCGGACCGTCGAGGTCGGTGACGATGATGGTCGGGAGGAATCCCGCGTCCAGGCAGAGCGAGGTCGCGCCGTCGGCGGCGATGATCGCCGGCGAGCGGTCGGTCGACGGGAGCCGCCAGAGCGGAGGAGGCCCGGTGCGCGGCGCCAGACCCACCACGACCACGGTGCGTCCCTCGAGCAGAGGGCGCAGACGGTCGAGGGGCCTACGGGGCGCGTCGGACGGCAGCAGGGATACTAAGAGGTCGGCGGCTGCCACCTCCCGCTCGAAGGGAAATCCGAACTCCGATCGGATCCGGTCGTAGCGGGGGGCCCACGCCCTGTACTCCACCGGCACCTCAGGACTGCGCACTAACGCTTTATAATGAAGACCCTGCTCCCACCGAGAGAGGAACCGTTGTGATGCGACCGCTAGCCCAGGAGATCCTGGCTCACCTGCCCGGAGACACGAAGAGGGCCCCCGAGGCACCGCCACCGACGAACGACGACGCGGAGCTCGAGGCGGTCCTCGCCTCGCTCAAGACCAACATCAAGGTCGTCGGCTGCGGCGGAGGCGGCTGCAACACCATCAACCGGCTCGCGGAGGAAGGGCTCGCGGGCGCGGAGATGGTCGCCGCCAACACCGATGCGCAGCACCTGCTCGCGATCCACTCCCCTCGCAAGATCCTCCTCGGGCGCCGGCTCACGCGTGGCCTCGGCGCCGGGGCGCTCCCGCAGGTCGGGTAGCAAGCGGCCCACGAGGCGGAGGACGAGCTCAAGAAGGCGCTCGCGAACTCCGACATGGTCTTCATCACGCTCGGGCTCGGAGGGGGCACGGGCACGGGGTCGGCCCCCGTCATCGCGAAGTGCGCGAAGGACGCGGGTGGCGGTAACCCGCTCACGATCGCGGTCTGCACGCTTCCGTTCGCCTCCGAAGGGCTCGTGCGCCAGGAGAACGCGATGTGGGGCCTCGAGCGGCTGCGCGAGGTCGTCGACACGGTCATCACGATCCCGAACGACCGTCTCCTCGAGCTCGTTCCTCGCCTGCCGATCCAGACCGCCTTCAAGGTCGCCGACTCCGTCCTCGCGCGAGCGATCCGGGGGATCACCGAGATCATCACCCGCCCGGGGCTCGTGAACCTCGACTTCAACGACCTGCGCACGATCATGAAGGGCGGAGGGGTCGCCCTCATCGGCATCGGGGAGTCGGAGAGCGACAACCGCGCCGAGGACGCGGTCCTCGAGGCGATCAACTCCCCGCTCCTGCACGTCGACATCGCGGGCGCGACCGGCGCGCTCATCAACGTCACCGGCGGGCCGGACATGACGGTGAGCGAGGCCCAGAAGGCCGCCGAGGTCGTCCAGAAGACGATCAGCCCGACGGCCCGGATCATCTGGGGAGCCGCCGTCGACAACACCATGCAGAGCACGATCCGGGTCATGCTGGTAGTGACCGGAGTTAAATCCCCCCAGATTTTCGCGGGGGAGTCGAAGGGCGGTCCGGCGCGCAAGCCCGGCCCTGACCTCGACGTAGTCCACTAGGGAACCGTATGGCATTCCTCGACAGGGCGCGCCGCGCCCAGGACAACTTCGACGGCCGACTGCGCAACGTCGGCCACGGCAAGTACGGTCGCATCCTCCGGATGGCCCGTCGGCCGACCTCGGAGGAGTACGTCAAGGTCCTCGAAGTGACGGCGCTCGGGGCGGCGCTGATCGGTCTCACGGGATTTGGGATCTACATCTTCTTCAATCAGGTCGCGCCCTGGATCTGGGCGAACTTGTTCAGCGGCCTGTAATCACCGTTAGGTTTTTCACGATGGTCAGCGAAGGGAACGACGAGGGCATCGGTCTCCTCTCCGGCGGACCGCCGGAGCCCGCGGCGAAGAAGCCCGAGGCGCGCCCCGGAGCGCCCGCGACCGCCGTGCCCCCGGTGGTCGCCCCCACGCCCCCCAAGCCCGACGCGACCGCGGTCCTGTTCCTCAAGGCGGCGGACGACACGTCCCGGGACGTTACGGCCGGCACCGTCACGACGCTCTCGGCGGTCCTCACTAGCCGGGCGGCGGAGCCCCTCACGGCGACCCTCACGGTCGAGGTCGGGTTCACGTCGACCTACGCCGGGGAAGGCGCCGAGTGGCCGGTGACCTGGACCCCCCCCGGGAAGAAGACGTCGATCGAGCTCTTCCCGCGCAAGGAGACCTATCCGATCGCGCTGGCCCCCAACACCGGGGTCCCGCTCTCCTACCATATCACCGCCCCGGTCGGTGTCCGCTACGGCGACCAGGTCGAGATCCGCCTCGCGGCCTTCACGAACGAGGGGGGCACGCCGGTCCGGCTGACTCTCGCGTGCGTCGCGCGCCAGGCCGTGCTCGCGATCAAGACCTCCCGAGGGTACGAGCGCGAGGTGGCCGACACGCTGCTCGCCCGGGCCGAGGAGAAGCCGGACGTCGTCTTCTCGCTCCTCGTCCCGTCGTCGCTCCGCGGCTACGTCTTCGCCGAGGGGATGAGCTTCGAGGGCGTCCGGGAGATGCTGAAGGGGATCCGCAAGGCCCGAGGCCTCGTCGAGGGCGAGACGACCTTGAAGGAGGTCGAGCCGCTCCTCGTGCCCAAGATCACGGTCGAAGGGTTCGTCGAGGGCGCGATCGTCGAGCTGATCTCGGGACCGTTCAAGGGAGAGAAGGCCCGCGTAAAGAAGATCGACCAGGCCAAGGAGGAGATCACGGTCGAGCTCATCGAGGCGGTCGTTCCGATCCCGGTCACTGTCCGCGGGGACCACGTGCGCATGCTGGAAAGGGGAGGCGGGAAGAGTGGCAATTGAGGTGAGCATCCTCGTCGAGGGTGGCAAGGCGGCGGCGGGCGCAACGCTCGGCTCCGCGCTCGGCCCCCTCGGCGTCAACGTCGGTCAGGTCGTAACGAAGATCAACGAGCAGACGAAGGAGTTCGCCGGGATGCGCGTCCCGGTGATCGTCCGCGTCGACCCCAACACCCGCGAGTTCACGCTGGTGGTCGGCCGTCCGCCGGTCGCAGCGCTCCTGCTCAAGGAAGCGAAGAAGGAGAAGGGCTCGGGCAAGCCGAAGACCGAGGTCATCGGCGACGTCTCCCTCGAAGCCGTGAAGCGCATCGCCGAGGCGAAGGGGGACGACCTCCACGGACGCTCGATGGAGGAGAAGATGAACCAGGTGATCGGCAGCTGCGTCTCTCTCGGCATCACGGTCGGGGGCGAGGACCCTCGCACCCTCCTCAAGGCCCGGACGGCCGCGCGAGGCGCCCGATGATGGGAGCCCCGGGGGGGCCCCCGCCGGACCTCTCGAACGCGGAGATCGTCGACTACTCGGTCCTCGAGGGGGATGGCAAGGTCCGCCTGAAATTGAAGGACGGCTCGGTCGTCGAGATCCGCCTCGAGATCATGAACATCCTGAGGGCCGGGAACGACCCGAACACGGGCTTGCCCGCGTACATCGTCCAGTCCGCGCCCCTCGTGCGCCTCGTAGAGTGCCCGAAGGAACTTCGCAAGACGCCCCTACGACCCGGTACCGGGCGCGACGGAAAGTCGATCCCCGGCTTCGGCTGAAGCGCACCCGAACAGAAGGGGCCCTAGGGATTTGCATCAATAATTAGTTACTACTTCTATAAGAAGATAGCCAATACATCCCTCGGGGTTGAAGCACCCTCAGCCGGGCCGCCCGTCCGAGGCGAAGGCCGGGGGCATTAGGGTGGGCGAGCGGACCACGTCAAGGTCGTTTGACCGCCTGTTCATCCACCCCTGTGCTACGTCCCCGCCGGGGACGGCGTTGAGCTCTCGTCGAGCGAGCGTGTCGGTCAACCGGGGTCGGGCAGGTCGTCGGCAGGACCAATACGACCCCGGGGTATCCCGCCGCGACACGGGAGCGCGTCCGCCTTCCTGAGCGATACCATGGATACACTGAAGGTCGGAGATCGCCGGGTCCTCGAGCGGCACGACTTCCCATCTCTCTTCCGTGCGCTGCAAGCGAAGGGGTACCAGGTGGTGGGGCCCACCGTCCGGGATGGGGCGATCGTCTACGACCAACTCTCGGGCGTCGACGACCTTCCGGTCGGCTGGACCGACCGTCAAGAGGCGGGGAAGTACCGCTTGGAGCGCCGAAAGGACGAGGCGCTCTTCGGCTACACGGTCGGACCGTTCTCCTGGAAGAAGTTCCTCTACCCCTCCCACGAGAGGCTCTGGACCGCGAGCCGGGACGGCCCCTCCTTCGTCATCACTCCGGAACCGGTCGACGGACCTCCGCTCGCCTTCCTCGGGATGCGGGCGTGCGAGCTCGCCGGCGTCTCCGTCCAGGACCGCGTGTTCATGGGCGGGCCGTACGTCGACCCCGGCTACGCCGCGAGGCGCCGGAAGGTCCTGCGGATCGCCGTGCAGTGCGGGCAGGCGGGCGGGACCTGCTTCTGTGTTTCGATGGGGACGGGTCCGGGCGTCCAAGAGGGCGCCGACCTGATCGTCACCGAGGTTCTGGAGGGAAAGCGGCACTACTTCCTCGTCCAGGTCGGTTCGAGCGAAGGCGCCGCCGTTCTATCGGACGTCCCGCTCAAGGCCGCCGCTCCGGATGACCCGGCGAAGGCCGATGCGATCGTCTCGCGCGCGGCGGCCTCGATGGGTCGGGCGCTCGACACGGACGGGATCCACGACCTGCTGCTCAAGAACCTCGAGCACCCCCGGTGGGAGATCGTCGCTCGTCGGTGCCTTTCGTGCACCAACTGTACGATGGTCTGTCCTACGTGCTTCTGCAGCAACCAGGAGGAGGTCCCCGACCTCGCGGTCGAGAAGGTCGAGCGCTGGCGGCGCTGGGACTCCTGCTTCAACCTCGGGCTTACCGAGATGCACGGCCAGGCGGTCCGGAAGACGAACCTCTCCCGGTACCGCCAGTGGCTCACCCACAAGCTCGCGAGCTGGCATGACCAGTTCGGCACCTCGGGATGCGTCGGCTGCGGCCGCTGCATCACCTGGTGCCCCGTCGGGATCGACCTCACGGAAGAGGTCGCGGCGATCCGGACGGTTCCGCCTGCCCCGGCGACCTCGGAGGGAAAGAAATGACCGCAACCGCAAGCGAAGCCATCGCCGACCGCGTCCTACGCCACCCGTTCTTCGTCGATATCGACCCGACCCTTGTCCATGCGATGGTCTCGAAGGCCGAGGAGAGGTCCTACGATGTCGGCGAGATGCTGGTGCACGAAGGAAGACCCGCCGAGGAGTTCTTCCTCGTGATCGAGGGGAAGATCGCGCTCGAGGTCGGGGCGGGCGACCGCCCGGGGATCACGGTCGAGACGATCGAGAAAGGAGAGATCCTGGGTTGGTCGTGGCTCGTCGCGCCCTACCGGTGGCGGTTCGATGCGCGCGCTTCCAAGCCGACGAAGGTGATCGCCATCAACGCCGCGGCGGCCCGGTACGCCCTCGCCGCTCACCCGGCGTTCGGCTATCACTTCCTGATGAAGCTCCTGCCGGTGATCGCCGACCGACTCGAGAACACCCGGGTGCAGCTCTTGGACATCCATGGCCACTGACGCGATCCACCCCCAGACGCACTCGCACGGGGCGGGCAGCGGCGCCGCTCACCCGTTCGCCCCCCGACCGTTCGTCGTCACCGCCCGGACGCAGGAGACGCCCGACACCGTCACCCTGCGGCTGGCCCCGAAGCTGTCGGGAGACCGCCTCTCCTTCAAGGGCGGCCAGTTCAACATGGTCTACGTCTTTGGCGTGGGAGAGTCCGCGATCTCGATCAGCGGAGACACCACCCACCCCGAGGAGCTCGTCCACACGGTCCGCGCCGTGGGTAAGGTCACGAACGCGCTCGCCGCCCTAACGCCCGGGGCCGTCGTCGGCATCCGGGGACCGTACGGCCAAGGGTGGCCGCTCGATTCGGCCCGGGGCCGCGACGTCGTGATCGTGGCGGGTGGCCTAGGGCTTCCGCCGTTGCGGCCGACCCTGTACGAGATCTTCCGCCACCGAGAGTCCTTCGGCCGCGTGGAGATCATCTACGGTGCCCGCACTCCGAAGGACCTGGTCTTTGCCGAAGAGGTGCGGACCTGGCTCCAACGCTCGGACCTGAGGATCCAGATCACGGTGGACGCCGCGGGCCGCGACTGGAACGGCGACGTCGGTGTCGTCACGGTGAGGATCCCGGACGCCCGGTTCGACGCGCCGAACACCACCGCGTTCGTCTGCGGTCCCGAGATCATGATGAAGTTCACCGCCCAGGCGCTCGCCCAGCGGGGAGTGCCTACGGAGTCGATCTGGCTCTCGATGGAGAGGAACATGAAGTGCGCGCTCGGATTCTGCGGTCACTGCCAGTACGGTCCGTCGTTCGTCTGCCGGGACGGCCCGTGCCTCCCGTACAAGACGCTCGCGCCGCTGCTCGCCGTCAAGGAGGTCTAAGGGCGATGACCGAGGCCCGCAAGCCCCGTCTCGGGGTCTTCAAGTTCGCCTCGTGCGACGGCTGCCAGCTCTCGATCCTCGACTGCGAGGACGAGCTCCTCGCCATCACGGGCGCGGTCGACATCGGCGACTTCCGGGAAGCCTCGAGCGCGGTCCTCGAGGGCCCCTACGACCTGTCCCTGGTCGAGGGGTCCGTGACGACGGCGCACGACGCGCAGCGGATCAAGGAGATCCGCGCGCAGTCGAAGGCTCTCGTGACGATCGGCGCGTGCGCGACGGCCGGCGGGATCCAGGCGCTCAAGAACTTCGGGAACGTGGACGAGTACCGACGCGTGGTCTACGCGCGGCCCGAGTACATCGAGAGCCTCGCGACCTCGACGGCGATCGCGGACCACGTCCCGGTCGACTTCGAGCTGCGGGGATGCCCGATCAGCAAGGTGCAGCTCCTCGAGGCGCTGAGCGCGTTCCTGCAGGGGCGCGCGCCCAACCTCCCGAACGAGAGCGTATGCATCGAGTGCAAGCGACGCGGCACCGTCTGCGTCCTGGTCGCCCACGGGACGCCCTGCCTGGGCCCCGTGACGCAGGCCGGCTGCGGGGCGATCTGCCCCGCGTTCAACCGGGGATGCTACGGCTGCTTCGGTCCTCAGGGGACCCCGAACACCGCGTCCCTCACGGCCGAGCTCAAGACCCTCGGGATGGCCCCTCCGGCCGTCCAGCGGCTCTTCCGGACCTTCAACGCGAACGCCCCCGCCTTCAAGGCCGCGAGCGAAGCCGCCGTCGCGGAGGCGAAGGCCCCATGACCGAGCGGACGATCGGGATCGACTACATTGCCCGCGTGGAGGGCGAGGGCGCTCTCAAGGTCCGCATCCAGAACAACCACGTCGAGGACGTCCAGCTCAAGATCTTCGAACCGCCCCGCTTCTTCGAGGCGTTCCTGCGCGGCCGCTCCTACCTCGAGGCCCCGGACATCACCGCCCGTATCTGCGGGATCTGCCCGGTCGCCTACCAGATGAGCTCGGTCCATGCGATGGAGCGGGCGCTTGGGATGAAGGTCGGCGGCCAGATCCGGGAGCTCCGCCGCCTCCTCTACTGCGGGGAGTGGATCGAGAGCCACCCGCTGCACATCTTCCTCCTGCACGCCCCGGATTTCCTCGGGTACCCGGACGCCATCCACATGGCGAAGGACTACCCGGACGCGGTCAAGCTCGGCCTCGCGCTCAAGAAGGTCGGGAACTCGCTCATGACCCTCCTCGGAGGGCGCGAGATCCACCCGATCAACGTACGTGTCGGCGGCTTCTATCGGGCCCCGACCGTGAACGAGCTCAAGGCGTTCCGCCCCCAGCTCGTCGAGGCGATGAAGCTCGCCGAGACGACCGTGCACTTCACGGCCGACCTCGACTTCCCCAACATCGAGGAGGACTACGAGTTCGTCTCCCTGCGGCACGAGCGGGAGTACCCGCTGTGTGACGGCGACCTGGTCTCGAGCAAGGGCATCAAGGTCCCGCAGGACCGGTGGGACGACGTCTTCGAGGAAGTACAGGCCCCGTACGCGAACGCCCTTCAGTCGGTCCGAAAGGGCGGCGGCACTTCCTACCTCGTCGGTCCGCTCGCACGCTACGCGCTCAACCGCGACCACCTCTCCCCCCGCGCCGACCAGCTCGCGCGCGAGGTCGGCCTCGAGAACGTGGTCCGCAACCCCTACCGCAGCGTCGTCGTGCGGGCGGTCGAGACCGTCTACGCGATCGAGGAAGCGCTCCGCATCATCGACCAGTACGAGCGCCCCGACCCCTCGTGGGTCGAGCCCCCGCCGGTCACGAAGTCGGTCACCGGGGGCGCCGTATCCGAGGCGCCGCGCGGGATCCTCTATCACCGTTACCGCATCGGGCCTGGAGGCCTCATCGAGGACGCAAAGATCGTCGCTCCGACCTCCCAGAACCAGAAGCGGATCGAGGACGATGTTCGGCATCTCGTGGAGCGCTCCCTCGCGCTCGACGACCCGGCGCTCACGAACGCCTGCGAGCGGGCGATCCGAAACCACGACCCCTGCATTTCGTGCGCGACGCATTTCCTGAAGCTCGATATTGAGCGGCGCTAAGACCCGGGGGATGAGCGAACCCGCTCCCACGAACCCCGCCCGCACGCTGCCGCTCCCTCTCATCATCGGGCTCGGGAACGACCAACGGAGCGACGACCGCTCCGGCCTCGAAGTAGCTCGGGCGCTACGACCCCTCCTCGCGGGGAAGGCGCGGGTCGAGGAGTGCGAGTCCGAAGGGATCGCTCTCCTCGAGCTCTGGCGCGGCTCGGACCATGTCCTCGTGATCGATGCCGTCCGTTCGGGAGCGGCCCCGGGAACGGTCCACCGTCTCGAACCGGGCGACGGGTTCCTGCCGGGCTTCCGGTCGGTCACGTCGACCCACGGGCTTTCGCTCGCGGAGGCCGTGGCGCTCGCGAGGGGGCTAGGATGCCTCCCGCGCCGCCTGGTCGTCTACGGGATCGAAGCGGACGACGTCCGGATGGGGGCCGAGCTCACGCCCCCGGTCGCGCACGGGGTGCAGGAAGTGACCGACCGCATCCTGGCCGAACTCGAGGCGGAAGCGGCCGTGGGGGGGTCCCCCGATGCATGAAGAGGCGATGCTCGCCGACCTCGTGCGCAAGGCCGAGGCGGTCGCCCGTCGCGAGGGAGCGAAACGCGTCACCCGCGTCCGGCTCTGGGTCGGGGCCCGGTCCCATCTGGCCGGCCCCGAGCTCAAGGACCACTGGGCCTACGCCGTCTCGGGGACGGTCCTCGCCGGAGCCCAGGTCGAGATCGAGACCTCGAGCGACCCCAACGACCCGAACGCGGAGACCGTGATGCTTCGAAGCTTGGACGTGGACTCGGCGAAGGGCCGGTCCTGATCGACCCGCCGGTCGAGCTCGGGCGCAAACCGCTTTACGGGGAACGGGAGTGGCCCATCCGTGGTCGACATCCAGGAGACGCCGGCGGTTCCCCCGATGGACCCTGGGGGCGACCCACGGGTAGGCTACCTCCTGGCGGGAAGCATCCTGGTCGCGGTCGGCTGGGGGCTCGCCGTGATGGTGAACCTCCTCCTCCACTACATGGCCGGGAGCGCAGGGATGACGGTCGCAGGCCACGAGTTCACCTCGTCCCTCGGCGCGTACGCCTGGGCCACGTTCGCGTTCGGGCTGTTCACCGGGGGGTTTGGGGTCGTGCTGGTCGCGCTCGGCCGAGCCTCCCCGAAGGGACCGCTCGTCCTTCCGGGATACGATTACTGAATCCGGCCCGGGCGCGGAGGCCCTCGGTGGATACGACGCGAGGGCGGCGGTCGCGTCTCGACCGGGCTCTTCGCGTGCTTCTGCGCATCGATGCAGTCCGAGCAGGTCCGCTCGTCCGAATCGAGGCAGTTCCGGCAGAACGTCCGACCGCACACGGTGCACCCCAGCGTAGCGGGCGTTCCGCAACGAGCGCACTGTCCGACGAGCAACTTCGGTCCCCCCCGGCGGGAACGGTCAGTCGAGGATTCCGCTCGCTTTAAGCCCTTCGACAAACCCGGCCGCGAATTCGGCCTTCGTCACGTACCGGGCGGCCTTTCGCGCCCTCGGGCTCCCGGAGGCGAAGCTCACCCCGAACCCAGCCGCTTGGAGCATCGCGACGTCGTTATCCCCGTCCCCGAGGACGACACAATCCGCAGGGGACCGTCCGAAATAGGACAGAGCGCGCACGAGCGCCGGCAGCTTCCCCCCGCCCTGTTCCATGAGATGGAGGGCGTAGCCCGTGGACTCCACGGCGACATCGCTCCTCCCGAGCACCCGACGCACGGCGGAGACGGAGACCGTCGGCTCGAGCGCGACCTCGCTCTCCCGCCACCGGTCGGTGAACAGTCGCCGAACGGGGAGTCCGGCCGCACGGAGCTCTTCGAACGCCCTCAGGGCGACCCGTCGGTCGGTCAGGCGCTCGACGACGTCCCGGCCGCGGTCGTCCTGGTGGTAGACCATCCCGCCGTTCTCCGCGACGATCGGCCCCGAAAGGCCGAGCGAGCGGTACAGCCCGAGCGCGATCGGAAGGACGTTCCCCGTAGCCAAGGCGACGGGGATGCCTCGACGCTCGAGGTCGCGGACGACCTTGACCGCTCCCGGGTCGAGCCGGCGGTCGGCGTCCGTGAGCGTCCCGTCCACGTCCGTGACCACGACTCGGAGGGTCCCCCCCGTTCCGGGACGGGACCTCGAAGTGCGCGCCATCGTGACCCTTTCCGGCGACCTAGGGACCCGGGCGGGCCCGGATGCGGGCGATCTCGGCGTGTAAAGCGTCGGAGACCTCGCGTCCGTCCCGCCGTCCCCGCACTTCCCGCATCACATCGCCCATGAGGGGCGAGAACGCGGCCTCGCCGCGAGTCCGGACCATCTCGGCGTTCGCTTCGACCACCTTGTGGACGAGGGCGACCAGGTCGTCCCTCGAGAACCCCGACAAGCCGGCGCGTTCGACCGCGAGCTCCACCGTCGCGGCCCCTGCCGCGAGCGCCGCGAGCACCGCAGGAATGCCTTCTTTCGCGATCCTTTCGCCTTCCGCGGCCCCGAGCACGGCGCCCAGGATCTCGAGGGAAGGCTCGAAGGGGGGTGTCCCTGCACTGCCGGCTGGGACGGACGGCAGGTCCTGGATGAGCAGACGCGCGACGAGGCCGGCAGGGTGTCCCGCGCTGGCCAGCGCCTCGAACCGCTCGACCAGGTCGCCGTAGACGAGCTGTCGGACTACCTCCAACGGGAGGCCGTGCGAACGCGCGAGTCGTGCCTCGAGTTCCTCGGGCCGTTCGGGAAGTTGGGACCGCAGCCGCTCGAGGCGCTCGGCGGTGACTGGGATCGGAGGGATGTCGGTCTCCGGGTACATCCGGTCCCGCCCGGGGAGCGGTCGGGAGAAGCGTGTTCGCCCATCGGGTAGTGGGTCGCGAGTCTCCCCGGGGACCCCTTCGAGCGCCACGCGCGCCCGTTCCACGACGCGCTTGAGCGCCATGAACGCGCGTTCGTGGGAGCGGTCGGTCACGAGAACGAAGGCGTCGGCCTCCGATAGGCCGAGGCGCTCTTGAAGGGCCACGACAGTCGCCTCGGACACGCCGTAAGCGGGAAGCTCGTCGGAGTGCACCAGCCCACGGAGGCCCACCGAGCGTGCGTGGTCTGCGAGCTCTCGGCCGAGGCGCTCTTCGCTCCCCGGAGGGGAACGTAGGAGTCCTCCGAACCCCGGTAGCCCGACCGCAAGCACGACCTGGCCTCCTTTGCCGGCCCCCGAGAATGGCCCCGACGGTATCTCTCGGAAGAGCCCCGAGACATCGAGGGGAGGGTCCCCGGGGACGCGGGCATGTCGACGTCCGAGTTCGTCCCGCAGCTTGAGAAGGAACGTCTGCCGTGCCACCTCGCGGTCCACGTACTCTTGGATGAGTCGGAGCTCTTGGACGCCCTTGACCTCGATGCGGTGGCCGCCCTCGATCGAGACGTTGACGTCCTCGCGGATCGTCCCGATGCCCCGGCGTACCTTCCGAGTAGCCCGAAGGAGGGCTCCGATCTCTTCGGCGACCTCCCGGGCCTCCGCGCCCGAAACGATCTCGGGACCCGTGGCGATCTCGATGAGCGGGATTCCCAGGCGGTCGAGCCGGTAGGTCACCTCGCCGGGCGACTCCCGGACCTTTCTCGCGGCGTCCTCCTCGAGGCAGATCGTGGGAATCGTGTACCTCCGTCCACGAACCTCGAGCTCTCCGTCCACGGCGACGAGCGCGGTCCGCTGGAAGCCGGTGGTGTTCGACCCGTCGACCACGATCTTTCGCATCACCTCGATCTCGTCGACCGGGCGGGCTCGCAGGAGGAGGGCCAGCGTCAGGGCCGCGTCGAGGGCCGCCTCGTTCAGGGGGTGGGGCGGTTCCTCGTCCATCTCCACGAGGCAGGAGGACGGGCCGCCTTCGTACCGGTAGACCAGGCCGCGCGAGGCCTGGAGGGCCGCGGCCACATCGACCGCACGGCTCTCGCCTCCCGCCGCCCGTAGGCTTCGCGTGAACGCGTCGGTGACCTCCTCGGAGAGGTCGGCGGGGCACGCGCAGAACAGCTTACCCACCGCGAGCTGCTGGTGGACCTCGAGCCCGGCCTTCACGCCGATTCCCTCGGGTCGTGCCGGTCGTGGAACTCGCCCGCCCGGTCCTGAGACAGGAGCTGGGCCACGCCCGCCGCGTCCGGGGAGTGACCGAGCGCCCACACCATCTTCGCATACGCGGTCTCCGGGAGCAGGTCGCCGAGGTAGAGGACCCCGGCGCGGAGGAGGTCGCGCCCGGTCGAGTACACGTACGGCTCCACGTTCCCCTCGAGACACTGTGTGGTCATTGCCACGACCACGCCCCGTTCTGTCGCCGCGCGGATCCACGGGAGGTGGTCGGACCCGATGTGCCCGAGTCCCGTGCCGGCGAGGACGACCCCCCGGCACCCTTCGACAAACCGAGCCGCACGTTCGGGAGTGAGGCCGGGGTAGAACCACAGCAACGCGGCGTGGGTGTCGATCGGCCCGTCGACGCGCGGGGGCCCGCGGGCCGGAGGCCGGACCAACGGATGGAGCTCGACCTTCCCGCCCTCGACGAACCCGAGCGGAGGCCCGTTCCGGCTCCGGAACGCGTCTCGCCGGCTCGAGTGCATCTTCCGCACCCAGGTGCCGCGGTGGATCGCGAACCGGTCATCGGACGGCCCGGCGTGCATCACGACCACGACCTCCCCGATGCGGGGGTCGTGGGCGACGTCAACCGCGGCGCGAAGGTTGGACGCTCCGTCGGACGACGGGCGGTCCGGGGAGCGCTGGGCTCCGACCAGGACCACCGGCCCGGGAAGGTCGACCAGTAGGAAGCTGAGCGCCGCGGCGGTGAAGCCAAGGGTATCGGTCCCGTGGGCAACGACGATCCCCCGGGCTCCTTTCGAGAAGGTGGCGACGATCTTCTCTGCGAGCACCCGCCAGTCCTCCGGCACAAGGTCCTCGCTGAGTCGGTCGAACACGGGAACGATCTGGACGCGGCCCGAGGCTTCGAGCTCCGGGAAGAAGTCGAGAATCTCGCGCTCTTCTTTCACCGGCCGCACGCCCCCGGTCTCGTAGTCCACCCGGGAGGCGATCGTCCCGCCTGTCGTGAGGAGGGCGATCCAAGGTCCCGCATCCGCCGCGCGAGGGGGGGCGGGAGGCCTCGAAGAGGGCGGGGTCGCTGCCGGGCCACCTCCCAAGAGGCGGAAGCGGAACGTGGGCTCGATTCGGACACCGATGTTGTAGCCGCTCTCGAGCTTGAGCTGGAGGACCCGGTCTCCCGAGAAATCGTGACGGGGAACCACCGTACCGCTCCAGGTGTGGCCCGCAGCGTCCGACACCTCGACCCGTTGGCCCGTGGGCAGGGCGCGCAGCTCGTTCCAGGCATCGTGGGTAGAGGGGTCGCTCATATTCGCACCGAACCGGGCTTGACAGACTACGGAGCGGCGCCCGGTATAAGATGTCGTTCCGAGAGCGGACCCCGCGACCCCGGGCTTTTATAGACGACCCTCCCTCGGCGCGCCGGGACCGATAGAGCATCGAAATGCCCGTGTGGGGTAGCTACGGGGCGGGGGCACGAACCCCCTCCCGCTGCAATGGATTATCCTAGAGGCCTGCGGAGCCTCAGACCTGGGTTCGAATCCCAGCACGGGCGTGTTCCTCGATGTGGAACCCCACGTCGCGCGAATTCTATGACCGTCTGCGAGGGTCGCGCGAGGTGATTCCACGTCCGCACCGTGACGCGTCCTCCCGGAAACCCACGTATACTCAGCTGGCGTACTCCGCGACGAAGACTGCCTTCAATCGGTATTATGGCCTGGGATGATGTCCCGAGGCTCGTGCCCGATCTGCCTCGAGACCTCGTGGACCCCCGTGCTCCGGACGTTTTCGTCGGTGGACAATGAGCGAGCGCAGCACCTACATCGTTATCGAAGGCATCGATGGGACCGGAAAGACGGAGCTGGCCGCCCGGTTGGTCCCTCCGCTCCTCGCGCGCGGTCACTCGATCTCGAGCTTCCGAGAGCCGACCGACAAGTTCCTCCGGTCCGAGTTCGCGCGCCTCCGCAAACTCGATCCGTTCGCGGCCACGCTCTGCTACACCGTCGACCGAGCGTTACTCCGGCCGCACATCGAGCGCGCACTCGAAATGGGAGATATCGTCATCCAAGACCGGTCGCTTTACTCCGCGCTCGCCTACCAATTCCCGGGACTGAGCCCCGAAGCGTGGCGAGAGGTGGAACGTATCGAGCGCGACGTCGCGATTGAGCCGGACCTCATCTTGTACCTGGATGCGCCGGTGGAGGTTGCCATGAAGCGGGTCGAGTCCAGGGGCCAGCGCGACGCCTTCGAGGACGAGCCGTACCTCGTCAGGGTGAAGCGGAAGTTCGAACAGATGTTCCAGCCCCCCCGCTGGGTTCGGATTGACGCTACCGGCACGCCGGACAATACCTTGGAGCAAGCGATGAACGCGCTCCAGTCGATCGGCCTCTAGCCGACTCGGTTGGGTTCCCCCGCGTCACCACTGAGCGCGCGATGACCAAGCGAGAGGCAGTGGCCGCTCGGCCCTCGTGACGGGCGCCCGCGTTCGATGACCGAACGCAAGGAGCGCACGGGACCCCAAAGGCAAGGGCGATTCCAGGCGCAGTTCAGGGTTCGACCGGATTCAACCGGGCGTTAGGAGCTTGGTTTCCTTCAAGAGGTCCATAAAGCGCGTCATCTTGATCTCCCATTCACGCTCTAGGGCCGCAACATCGAGGCCGAACCCGCCATAGTCGAACCCACGGTACATGCGGAGCATGTCCTCACCCACATTCTGCAAGGCATCTTTGTCTGACATCTCGACGAATCGGCCGGGGACACTGAGGTGCCGGGAGAGCATCTCCACCATTTCTGGGTAGGTCTTCTCGTCACCCGCTAGGTCGACAGCGCTCCCGATCCGCCGTTCGGGATGCTCGAACGCTCGAGCGGCGATCTCCCCAATGTCGCGCACCGCAACCATGGGGACTTTGGTGGTGGGCTTGATCGGCACGCTCACGACCCCCGCCGTGCGGAGCCCTTGCATTGTCCATGGCTGGAACATATTCTCCATGAAGAAGCTCGGTCGAATGGTCGTCAGCGGAACTCCCAAGGACCGCGCCTGTTGTTCGATCTTCACCTTCGAGTCAAAGTGCGGGATCCCAGTAGACCCAGTTACTTGCCCAGCCCCACGGATCGTGCTGAGGACCACATGAGGGGTCTTGACTCGCTTTGCGGTTTCGAGCGCCACCGTCCCCGCCCGAATCTCTCCCTCAATATCGGGAGGCTGCCCCCAGGCGACCGTGAAGGGGGTCGTGACGACAAAGAAACCGTGGGCACCCTCAAGGGCGGATTCGAAGCTCTTCGGGTCGAGCAAACTTCCCTGAACCCATTGGATCCGGCGGTCCAGTCCTTCAGGTTTCTTCGAAAGATCGCGGCTGAGACCACGAACACTGAATCCGCGTTTCAGAAGGCTCCGAGCCACCGCACCGCCTTGTTGTCCCGTGGCTCCAGCGACAAGAATCACTCGCTCAGAATTCGCTTGGGCCGGCCTAGGTGTCATCGGATTACTCTCTTCCCGCTGAGTGCCAGCATCGCTCCGACCGGCGGACGCTTCATAACGACTAGCTTACGGTGAGAACAGTCACTCGCGCACGGGTTACAAGGGAACCAAGCGCGACCGATGACCTGACCACAATCAGCGCGCGTTCGATTGGACATGATACGTCCCCGCGAGGAGCGCGCGGGGCGATCTCCGGGGACGCGGTTATGGAGATTCGCGCACGATATGGCGCTGGTCGTTCCCGCAAACCCTTCAACCGAGAAGACGTGAGGTAGCCCGGTGTCCGCATCCGAGCTATTTCGACCCTTCCAGCTGAACGGGCTCACTCTTCCCAATCGGATCGTGATGGCTCCCATGACCCGAAACTATTCCCCGCGGGGTGTCCCGGGAATCGACGTCCAGATCTACTATCGCCGCCGCGCCGAGGGGGGCGTGGGACTGATCCTCACCGAGGGAACCGATCCCTATCCGGGGGCCCAGAATGCTCTGAGAGTTCCGCACATCTACGGGGACGAGGCCATCCACGGGTGGGAGAAGGTGGTCTCCGCGGTGCATGACGCCGGCGGGCGAATCGGCATGCAACTTTGGCACGTCGGGGCCGCCCAGCACGGGAGCGGGTCCACGAAGCTTCCCGCATCCCCGGTCAGCCCGTCCGGGTTGTTCAAGCCGGGCCGACGGGTCGGCAAGCCGATGAACCAGGCCCAGATCGACGCCGTCATCGAGGCTTTCGCCCAGGGCGCAGCCGAGGCTCAACGGATTGGGTTCGACGCCATCGAACTACACGGGGCGCACGGCTACCTCATCGACCAGTTCTTCTGGGATGGCACGAACCATCGCACGGACCAGTACGGGGGCGATCTCGTTGACCGCACTCGATTCGCCGTCCAAATCATTCGCGAATGCCGCCGCCGAGTCGGACCCGGCTTTCCACTCCTGCTCCGGTTCTCCCAGTGGAAACCGCAGGACTATTCCGCACGTCTGGCCACCTCACCGGCGGAACTCGGCCGCTTCCTCAAGCCACTCGCCAGCGCCGGCCTCGACGCGTTCCACTGCTCGACACGACGCTTCTGGGAGCCGGAGTTTCAAGGGAGCGACCTCAATCTGGCCGGCTGGACAAAGAGACTGACGGGGATACCCGCGATCACAGTGGGCTCGGTCGGGCTCGACACCGATTTCACCGAACCGTTTCGCGGAGCCATGGGTGACGCTGCAGGAAAGGACGTCGGCGAGGTGCGGCATCTCGACCGACTCGTGGAAATGCTAGCGCGAGGAGACTTCGACCTGGTGGCCATCGGCCGCGCGCTGCTCGCCGATCCGACGTGGCCCGTGAAGGTCCGCGACGGACGAACGGGCGAGATCCGCCCCTTCTCCCAGAGAACCTTGGCGACGCTCGCATAGGCTCAGGGACCCACGGACGAAAGGGGCTCCCGGTCGGTGACCAGCCGCGGAGAGCGCCGAGGTTCTCGACCACGCCCCGTGCAGTCGCAACCACCCCCCGCGTCGCCACCGGCGGCCGCCGAGATGGCGCTCGGCGAATCGGGGAGAAGTGGAACCATAAGGGTACGAGTCCCAGCACGGGCGCTATCCTCGGTGCGGGACCCCATTATGGTCAGCTCCCGTGGGCTGACGAGAGGAGGACAGCGGGTTCTTAATTCGACTCAAGGGAGCGGCTATACCCGCGGCTGAGGTCCGACATCTTCGGGTAGCAACATGGTTCAGCGAAGCTTGGTCACGCTTCTAGCGGCGCTCGGCGGGATCCTCGTAATTCTCGGAGGACTTCTGGGATTCCTTCTCAGCTTTGCTCCGTACGGGGTCGGCTACGGTCCGCATAGCTACGGATCGCTGAACGCGCTCGTGTTCGGGGTGCTCGCGGTGATCTTTGGTCTCATCATCCTGGTCTATTCGGGCTTCACCCACCTTCGGGGTGCCGAGCGCAACCTGACCGGCGGCCTGGTCCTGGTAATCCTCGGGGCCGTCACGTGGATCATCGCGGGCGGGTGGATCCTCGTCGCCGTGGGATCGTTCTTGACGGTCGTGGCCGGCCTTGTCCTCTTGGCGCAGATTCTGTTGGGTAATCCTCACATCGTGACGACCCAGCCACCGACGTGAGGTCCCTTGGCACCTCCTTGGGGGAAATCGGGTGAGCCGACAGGTGCGCGCTTCCAACTCCCTCCGACGGAGCGGTTTCTGCCGATCGCTCGAGCGGTCGGAGCCCCCGGTGGCTCCCCCCGAGAGCCTTCAAGTTCGTCCTGAGGTCTCGCAAGTGAGCGGAGGGGTTCTCGCGGGCGAGGGACCTCATGTCCTCTAATCTCCGGATCAGCCTCACGATCCTATCAGCCGGGTTCGCCGTCGAAGGGGGTGGCGAGGTCTACTCGCTCCTCACGGCAGGGTCCTTCCTGCCCGGGACGAGCTTGCTGTTCCTGCTTCCGGCCGTCGTGACCCTGCTGGGCCTCCTCTTCCTTCTCATCGGGCGGCACGAATGGGATGAGCTCCACCGGGCACGGCTCCGCCGAGCGAACCAGATCTTCGGCCTGAGTCTCTTGGCGGGGTTCGTCGCGGGAATCGAGGTCACGGTGCTCGCGGCGTACCCGCATGTCGGTGCTCCGCTCTGGGCAGAGGTTTTGTTCGGGGCGGCGGCCGGCTCGTTCCTCCTGGGCACGTTCGTCACCTACGCTCAGTTCGTCTTCCACCTCGTCACTCGCCCGAGCAAGGTGGCGCTCGTAGCGTCGACCCTCTGGGCGCTAGCGGTGTCCGCCATCATCGCGCAGACGCTCGCCGCCGACCTTCCCTCTATCCTCGGCACGATCGGGGCCCATTCGTTCTCGATTGACTATCTGATCTCGCCCGTGGACTATCTCGCATCGTTCCTGTTCGTTTCGTATTTCCTCCTTCTCGCCGCGTACGTCGATGCCCACATCACGGTGGTCCGGCGGCGCGCGGCATGGCTCGGCAAGGCGACCGCGTCCGTCAAGGCCATTGCGGCGTTCACGGCCTCCTCATGCACGGGGACGACCGTGACCCCGACGCCCGCCACAGTGGATGCGTCGGTCGAGCCGGATGCCGCGACTTCGTCGGTCCCCTTGGCGGGAACAGCTCCGGTTAGCCCTGCGTTGCCGCAAGATCGAAACGATCTGAAACAATCCGCGCCGATGGATTCCTGAACGCTGCGAGACTTACCCAGTGGAGGGTTCCATACCCCATCCTTGGTCCAATACCCGCCCCCGGACTTTCGGCCGCTGAGTAATGACTTCACGAGCCGCCGTCGTGATAGCCCAGGTGTGCGCGGGGACGAGCGCGAGAGTCTCGTTACTCAGGGGTGACGAGTCTCTCCGGCCAGAGGCTCGCGTTCAATTAGAGATGACCACGCGGCGCGCACCGGGTCCAAACGCATACCACAGGAGGGCCGCGGCCACGATCAGAATCAGCAGTCCCAGGGGACCGATCAAGAACAGGAATACAATCGCCAAGAGAATGATCAACAGCGCGCCGCCAAGGCTGATCGTGTGGACTGCCATGGTGAGGTTCATCGGTTCGGCGGGGGTAATGCTTCGCTTGAATCGGATTAAGCGGCCCGGGTTGAGGTCGAAACTGTGCGACGCGACCCGTCGTTAAGGAAAGGGTTGGCGACCGAGGAATCGGGACGTCCGCTCCGTCGGGGTGGGTCACGGGGATACTCCCCCGGCTACCCGCCTGACCGTTAAACGCTCAGATACCCGAAGACGACCAGCGCGACCACCACGACGGCGATGAGGACTATCCATCCGATCATGCTCCTGCCTCAGACGGCCTTGGCGATGTCGTCGATCACGGTCTTGGTGGCGTCGATGACGATGGTAGCCCCTTCGACCACTACCTTCGCGACCTCGTGGCCAACGGTGTCGACTTCATTCACGATCGTCATGCCTACCTCGGCGGGCACCTTGGCGACCTCCTGGGCGACAGTCTTGTTCTCTTCTCCGGTTGTGTTCTCCATGTTGATCCTCCTTCTTGCACCAGACCGTAGAACCGAGTGTGGGGGTTAAGCGCCCCCTTAGCCCAAATCAAGGAGTTTGAAGTTCGGTGAGCGGCTCACCCCGATTCATCCGTTCCCGGAGACGCTAGCCCCAGACATGCGGGCGGAGAAGTGCCCCGAATTACGAGCGGTTCACTAGTAGAGGTACGTCCACCATCCGACCATCGGGCAGAGCCGGGGGACCCCCGCGGATGAACGGACGGGGGATCGCCGGACCATCGCTCCTGGGTGGTCCGGCGCATTTGGGAGATTCGGGGACCTACGCTCCCATCGCTAGTAGAAGTGCTTCCGTACCGCGATCAGGTAGATCAGGAGCACGACCGCGATCGCCAGGGCCACGCCGAACGAGGCGCTCCACAAGAGCACGACGATCACTCCCGCCGTCACGATTCCCGTGAGCCAAAGCGCCCATGTCTCGAGGTCCCAGAGTCCCATCGCCACGAACAAGAGGATGGCGCCAAAGATGAGGGTCAACATTCCCGCGGCGATCGTGGTGCCACCGTAGGCGCTGAATGGGACGAGCCCCGGATACGCGAGGGCGCCGAGGCTGTTGAAGATAGCCAGGATTCCGACGACCGCTAGGAAGAGTCCAAAGAGACCGACGAGGATCGCCAAGATCCCGACCAGGATGGGAAGGTTCCCCGCCGAAGGATTCTGTTGATTGCCAGCTTGGGTCTGCGTTACGGTCATTTCTTTTATTCCTCGGCGAGGGGTTTGTCCCTCGCCACGAGGCGAGGATGTTGCCGGTGGACAGATAGAGCGTCCCTTGATTCAGATTAAGGGGGTCGAGGAAAGGCGAGGGTCCGTTTCCTCAACCGCAAAAAAGGACTCCTCCGCCAAGGCGCGGATTCGTCCCGATAGCGTCTTAGCCCCTTCATCACGGTGGGGGGGTCGGCGAAAGAAATAAACCTCTGCTCAAAGTCCCGCGTTGATACCGCGACGTGCGAGCTGGAAGAGGCCCGGGGGAGGTTGGGGATGCGCGTGCTCATCGTTGACGACAACTTGGAGTTCCGGGAAGAGCTGACCACTCTGTTGGGCGATAGCGGTCAGACCGTGACGGCTGTCTCGTCAGCCCTCGAGGCCACCGCTGCTTTGGAGGGGGGAGAGTTCGACGTCATGTTCACCGACCTCATGGCGGGTCGGCGAAGCGCCATGGACCTCCTGGGCACTGCACGGGACAGGTGGCCCCGTCTCTTGGTGGTGATGCTGACCGCGAACGTAACCGTGGAGACCGCCGTCCAGGCCCTGCAACAGGGCGCGTTCGACTACCTCCGAAAGCCGATCCGTCCTGATCAGGTCCAGCGGGTTCTCGAGCTCGTCAGCCAGCAGCTCGCCTTGACCCGAGCCGGTGCGGAGCCGCTCGACCCCGTCCGGTACGCCAACACCCTCGCGGCGGAAGGTGGGTACGAGGTGCTACTCATCTCGCCCCCTCCGGTCCACGCCACGGCCGAGAGGGTCAGCCATCTCCCTCTCGACCCCGAGAATCCGTTCCGGATCCACGAGGCGGTCGAGGATTTCGTCGAGCCGAAGGACAAAGCGGCCGTGGTCCTCGCCTCAGTCGAGCAGCTTCTCGCGCGCCACCGCGAGGAGGAAATCTCCGCCCTCCTTGAGGGGATTCGAGCGCTGTTAGAAGGGAAGGGACCGTTCGCCGTGGGGTACGACCCGAACAAGATCACCGCCACCGGAGCGCTCGCGGTCCGGGCGTCGATCGTGTCGAGCGATGCGCGCACCACGCTCGATTCTCTGGCAAACCCCATCCGTCGCCTCGTCCTCCGCCGACTCGCGGATGGCCCGTGCAGCTTCACGCAGGCCATGGAAGCGGCCCACCTCGATGACACGTCGTTGATCGCGTTCCATCTCCGAAAGCTGACCGAGAGCGGGCTCGTCACGCACGTGGCTCGGGAACGCTATCGGCTGACATCGAGAGGGGAAGGAGCGATCAAGGTACTGAACTCGATCGATGAGCTTGATTCGGGGAAGGGAAGCGGGAACAGGATCTTTCCATCAACTTCGCCGAGGCAAGTCCCGTCCTGATACGTACCTACGGCAGGTGCCGGACCGACCGCGAGGAGCGCGTGGATGCCGAAGGGACTTGCCTAGCAGGGAGATCCCGGGCTGCGACGTCAAGCTTAATGGTCGGGGTGACGCGATAGGCGTCTCCTGCGCGTCGCATGGGCAGCGGTCGCTTACGGCTCTGCCTCGATCTTCTTGATCTTACGATCCGCAGCATCCAAGACGCGATTGTCCTCTTCCGCTTTGATCTCGTCTGAGGCATGCCCGGTCTCGTCGGCCGTGTTCGCGGCGTCTTCCCACCGAACGGCGGCCTCCGCCCTTTCCTGGTTCGCCGCCTCGAGACGCTTGGCTTTGTCGGGCACGGCCCGCCGCCAACTCTGTGAGGTATGATAAGCTCGATTGCCGGCCCCGGGACGAGAGAGGGTCTCCGCCACTCCGAACCTCGCGTAGAACCGTGCCGCCTTCAAGCGAGCGCTGGGTCGACATCCCACGAATCGGACAGAAATGGAACCATATGGGTACGAGTCCCTGCACGGGCGGTTTCCTCGCGAAGGGCCCCCCATTACAGAACGCCTTCGTTAGAAAACGGTCCGAGCGGTCGACTACGGGGCCGAGGATTACGGAACGGGCTTGTTGATGGAGGTCGCGCCCGCGGTCGAGGACCGACCGCGAAGAGAGCGCGGGTCCCGCGAAGATTGCCCCATAGGCCACTGACTTCCCCACCCGGGGACGCCATCTGCTGGTGAGGACTTTCCAGGACGTGACGACGCCTTGTCCCTTCTGTCCGGGGAGCGCCTTTCCGAGCCACGAAGCGGCAAGAGACCATGTCCGGATGGACCATCCGGACGAAGTGAGGAGATTCCTCGAACAAGCCCGGACCCGGCGAGGAGTGCACATGACCGACCCCGAAGCGTGGGCGGCCGGTGAACTCCTCGTCTAGTAACGGCACTGACGTCCCACACGCCCCGAACTGAAGGCGCGAGCGTTCGATGACCGACCACGATCGCGTCCTTCGTGCACGCTCTCGGACGAACCACTTTTCTCTGACGTGAAACCGGCCCGCAACCCGCCCGGTCAGTCGGAGGTCGGGGACCGTATTCCCGTCCGTCACGTTTGATTTACGGGCGGGTCGCCTGGCTCATCGCGAAGTTGCCACTCTGACGCAGGAAGAACGGTGATGCCGAAGGATCGAGCGACCCAGTTCGGACGGTTCGAATCGCTGGCTCTCGCGGTGGGTGCCTTACTAGGCTTGGTTCTCGTGACGATCCTCGATGGGAGGACCCGACGATGACCGCGACTATCCCGCCCACGGTAGGTCACTCGTTCCATGCGAAGACGGTCGCCGGGAGCATCGAGCCCGTTGCCCGATGCACCTTTTGCGGATGTCCCCAATCCTCCGCCCAGAACCTTCCGACCTGTGAGAGCTACAAGAAACTCCAGCAGTCGGTCAGCGACACGTTCGACTCTGGGGCTCGTCGCGACCCGTACCGTCAGAAAGTGACGAAGTAATCTCGACCGACCGCGAGGAGTCCGCGAGGCCGCGGGAATGGGCGGTTCGCCGCATGCCGTCCGGAAACCCACCCGAACGCGGCGGGGTGTGGGGCCTGAAGTAGTCCCTGCGCCTACCGGACATGACATGCCGAAGAAGGGCGGGAAGGGGAAGAAGACGAAGAAGCGATAGCGGCCAATCCCGGCCGGTATCGTTCCTCGCCTAGGGGATTGCTTGCGCGGACCTCTTGCCCCACTCACACGAGAGGGGGATGTCCGCGGATCCCCGCCGGCGATAGCCATCCCACCTTTTGATCGACGGGAGGTGACTGCTAACCATGACCCGGCCTCAGCGGCCCGATCGTTCCCGCGACCAGTTCCGCAGTTTCGCCCACCGGGTCCGACGCCCATCGCCACCGTGCGTTCGATGTGGCGGGACGGGGCGGATCACATGGGCCGGCCGCAAAGAAATCTGTCCGATCTGTCACGGTCGGGGTAGGGAGCAATCGGTTTGAAACCCCCAGCCGAAACGGACCCCTTCCAAAGGAGATCGTCGCCGCGGTGGAACTGGCGATTACAACGGTGACTTGGTAATCGCTGCTGTTAGGTGTCCGCCGAACCCGTCGTCCTGAACGAGCCGGTTTCGAACGCCTTGCAATAGGGGTGAGGGCTGGGGGCCTTAAATATCCATTTAAATACTTTATATATAGCACGGTGACGCGAATTCGAATCGAGAACGTTGTGGCATCGAGCTCGCTGGCAGATGTGCTCGACCTACAGTCGATCGCCCTTGGGCTCGAAGGAGCCGAATACGTGCCCGACCAGTTTCCCGGCGTTATCTACCGACTCAAGGAGCCGAAGACCGCGATCCTACTGTTCCACTCGGGCAAGCTGGTCTGCACCGGCGCGAAGAGCATGCGCCAAGTGGAGACCTCAATCGCCACTATCGCCCAGCAGGTCAAGAAGCTCGGGCAGCCGATCAAAATGCACCCGAAGATCGAGGTGCAAAACATCGTCGCGAGCTCGGACCTGGAATCGGATATCAACCTCAATGCGGTCGCCGTTACCTTGGGACTCGACCGCATCGAGTACGAACCCGAACAGTTTCCCGGCCTCGTCTGCCGGATCGACGAGCCGAAGGTCGTGGTGCTCCTGTTCGGCACTGGCAAGCTCGTCTGCACCGGAGGTCGCAAGCCATCGGACATCGAGGTCGCCGTCGAGAAGATCGCGAAAGAGCTCCAGGACGCCGGTCTCTTGCGCCGGGAGCGGGGCCGGGCGGATCCGGCGCCGACTCGGTCGTCCCGAGGTTCCAGGTCGTCTACCGCGGTTCCCGTTTCAGCCTCGCCGGATCCTACCCCGCCTCCGAAGGTTCCCCGGCGCTGACGGCACTCACCGGGTGATCGTCCCCCGATCTCCTTCTTGTAGTCTCCTCATGTTCGTTGGGTTCGCTCGCCGGCACCGATGGGCCGAGTCGTGGGGTCAACCGAGAGACGGTGCAAGGCCTTGGGCCGCGGGTCGACCCCCCAATCCCGGTATTCCGGAAATCCTCGGTCACTACGGACCCTCATCTACTCCCGGCGTCTCGCGCGAGTGCCGATCATGATGAGCAGAACTGTGATCCTTGCATCAGAGTGAGAAAGTGAAGACGATCAAACAGAGCTATCCCAGGAGAAGTGACATGCTGGCCACGCCATTCGAGCCATTGTCGGATGACGAGTTTCGGCAATTGGTTGCGAGCGGGTTGGCGCTTCCGGGGCAGCAGGGTACTGGGTTGTTCGTGGCGAAGTGGAGGGATGGACCCGGACTGAACGCGGAAGCGTTCTTGGTCGCCCTGCATGCGCAGGGGTCCAAGTTGGTGGTCCGGAGATTCAAGTCGGACGTCAATATCCGTGTGGTTCGAAGTAAGCGGTCGGTAGTCAGGGGCACACGGTCGTCGACCCCTTCGCGAAAGTCTTCCACCTGAGTTCCCGCCTCAGCAAGCCAATGGTTCCGACCGTCAAGCCGAAGGGAGATGACCTCATGACGTTCGTCGCCGCCCTCTTCCTCATCGGCCTCGCCGTCGCCACGACTGTGCCCCTCGTGCGCCGAGCTCGAAGGCGCAACGTAATGTTGAGGGGGACGAAGTCGTGAACGCCCAACCGAACGCCGGGCATCCCTTCGGGCCTCCCGACCCCGCAGGTCGGCGGATATGTCGTCTCTGCGGATACTCGGTTGGCTCAGAGACGACCGAGGTCGAGACATGCGCCGAGCGCGAGCAGATCCGGGCCATGGTGCGACACGCGTTCGACTCGGGCACGGGGTACGACGGCGCGACCGGGAGGCGAGGGACATGAACGGCGCGCGCGCTCGATTGGACATGATACGTTCCCTCGATGGTGCGCAAGTCGCAAGCGACCCGCCGCCTGTCCACACTTCGGCGGCGGACCATGGAGAACTGTACTTACGTCGGACTGGACCTGAGTAA
>Ga0187878_1000833_pt1 | contig 32567 bp, 43 predicted proteins | sample June2016WEW_17_1_FD_132979 | JGI IMG/M metagenome (GOLD analysis project Ga0187878, IMG submission 132979) | Peatland microbial communities from SPRUCE experiment site at the Marcell Experimental Forest, Minnesota, USA - June2016WEW_17_150 | ecosystem: Environmental > Terrestrial > Soil >...
TCACCCGGCCGGGACCTGCCGGCATTGCTCATAAATGTTGTACGAAATTTTCGATATCAACCATTTCACTGTTTTGGGGCCGTCAAATACCATCGAGGCCGACCGGCACGTAGATGCAGCCCGAAAATACCTCGAAAGCATCGGCGAGGGAAACAAAACACTAAAAGTCTCAGCCAGGAATGATGTCAGAATAAAGGTCAGCCCGGTCGTTATGAAAGACGGTCGCCTCTTCCGACTCGCCGGCCGGGGGATCCGCCAGCTGTGGTTCGAGGTAAGCGAGCCAAAATCAAATAAGCAGGACCCGATATTTTAGGGAGATGAACATGGCTGAAAAAGTCGATTACTGGATATCCAATGCTGTCGGTGCTTTTTTTGACCCTATCATCGTCATGCCCGGGGGTTGGGGCGATTCTCTGCCAGAAGCAATCAAGACTCAGATAACCCTCGAGCGTCTGATCATGAATATACAGGGATTACAGGGAGACCAGATGACCGGGACCGACGCCGAGGCGGCAGCTTATCTCTATACCGCCTCTCTCACAGCGCCGATGGGAGATCACTGGGTTAATATTTACATGTACGTCTTTAACCAGGTCATGAAACATCAAAAAATAGAAGTTCCGGATGATCTGAAAGTTGAGACGCTGGGTAATTATGAGATGGGCATGCTTCGAGACCTCAAGGCGTGGATCTACCGGAAAAGAGTGGAAGCCAGGCAGCAGCGCGACCGGGAAGAAAGACGCGGAAAAAATAACAAGGCTAAAAACAACCCACAGCAGAATACGTTCCACGAAGATAAATATAAACAAGACCCAATCTTTTAGGGAGGTGAAATGCAAGAAAAATTAAACAAGCAGGGTCAAGATTACATCGCCAGCCTGCGCCAGGCGGTACACGTCCTCTGGGAAGCAATGTGCAAAGAGGAAGGCATTCCACCTGATTCTAAATTCGTTGTCTTCTCGAAGGCGACGGAAAAGAAGTTTCGCCAATTCTACGATAGAGCCTTAAATGAGCTGTGGGAAGCCGAAGCGCAATATAGGGCCGGCGGATACGTAGGATTAAAAATTAAGAAGGGAAGGTAATTAAATGCCGAATGATCCCAAAAACATCTTTTATCACGAAGCTATTAGAAAACAACTAGACATGGCCGAATCTCTTTCAAATAACGATGTGGGTTCCTTTTCTTCGGTTATAGAGTATCCCAACAATAAAGAAAAATATAACTTCAAAAAAATGTTCATAAGTAGTATATCAAACGCAGAGCCATTTTGGGTCTCTCGTCAAATTGAAGAATTGGTTTTATCAGCGTCAGAAAATTTACCACCTGTACCACTAACACGGGAATTATTTCCAGTACCAAATGGATTTATTTATTTTGAACAGCCCATTGAATTATCAGATATTAAACAATCAATGATGGAAATAAATAAATTAAGGGCTATTTGTTGGGATACGTCAATCGCATCAGAAAACAGTATTCAGGGAATATTATTGATGCTTATGCTTTGGGATCGCTTCGATAAAAAGCTTAAATTATGGGTAACTCAAGGTTGGGTTTTCGGAGATTCTTATGATGCAATTCAACACGACGATGCACTCATTGATAATCCCAAAGCCTATGAACGATTAAGTAAAGAAATTTGGAACAAGAGCGAACAAAGATGCCGTAAAATCTTTCTAACCCTATTGTGTTTTATAAAACAGAGACTTTTTACTACAATTAAAACCCCTGGAACAAATGCCCTCTATAGAAAACCAATAAACAAACCCGAGCCAGAAGTTCCCCTAATTAACATTATTACCTTAAGGCCCAAGACAACAGTACTTTCAGGAGAACATCGAGACGTAGATTGGCAATATCGCTGGCTGGTACGTGGGCATTGGAGACAACAATGGTACCGGTCTGATAATACACATCGGGCAATATGGATTACTCCTTACATTAAGGGCCCAGAAAATAAACCACTAAAAAAGCCGAGTGTAAATTTGTTTGCAGTTATAAGATAAAAAGAAAGGAGGTGAAAAATTGGACGGTAAAACACTCACGGCACAGGTAAAAACGAACATAGGCATCATTAATGAACTGGAACATAATATCAGCGCCGCCAATGAAACTAGCCGAACGGTTATCAATAAAATAGAACACGAGTATCGGGAGAAGGCCAGAGCCGTAGAAGACGAGAAAGATGAAGCAATTCAGAAAGAGCAAAAATCGAGCAAGGCTATCGCTGATGTGAACCAGAAACAAATTGAAGACCTGTATGTTGTTATCAGCCAGGTCAAGCGAATCCTCGAATTCTTGAAAACGGATACCAATAAAACACTGGAATTTACGAATGAAGATGTAAAGCCATATCGTGATCAGTCTATCGAAGACCTGGGCTATCTTCTTGATGATGCCTACCTGAAAATCAAGGTTTTTGTTGCCCAAAATGGAAAACCCGTGAATAAGTACTCTCTCATTGCTGCGGGGAAATGCTTATGGGGCGAACCCATTATCAAACTCCCTATATCCTATGGCTTGCCTGTGAATACCTGGCGCTTGAGTCTTGAAGCTATCCTTAAGGAAGGGCCTGTAGCAGAAGATCTCAAAGATTGGCTGCTTACACATCAAACAAAATGGCTAGATAGTATCACACATCTATACATTCCCGTTAAAGATGAATATCTTGATATTCTCCAGAACTACAAAGTCTCCGATTTCTGGCCGCTCATAACAGCAAAATGCCCTACCTGCGGTTTCTTTAAGACCATCTGGGACTACCAGGATAAAGACAGGGAGACTGGTATAATCAAATGTCAGAGATGCGGCGGCCGCATGACCGAAAAACAGGAAAGCCCGATCTAGTATTGCAACACTCCTAAACAAGTGCTATACTTATTGCGTCTGGGAAAGCTTTAGCCCGAAGGCGTATTTTCCATGCCATCCCGCGGGTCAAAAAGGCTGCTTTTCCAGACAAAAACGCGCCACCCGCGGGATGGCCCTTTTATTTCTTGAGAAATATTTTGGAAAGGAGGTGATAAATGACTTATGGGCCAAGAAGTCTAAAAGAACTCTACAAGCAACCGGCACACCGGACTGTGAGAGAAGTGATTACGTCCCTTAAGGAATGGGATAAAATCCATGACCCTATGGACCGCGGCGGCATCCTGTCTCAGTTCCAGTTCATTGTTGAGGAAAGCACTGACAGCCCGGTACCCAGATCGGCATCACTTGTCCCTTTCTCAAGTTCTATAGAGAAGAGCATCCAAGCACCCATTTATTTAATGCAACATTCTCAAGATCAACTCTTCTCCCGCCTGAGATACCCCAAAGACCTCTACGAACGCATCCCGGCAAAGCTCAACGTGCTGAACGTCAATTATCTCATCCAGCATGAAGAGAAAGACCGCGATATCTGTCTCCGCCTTCAGGACGGCAACCAGGCAAGGGCGCTCGTATCCGGCAGATACGAGGCGTTCGATAACCTCGACCTACTATCCCTCCTTGAACCGTTTACCGAAGACGCTCAGGTACGCTGGGAATACAACGACGGCCTTACTTTCCATCTTTCCGTCACGTTTCCCCAGACGGCCCGGGAGCTCCGGGTGGGCGATGTGGTCGAACAGGGCATCCATATCTCAAACTCGGAGGTTGCCCTGAGATCCGTTACGGTCGCCGCCTACATCTTGAAACTTAAGTGCATGAACGGGCTGATCGGCGGCGGTAATGACGGCGGATTCTTCCGGGTCCGTCATACCGGCGACCACTCCAGGCTTTCGGATGTGGTTAAAGCGGCAATCGATTCTATCAAGATGGAAGCGGAAGGTCTAACGGCCCGTTTCAGAATGGCGCTCGATACCGCGATATCCGATCCGGTCAAAGAAATAGAAAGATTATCCAAAGAAGGAAATCTCTCCCAGGAAGCCTACAAAGCTTCCCTCGATGCCATTCTGGGAGACCCGGATGCCCATACCCTGTACGGCGTCACCAATGCCTTCACTACAGCCGCACACCAATTTGACGGAGAACAATCTTTCGAGCTCCAGAGAATGGGTGCCAAGGCTCTCACGGAAGGGAGGGGGACTCTGATAGCCAACAGGCAGATCAGTCCCATTTAATGGAGAAACATGGCTAAGTGCGAAAACTGCGGACAAGAAATGCTTAAAGCCGATGGATGCACCTATACATACATTCGGCCAAAAGGAGATCCTAAATGGTATAAGCGCCTCACCGATGGCTACGCCCAGCCCGGCGAACGGTGACAGGATTGCGGTGCCCTGTATGGGCACACTCACCATTTTGGATGCGATAACGAACGCTGCCCGAAATGCGGTGGACAAATCATATCTTGTAATTGTTTCACCGAGAATTCCGAGCTTGCCAATATGGTACCGCTGGCACCGAAGGAGGTGAAAAGCAATAAACAAACTGACCCGTTTAGCCAATAGAACAAAAAATAAAAATGGGAGGTAACCATGACAGTACAATTAGTACCCGTCAGCCAAGCGGTCGATAACCAATATAACCCGAGAAGTCATTACGATCAAAAAAAGATCGAAGAGCTGGCTTCGTCAATCGGGCAAAACGGACTTCTGGAAGTTCCGAAAGCCCACATCGCCGCTCTCGATACTTTCGAGATCGCCTATGGGGGTTACAGACTCCGGGCCTTCAAGTACCTGGAAAAAAACCAGACGACATGGGGCCCGATGATCGATCAATACGTCGTCGATGGCAAACTCTGTATGCCGCTCGATGTTATTGAGATATCCGATACCTCAATGGTCATCTACGCTCTGGAAGAAAACTTGAAAAGACAAAATATGAGCCCCATCGATACAGCCAGGGCAATCGCCAAATACTTCGAAATCTTCCCCGGAACGAAGGAAGATGATCTCGCCAAGAGACTATCCATGACGCAGGGAGCTATCTCCAATATGGTTAGAACAATGACGCTCCCTGCCGAAGTCTTAAAATACGTGGATAGCGAGACCATCAATTTCACCCAGGCCAGAGAACTATGCATCTTAATCCCCATCGATGGAATCACCAAAGGAACCGTTGAATCCAAGCTGATTATGATCGACGCGATAAATATGCTCGGGACCGAGGGCGTAGCCAATACAGTGGGCGGTATAAAGAAGGCTATTCACAAAGTTGTTCACAATACCTTCCGGCCCCTGGCGACTTCCCAATTCGGAGTTAACCCGGAATTCGACGTGAACGAGTGCCAGGGATGCGATAAGAACATCAAGACGACCGGTGACGACAATAAAACCGCCTATCACTGTATCGATTCCGCCTGCTGGGATATAAAACAAGCCAACGCCAAGCGCAAGAAGGAAGAGGATCGCATTGCCCAGCAGGAAAAGGACGCCGCAGAACTGAAGGCCAAGGCCGACACCGAGGCAGAAGAGCTGAAGAAAAAGACCGTCCCCATTCCGGAGGGAATCCGTCTGGCCGAAGAAGCTCGCAAAGACGGAGATTGCGAAAATTGTACTCTCGGAGCTACGGATCATACCATCAAATTTTCCTACCCGAATGAAAAGGGCGCTTTCCGGCAGGTCTGTATCAAGGACTACATGAAGGTGACCGGGACCAAGCTGGAAGACGTTCCGACTGTTGCTCCAAAGGAGAATATTTCTCAAGAAATATCCAGGCCGAAACCGCGCACCTTTTATGTTAGCCCCAAGAAACTTAATCCCGGAGGCGATATCTACGAGTCATTCTCCACAATGGAAATTCTCGAAGATAAGCCTATCCACGCCTCCTTCCATGAGGCCGGTGAGGATTACGTTTCTGCGGGAGACTATCCGGATATACCAAATGCCAAGCAGGCTTACCGGATGATCCCTAGAGCCGACTACAACCGCGATCTCCGGTCTCTTAAGACCCCGGAGGGTATGGACGCCAAGGCATACCGTGATACCCTCAAAAACGACCCGCTAGGCCCCCTTAATGGCGTCCTGGTAACAAACGAGTCTGGCCAGGAGTTTGTCTTGGTAGGACCGATTGTCGTCTTCACTGAATGGGAAAAGAAACCTGAAGTCGCACCGGCGCCGACGCCATCCCCGGAAACTGGGGAGAAGAATGAGGAGGAAGGCGAAACATCTGAGGAGGAATCCGAAAATGAGTCAGAGAGCGAGGTGGAAGAAACCACGTCCGAGCCCCCTGCAAATCAGGAGAGCCCGGCTGAAACTCCAGCATCTACACCTATCACCACTGTCACGGCATACCCGGCACCAGAAAAGGAGTCTGTCGGCACCAAGTACAAGGTCTCGTTAACCTACGAAGTCACTATTGACGATCGCAAGATAACCGACAGGAAAGAGTTAATTAATTTACTCTGGGATGCCTGGCAGGAAGAATACACCGGCGATGCGGACGATCTGACTGACGAAAACTTCACCTTCACAAAGGGTGAAGCCGCCACAAAGTAACGCTAACCATTAGCCCTAATCAAAAGGCCTGGGAGAACTGAATCTCTCCCGGGCCTAAAAAATATATTTAAAAATGATAGCGAAAGACCTTGCATAAGTAAAAGTACTTAGGTTATAGTTATTGCACATGTTTTTAATCGTACGCAAAAGTAAATAAGAAGCTCAGGGGAGGCCCAATGGAAAATCAACTTGAAGTAAGAATCACCGTTGATGCTAAAGACATTACTACCGTTTACAAGGCCGCAGATGTCTTAAAAGTTCATTATGTCACCGTCTACCGAATGGTCAAAAGGGGTCTCCTGCATGCTATCCCTATCGGCGACCAAACTTATCTCAGTATTAAGGAGGTGAATCAGCTGAAAGAAAAAAGAGACAAAGAAAATACCAAGATAAAATAATGCGCCGGGGATACGAAACCCGGCGCAGCACGGGAGGTGAATCATGAAAGGAGTACCAAACGGCAACCAAAACCAGCACCCTTAATTTAGCAATCCCGCGCTTATTTGTCAATATCTAATCATGCCTATTTTAAAGTTTTTTTATAAGGAGGTGAATTACCACGGGAACCGTTGAGATCAGTAAACATAAAGGATATGAAATCTCCTATGACAAAGATAGGAAACAATTTCAGGCGCAAACATCTGATCCAGATGATAGCCCGATTGTTGCTGATACCGAAACGGATCTTAGGGATAAAATAGACCGGGCAATAAAGAAAATCGAAAAAGCCAAGGGCTCTTTCCCAATTGAAATGTTCTACAAGAATTATAACGGAGATCTCTACCATGGGAAAATCACCAGTTTAGCCTCATCTGGAGAAATTTGGATATCCTATGAAAAAAACGGAAGGAATGAAAGGGAAAAGAAATCAATAAGTTTTAATAGATACACAGGTGATTTTTTCTACGAACCAAGCGCACGAAACCAGATAATATTCGATGCCCTAGAAACCTATCGTAAAGAAACAGTTAGAATCATGGAAAAAATGGCAGAACTTACCAAAACACTCCAGGATCCCATAGACATGCATAGATTCATAGATTCGATGTAAAAGATTAACAGGAGGTGGAATTTGACCGTAGTTTCAAATGAAATGTGCCAGCCCTCAGGATTACCCGCTTTCCGCAAGAAATTGTCCTACACGGCTAAAACCAAACTGTTCTCAATAGAACTGCCACCATTCATGGCGGGGCCGCTGGATAAATTGGAGCTAACAGCCAGCTCCCAATCTGAAGTGGAAAGACTCTTTGCTCAGGCCGTAATCGACATTAAGAAAGTCAATGTTACGGAAAAGAAGGTCATCATATTCACGATCGAGACAACGGAAATGCGCACCAGCAGCTATGGTTCAGTTGACCCCAAAACCATCGAGATTGCCTGCACCGTCGCTAATATGCGGACATCGACAATCGGCACCAAGCAAAACAGAAGCTTCGTAACAATCCCCAGTTCCCTTCCCTCTGTCAACTTCGATGACAGATACAATATCAAGGTGGTGGATTATACCTACGAACTGGAAGCCTATTTCGCTGGCTTGCTTGCAGGCATGAATGACCTCAGAAAATCCATTGAATTCAAATTCGTTCGAAATCCCCAGGGAGTATATTCATTGAAATAAGGAGGTGAAAATTTGGAGACAAGACCAATGACCATCCAGGAAAAGGCCGACTTTATCGGCAAATTCAAGACCGGAGACCTGGTAAACGCTATCGCGATTGCCGAGGCTGACTACGCTAAAATCCTTAAGGATCAAGCGAGCTTCCGGTTCGAACAGGCCCCATACATCAAGGGAGGCCGCGGCGGCGCCTGCGAAGCTATAACCGATCTTGAAGCCCAACTAATATCTCAATCCCCGGCAGAAATCAACAGCAAGAAAACCACCCAGGCCGACCGCGACGCATGGCTCACTCACCAGAGGACAGAAAACCCGGAACTTAAGGAAGCCTACGAAAAACAGCGCATGGCGGAAATCTCTATTGCGGACTTCGATATCAGGGTCAAGATGTCGGAAGTAAAACTTACCGATCTCCGCGCCGTCGTTTATTTCCGGGTTGCCCAGATCAATTTCTTTTCCAGTCCAGTTACCACGGGAATAATTACAAACGAAGGAAGGAGCTAAAGCATGCCAGATTTAATAAGACAATCAGATGAAGCCGGCAGTAATGAAGTCCTGCCGCCCGAGATTAAGATCATCCAGAATACCACATCCAATAAACCGGCCGGGTCAAAGGCGGGCCAGTTTATGAACACGATCACAAACGAGGTATTCGATAACTTCGAGTTCGTTTTCGTCGATCGCACCGCCACGCGAACCTACTGGGGGAGAGAAACCATCGAAGATGAACCCCCTACCTGCTGGTCTCCAAACGTTAATTCTTACGAGTCGGCAGACGGCAAAGACTGTAGAAAGTGCCAATACCGGCTCGACAACGCAGCCAGTGTCACTGCCACAATACGGCGCACCCGATGCTGCACCCATTTTACGATAATGGGTATGAAGCAACCCGACTGGGAACCTTTCATGATGAGAATCAACGGGATCAGTACCGGAGAATTCATGCGCCTCATGAGCTTCTTCAAGTATAACCCGGCCATTCGGGATAAAGAAACCGGTAAGCCAATGTACCACGTTGTCAAAATTCCCGTGAGCACCGTCGAAACCAAGTCCCCGGCCGGTACCGCCTTCTCGCTAAAATTCGGGCAAATCCAACCGCTCGACAATGAGACAGTAGAGCTCTCACTTAGTCTATCAGCTGAAATGCTCGGCCAGAGCAATACCCTCGAAATCGGAGAGGGCGATAACCAGGAAACCGAAACCAATAAAGATGTTCAGTCCCTTTACGAAGAAAATAAAAATACCGCGCTTCCGGCCGCAGCGCCGCCCCGGGTCCGCGTGATCAACCCAGAACCGCCCAAGCAATCCGATAAAATCTTCATCGGATATCTGGAAGACGGCCGAGAGATTTACACCGGCGACCTTGTGCCAGCCGGTGCCCGTATCCTCAAGGAGAAACCCGCCGCGCCTCCAGCGACGGAACCCAAGAGGGAAACCCAAACTATCGGTCTTAAAGATGTCGGGAAAGCTGAAATCATTATTAAACCCACACCGGCGACTGCTGCTTCGCAGACCAAGACAGCATCAGCGGGCAAGGCCGCGCCAATCGATATCGGCTCTCTCTAAAATTCGCCTCTAAAGGCGTGGATTGAAACAAACAAACAAACAAACAACTGGAGGCGAGTATGCCATTCGCCAACTTGGGTGAATTTCTAGCACATCTCAAGGGCGTAAAAACCGCGGCAGGGGGACGATTCATGGCCCTCTGCCCGGCCCACGCCGATAAAAACCAAAGCCTGTCTGTTTCACTCGATACGAATAAAATTCTCTTAAAATGCCAGGCTGGGTGCAAGACAGAAGATGTGGTAAAAGCCATGGGTCTTGAAATGAGAGACCTGTTTCTCATTCCGCCGGGAAAACCCAAACCGGTTAGATCTCCAAACGCGGATACTAAACCTTCCGGAGAAATCGATCATGTATATCAGTACACAGATGAATCGGGAAAAGTAGTCTGCGAGACCGTAAAATTTAAACCGAAAGCCTTCAAGCAGAGACGGCCGGATGGTAAGGGCGGCTATATCTGGAATCTACAAGGAATAAAGCCACCCTTATACCGATTACCTGAACTTCTCGAAGGGATTAAAAATAAACAAGTAATCTTTATTCCAGAAGGCGAACGCGATTCGGAAAGCCTCCGCGCCTGGGGGATCGTCGCAACGACAAACGCCATGGGCGCCGGCACCGGAAAATGGAAGCAGGAATACAGTGAAGTCCTGCGCGGCGCCGACGTCGTTATTCTGGCTGATGTCGATCCGCCAATCGAAAATAAACCCGGCGAAGATCCTCCCGGGCTGGCTTTCGCCAAAGAAAAAGGAGTATCTCTCACCGGCGTCGCCGGCCGAGTGCGCCTTTTCGTTCCGCCGGTTAAACCTGTTGAAATAAGCGGGAAACTCCACGGCCAGGATATCACCGACTGGATCGAAGCGGGCGGGACTAAAGAGCAGTTCCTTAAGATGGTCGATGAACTGCCAACGTGGGAACCGGGACCGGGAGACAAAACCAGGCGAGCGCCGCTTGTCGAAATACAATGCTCGTTTGTCCACTTGAGACAAATAACCACAGCTGCCTTGGCTGCCTTAGTTGCGGCCAATAATCCACCTTTTCTATTCATACGCGCTGGATTAATTGTAAGAGTAACCCGAGACGAGAATAGCTCTCCCGCCATCGAAGAATTATCAGAAAGCGGGATGAGGGGAACCTTAGAAAGAGCTGCTAATTTTATCAAATTAACTGCAAAGGACGATACAATACCAATTCCTCCTCCCATAGAAGTTGTAAGAGATATAATGTCTCTTAGAGATTGGCCTTTCCCTCCACTTGAAGGAATCAGCGAAACGCCAACTATCAGAACAGACGGAACAATCTTATCAAAACCCGGATATGATCCAATCACTCGTCTTTATTATGTCCCAGCACCGGGACTGAATCTTCCACCAATACAAGAAAAACCCACCATGGAAGATGTTAAAAACTCAACAGAATTACTTAAAGAAATAATCTGTGATTTTCCCTTTGATGGAGAAGCATCGTTAGCTAATGCAATCGCGGCAATCATAACCCCGGTACTACGCCCCCTTATCAGCGGACCGGCACCAATGACTCTCTTTGATAAACCGCAAGCTGGCACTGGTGCTAGCTTGCTCGCTGATATCACTTCATTAATTGCGACGGGAAGATCCTCGGCTGTGCTCACGGCACCATCGGAAGACGAAGACTGGCGAAAATCAATTACATCGTTACTTATGCTTGGTCGTAATGTGATAACGATAGACAATATAGAAGGTCGACTATCCTCACCGTCTCTCGCCGCTGTGCTCACTTCGATATCCTGGCAAGATAGAGTGCTGGGCCATTCTCAAATGGTTATATTGCCACATCATGTTAGTTGGATCGGCACCGGAAATAATATACGACTTGCTGGAGATCTTCCGCGGCGTTGTTTTTGGGTCAGAATGGATGCTAAAGAAGCCCGGCCCTGGCAAAGAAAAGACTTCCGACATCCCCATCTTGTCCAATGGATAATCGAAAAACGTGGCACTATAATCATTGCCATTTTAACAATAGCTCGAAGCTGGATATTATCCGGTAAACCTCAAGTAAAAGACCTTCCCGTTATGGGTTCTTTTGAAACATGGGTTGATCTCATTGGAAATGTTCTTGATTACGCTGGTATTAAAGGGTTTCTTAACAATCTCGAAGAAATGTACGAGACAGCTGATGAAGAAACTCCACAATGGGAGAATTTTATATCAGTTTGGCTTGATCAATTACATTCAAATTCCTATACCGTCGCCGAATTAGTCGGATACCTTAAAACCAACAAGGAGCTTGGTGATGCGATGCCGACTGATATTGCTGATAGTATCGAAGATAAGGGATTTACAAGAAAATTGGGCCGAGCGCTGAGCAAAAGGTCCGGTGTCCATTATGCAAATAACTTGACAATTTATAAGGGCCGGGTGGAGCATGGTGCCATTAAATGGAATGTAAGTAAGTGGGAAAAAACTCCCCAAACTCCCCAAACTCCCCTATTTGGAAATGGGAATAAACTCCCCGAAACTCCCTCGCCAGAAATTCAACCCGAAGACCATGGGAAAAAAGGTTTAGAAACAGAACCAATAAAGTTCACAAATAATACTATTTTCGAAGCTACGGGTACTTTACATAAAGGGGGAAAAGATGCCCAAAATGACCAAAATTTGTTTGTTGAGGACGAGAAACTCCCCCTTTTCGAAGCTGAGGGGAGAGTCGGGGAGTTAATTCCCTCCCCAACGCATGAGAATATGGAAGAAAATATTATATATAGGGGGAAGGGAATAAACCCCCCAAAGTCCAAAACTCCCCTTTTGGAAATTTCACCAGAACAGCAGGAAATACTTAAAAAAAGCGAAGAAGTTAGTCGTCGGTTAGGGATGGATGTGGTACATGCGCATGAGTTATGGGAGGCAGCCGGGTCGCCGCCACTTAAGCTTGGTGACCGGACTATCGAAGATTTAGGGGAGGCGTTGATATTTGAGGAATTTACTGATGAAGAATTAAGAAAATTAACCAAGTGGTTAAAAATGCAGGAGGGGATAAGATGGGAGAAATTAGATTAAAGATATCAGACAAGCTCCATACTGCCGTGAAGCGCCAGGCGGAAAGCGAGCATTTAAGATTACCCGATTTTATCGAAAAGGTTATCCGGAATTATATTACAGCTATTAAGGACATTAAGGAGAAAAACAAGGAGATGTAAATATGTTAAATCAAGAAGAGTTTGAGAAAAGGATATTATCAATTCCCGGAGTTACGGATGATGGCCATGGTAATTTTAAGGGCCTAAGATTATTAACTCCGCCAGAGAGAGAGGAACGGCAGAAAAATGCCCAAAAAATTCAGAAGCTAATCTGTCTTGTGTGTGGGGTAAATATTCAATGTGGCGGTACTTGCATTCTTATAGACAGAAAACTTTCTATACAAATAGCTGCGATGATCCCGATTGGGATTAAATTAAATGACGCGGTTGCCGTGAAGGTACAGGAGGTTTAGATGCAGTTTGATAAAATTGTTCGTGACAAGGTACCGGATATTATTCGTGAGAAAGGCGGGGGATTTTCCAGCGTCCAAGTTGAAGATTGTCTGGTGGTTGTTTATCTTATTAAAAAGCTCCGGGAGGAAGCTGACGAGGTTGCCGAGGCAAATGGCAATGATGTGAAAATGGTCGAAGAGATGGGGGATATATATGAGTGCCTGATGGCGATCTGCGATAAAATAAATATCAACTTTGAAGAAGTTATAAAAGCATCCGGAGCCAAGGCTATGACGAACGGCGGGTTCAACAAGAATATTATTTTGCTCTGGATGTCAGGTGAAAAGTTTTAATATTTCTTAAGAAATAACAGGGAGACGTGAATCATGAGAATAGATACCAGCCTGGGATTACCTAGCCGTTACGAATACTGGAGAGACGACCAGTATCGAGCGGTTGAGGCAATCACCAAATCAGACAAGCCAATGTTTCTCCTGGATGCGCCCACGGGCATAGGAAAGAGTATAACCGGGATTGGTGCGCATCGGATTTTAAAGCAAAGGTGCATATATCTTTGCGGCACCAAACAGCTTCAAAATCAGATAATGCATGATTTTTCTGATATTGCAGTAAGTTTGAAGGGGAGAGCTAATTATCCTTGTCTCATGAAAGAGACGCAGTTTCCAGAAGTGACCGCGGATGATTGTTCTTATCCCAAACCATCAAGTTGCAAATATTACGATGATTGTCCTTATTTTTGTGCTAAAGCGGAAGCTAAAAATTCTCCGCTCGTTGTCTTGAATAACGCTTATTTTCTAAACGAAGCGAATGGTGATTTTTCGACATTTGGAGAGACAGAGTTTTTGATCGCGGATGAAGTTGATGCATTAGATACAGCTCTACTCGGGTATATCGAGTTTACGGTTACGACAAAGCAGCTGGATAAGTTCGGGTTGCGCCCGCCGGAAAATCCGGAGTACAAGTCGAACTGGATGAATTGGATACCTGGAGTGCTCAAGTCCTTAGGGCCGTGGATCTCGGGTTATAAGGTGCAGCTGGAGGATACCGACTCCTCTCGGTGGGGGCCGATCGAGATAGAGCTTAACCGGCAAATGAAGAAGATGGACAAGCTTTACGGGAAGCTGTATTTCCTTAAGAGCGAGGTGGATGATTCCTGGGTCTTCTTCAGCCATGAGACGAAAGACGGCCACGAGTGGGTATTCAAGCCGGTCGTCGTCGGGAAATATGGAGACCAGTATCTTTGGAGCCATGGTCAACATGCCTTGGGAATGTCCGGGACGATATTCGATCCGCAGATAACCTGTGTTGATCTCGGTATAAACGATTGTGATTACATGAGGCTTGATTCGCCCTTCCCAGTAGAGAACCGGCCGATTTATTATAAACCCGTGGTCAATCTCACCCGGAAGACGATGGACATTGAGCTCCCCGTTCTTGCCCTTGAGATTAACGATATCCTGGAGAAATACCCGGCGCAGAAAATCCTGATTCATACGGTGAGCTATAAGGTCAGGGATTATCTTTTGAGCCATCTTGCTGCACAGTGGCGGCTGGTTACGCATGATAGTCGGACGCGGGAAATGGCGCTCGAAGATTTCAAAAGCAGTAAAGAACCATTGGTAATGTTATCGCCGTCATTTGATCGTGGGGTTGATTTACCCATAGCTGATAACGTTGGTGCGATTGTGGTCTGCAAAATGCCCTTCATGGACTTATCCGATCCCCAAATAAAAGCCAGGATGGGTCTTCCGGATGGTGCCAGATGGTATGCTTTAAAAGCCGGCCAGACCTTGGTGCAGCAAACAGGAAGATCAGTCAGGTCGAAAGATCAGAGATGTGATATTTATATTCTTGATTCTCAATTTTCCCGTCTCCGTCGCCAATTGTTAGATGTTCTTCCGAGATGGTGGTTAACGGCGGTGCAGGAGATTCCGATTGGTAAGAGGGTAGATCAGCTGCTATGAGAACCGAAGATTCGAATCTTTATAATACGAAGAGATATCGTGGCCAGGATTATACTTCAACCTTCAACACTAAATTCTGGACTCCCCAGTGTTCTGAATGTCTTGAGTGTTCTGAGGTTGGTGGTCAGAGTTATTGCGGTTACGGTAAGCAGTCGAAGCGTTTAATTCATGGAAATCTTGAACGTAACTGCAAGCTAAAAATATTTCTTAAGAAATAAACTCATGGCAGAACTAAAATATTGTCCAAAATGCAGAATGCTCACTTATCAGGAAAGGTGGAAGGGGTATTTCCGGTGCGTGAGCCAGGGTTCGAAATCCGGATGTGGTATGTTTATTCCGTTTGGGTATGGGTTTATCAAAGAGACCAAGATTTATACAGCCGAAGAAATAGGAATAATTGATCAGCCAGCAGTGCCGGTGATAGAGGAGCACATTATTATGGGCGACATTAATCCAGAGGACGCGAAGATAATTGTTGAGGCAGACGCCATGACGCAGGAATCCCTTTTGAAAAGGGTGGCTGCTGGCAATGACCGGCTCATGAAGCACTTTGCCAGTATAATGCAGGAAAAGGATAACGATATTCGGGAATCGCTCATGGACAATTTTCATGACGCTATTAAGCGTCTTAATTTGCTTTGTGGCGTGCTTGAGGCAAAGGGATACCGTGATTGTCTTTACGTAGAAAACGGGAAAAGAATGCGATCTTGCTTAAATCAGCGACAGGATTGTATTGCGTGCTGGGCCTGCCCGAGTGAGCGGAAATACTGGAGTGAAGAATTATTTGGAACGAAAGAAACGCCTAAATTTATTCCTTCCCATCGGGGTAAACAGGTAATGGAGTTTTTGAAAAAGATGGGTAACGGAAGGCCGGGGCTTGATTAAAAATGACTCAGCTCGTTATCAATACCTTTGACAAAAACTGGCTATCCCTGGGATTCGGGTTTAATGGATATTACGAGCTCTGGATAAAAGAGAACGTCCAGCCCAGCTTCCGCCGTTATATTCCGTTCCGTCAGCTATGGCTAATTCACATCTCCTATCTCAAAATTTTGATATCAGGAGGGCGAGAGTATTTTACTGAGGTTGTAGTTGCTCCAGACTTACAGAAATTATTAGACCAGGCTCCTCAAATGTTTCAACCTTCCCGGGTGTTGAAGGAAGAATCTAAATCCGAAGTTCTCACTAAGCTATTCGATATGGTGAGCGATAATTATGTTAATAAAGTCTACGATTCGCTTCGTCAATCCTTTCATCCCGATCATCGAGGGGATCCGGAAGATTTCAAGACGCTAGTTGAAGTTTACGAGAAGCGTAAGAAGAAAATCAAGGGAGGGAATCATGCCAAAACCGATTAATGTTATTATCATGGTCGAGCCAGTGGCAAAAGGAAGGGCCAGGGCAGCTGTAATAAAGGGACATGTGCGCGAATACACGCCGGCTAAAACGCGTAATGCCGAGGCTGAAGTTAGGATAAGTATTCGGGATAATATTCTTCGCACGGTCCAATTTGATCAAGGGCTTGGCCCTTATTTCCCGGTCGGAATGCCGCTGCGCCTTGAGGCGACATTTGTTATTCCACGGCCGTCTTCCGCCCCGAAGAGACGACGATTCCCAGTTACCCGGCCGGACGCGGATAATTACATGAAGTTGCTCCAGGACGCCTTCAATAAATTTCTTTATGTGGATGACGGGCAGCTTACTACCGTTGTGATAAAAAAGAGATATGGGTTAATGCCGGCGATTCAATTGAAGATTAGTGAAGATTTAGGTGATGAAGTTCCTTGTGTGGTTTTGGCTAAAGATGCTAAACCAATATTAAATCAAACATCGTTGTTTTAAAATAGGCAGTATGTAGGGAGGATAAATTGGATATCAATATTACAAACGCGGTTGGTCAGTGTACTGAATTCAAGGGCGCCGTTGGCGCAAAAAAGGAAATGGTTTCGGTGATTATTTCTCCGCTCAAGGTAACTGCCGAAGACGATGCTCATATCAAGATTATAAATGGTTGCAATTTATGGCAGGGTTGTTTCAACAAGGCGTGTCAGTTTTCTATAGCCGCACGGAAGATTCCCAAAATTAAAGAGGCCGGTAGTTAGCCGGCCTCTTTGAAAAGCGAAGGGTTATTTATTAGTGATTGATTGCGTTTTACTTTACTTTTTTCTGGCGGTCATTTTCTTACCGTCTTTGCGAGTCCAGGTGCGGGCTTTTCCACCTGCGACACCGCCGCAGGCGCTGATATTGGATTGAATTGTTTTCTGGGCATCGCTGAGGGAGTTGGCGGACTGGAGTTTGCCACCCATACAACGAGCGTACATGTTTACTCGGCCGGTATGAGCGATGATAGGGATGCCAAGGATGCGCCGTGCGTCATGTAGTTTGAGCCCACCGGAAAGGTTGTATCTCTTTTTTGAGGTTTTTGTAGCCATTATTTTAATCTCCTACGTTAAGTTTTTGTGCTTGATGCTTTATTTTTCTTGTTTGCTGCGTATTCCTGGAATTCGCTCCACTTTAGCGGTGCGTTAGCGGGGAGTCCGAGAATTCGATTGGCATCGTTGATTTTTATATCTCTACCCAAGTGGTAGAGTTTCTTACTCTTCTTTACCATCCTCATCCTCTTTGCTTTTTAGACTCTGCACCATACAGTCGAGCCTTTCCAGTTCTTGACGTAAATCTCCCTTCGCATCTTCTCTTATATTATCCATAGTTTCTGCAATAGTCAAGATTTCTTCAGTTTCATAAGCCTCGATAAGTTTTTTTGCTGGTTCATCTGCTTTTGCTTTTTCCAGATTTCCCAGGTATAATTCTGCGAGTGGTTTTATTCGGCATGGTCGGCATTCGCCGTTCGGGCCGTATTCGAGCGAAAAATAGTCCTTTAGTGTTTCAACTTTTTCAAGTTTGCAAACAAATGGCTCTTTTGCTACGTTGTTTATTTTTTCTTCAGAATTTGCCATTCTGCCGCGCACTCCTTTAATGATTTTGATTCTAGGCCGCTCATGCACGTACTCGTGAATTGCTGGTATGCGCTGCGCGGCCTTTTATTTTTTCCGCACAGCTCGATGTCAATTTCTCCAGAACAGTCGTCAATTTTATCTAATAGCTCATTGATTTCATCGTCTTCAAGAGCTTCTTGGATTGCTATTTTTATTCTTCCAGATAGGCAGGGAATGCATTTTGGGACCATATTCACTCCGGATTAGTATGGGGTTATTCTTTAATTTCTGCTGTTCTTTCCTTGCCGCACATTGGACAATCATTCACGGATAGCATTTCTTTTATCTGCAAAACAGCATCTTTTTTGAAATCTCACCGGATTTTACTTTGTAAGCTAAAAGTTTGATTTTAGCCATGTCTGGTTTATTCTCGTCTGTTAATTTTGATTTTTCGGTTGTGGGTTCCGTAAGTACCGTTGGTTTTAGTGGTATTGTTCCTTCGATGGCTTTTCTCATTGAGCGTAATTCTGGTACCAGGGTGACAAAAAACTCTTTGGGATGTTTGGCTACTTCGTTTGGCCCCCAGTTATATTTGCTGCACCAATCTCTAATATGTTGATAGATTGGTTTTTGTGACATTGTTTGGAGCTCTTCTGCCGTGATATCCATTTCGTTGGTATGCTTTTGTAGGCAATCACATGGAATATCATTAATTCGAGCACCTTCAAGCAAATCTTCCACGAGACGCAGTATTTGTCTTATTAGTCTTTTGTCGAGTTGCCGAATGGTCTCTTCGGTAGTCGGTTTACGGAAGGGCTCAATTTTATTTTGTGTTAATGCGGTGTCAATGGTGGTGTTCAAAGCTAAATTGGTTGGTTTCTCGGGTAGATTTTCTGCCTCTTGTGAGGAGGCTGGGACAAGTTTAAAATGGTGGGCTACCGCCAGGTGGATGGTGTCGCTGGCGATTTGGCCGCCCGTCTGGAATAACCATGCTGTAAATCTTGGGTCCATGGCTTAATTAAAAGCCTTGACAAAGTAAATGTCAAGTAGGAAAATAGGGCTCAAGGGGTGTGAAGTGTGAAATCCCGCTGGTGTGAAGTCCTGGGTTTTTTAAATAAAAGGATGTGAAATACGATTAAATGGAATAGCTTGCAACGTAGAATAGCCGATTCAGTTCTTCATCACCGCCGGGTCGATAATTCTTATGATTCGAAGCTGGTATTAAGAGATGTGCCAGGCCACGCCAGTTCGACAATTACCAAGGTTTATCAAGCGTTAAAGGCAAATAATTGGATAATTCCATCAGAAATACCAGAAGAAAAAAATTCCGAAGTCATCCGGGAACCTCAATGTATTCCCAATCGAAGTAATCCTGTTGTTACTATCAAAGTTAAACCGGAAAGCGGCTCGATTATTGTTACGATAACCGTAGATAGGCGATAAGATGCCAGGAATACAGTGGAATTCAACACAAAGAAGAATTGCAGAATCAATTCTTCGTCATCTTCGTGAGGACAATTCCTATGATTCAAAATTAGTATCTGCGGAAGTTCCCGATGTTGGTCTTTCAACCATAACGAAGGTTTATAATGCCTTAAAGAAAAATAATTTTATAATACCTCCGTTATTTACTAAAAAGATTGAGGAAAAAGTTTCAAAGAATATCGGGAGTGATGGTATTTCCAGTACAGAGCAGCCGGCTGGCGGTGTTGTTACTTTTGAGATCCATGGTAAAAAGGTGGTAGTTGAAGCCGACGATTATCTCAAATGTTATGATGATTTCCTTGATTTACAACAAATTATAGGTTGGAAAGCTGATTTTTCCTCCACTGTTCGAGAGGGGATGAAGATGTTCAGGGGGGTAATGGTCAATTTGCTCTCGGGAAGAGATGGGGGAACCGAAGAAGTTCAAAATCAAGAAGAAGACGAAGACGAAGGAGACGATGATGCCGGAGGACAAGATAATCCCGGGCTCGAAACTTAGGCAGGATGCAGCTGACGAAATAACAGAGCGGCTACGCAAATTAAAGCCAGCGGGAAAAGGGAAAGACGATGGCCAGGGAGGGCAGCAAGGCCCTCGGTTGCTCACTCTTGACGATGCTATCGCTGAAGAAGAAAATAATCAGGCCATGGATATTAAAAGGTTAGCCGTAGATGAGATTAAAGCTCGTCACGAGGCCAATATCAGCAAAGCAAAAGAGGAAGCAAAAAAAGCAACGACCAATACTGAAAATACCCAGAATCCCATGGTCAAGCATTGGTCGGTTATAGAGGGTCAGCCCGTTGAAGATCCCGATGGGCCATACTCTACTTTTGCGCAGGCCCTAATGATTGCGAAGGATTCGATAAGATGGGGAATCGTTGATGGTCGTCCGATTGAAGACCCCGAGGGTCCGTATCGCACTTTCGCCCAAGCTCTTCAGGTTGCCTCGATGGAGCGTTCTGGTCAACAGGAAGCCAAGAGATGGTCAGTTCTTGACGATAAGCCTTTTGAAGACCCAAATGGCGATTATGGTAGTTTTGCCGAAGCTTACAAAGTAGCTTATCTTAGTATTGAGAAAAAGAAGCTAGAAGCCGAGGTAAAAGCGGTAGACAGCCACAATCACAATGAAGATTCAGATCAGGTTAAAATATTAATGGCAAAGCTCAATGCTGTCGAGCAGCAGCTTCAAGTAGCATTGAACCCTTTTGAAATGTTGCGCCGGGCAAAGGAGATGCACGATAATCTTGTTGAATCCGGTATAATACCCGCGGCTCCTACCGGTGAAAGTCCTGCTAGCGCGATTGAACTTGAGAAAGAAAAGAACCGTCATGCTGAGGAAATGAAGAAAATAGACGCTGATGATAAGTATAAGACTTCTATTGCCAATACTGTTGCGGATATTCCGAAAGCGATAGGCGCGGGAGCGGCCGACCGGATTTTGCAGCATGCGGGTGTTAAGGCGACTTCAGCCGCTGCGATGCAGACTTTTAATTGCACAAAGTGCGGCACGTTAATTACGGTAGGCCCAGAAATAACTAAAATAGATTGCCCTAAATGTGGTGCTCATTACATGGATTCACCTGACAGTCCGCCTTCAGTTGTTCCCGTTACGCCAATGCCGGAAGCAAATCATGAAGGAGCGCCTTAAATATGTCTTTCAAACTTATGAACGCTCTCGAGCAGGTGGGCCAAATTGCAGCTGCGGGGTACGGGGATAAGGCCTTCCTTGGCGCTGTTCTTGGTTTTATAAAGGACGTGACTCCCGCCCAGCTTTACACCTTGATTGTTAATGATGTTGATTTAATAGGTCCGGTGAACGAAGATACCTGGGACATGGTTAAGAGGTTTACCGGATCGATTAATATCAATAAGGTTACGGTTGATTCCCTTCTGGATGAATTACGTAGCAGCCGGTTAGACTTGATGGGGATTATTATAAATACGCCGGGTGGCGAAAGGTGGATTTCGGTTCAGCTGGAGCGGGTGAAGGCAAAATTAAAAAATTAAATAGATTTATTTTAATATTGATAATCATTATCAAAGGGGAACGTGAATTATTTTACGTTCCCCTTTTTGTTTTTTGAATGGAAATATTTCTTAAGAAATAAATTTTAAAGTGCTTGTTGACATTTTATTGACTTAGTGCTTAAAATTTCAAATAGATTTATCCATTTGGAGATTTAAATGGATTATGATAGTTTCCAGAGGATTTTGGATGCTCATGGAATATCAAATGAGCCAGCTTTTAAAGATCTTTCTGTAGAAATCGCGCCCATTCCTGCCGACGAAAACGGGAAAAGGGCGCTTGGTTTATATTTCCCCGAAGACAAACTTATCGTTATTCCCCCCGAACTTTCTCCTAATCCCGGTGCTATTGGCGAGTCAGTAGAACTGCATGAGCTCGGTCACCGGTTTGGCCATTATCATTACAACAATCTCACCGAACAATTTGCCGAAGATTACCGTCAAAAGTATCAGGGCAAGCTCGAGTACCATTTCCACGAAAACAACGTGGTAACTTGAGTTGCCGGATACAAGGAGGCTGCCATGATGCAGGTTGCACCGGCACTGGTTAAAGCGAGCCCGTGTGATTATTGCCACGCTCCGGAGAGGCTATGCCCGTTTTGTAAATTTGGCGGGCGGCCCGTGAGCGTTGGTTTTGGCCCTGGTATTTCTGTTGCGGATGTCGCGGTTATTACTGGCCAAATACAGAAAGTTGAGATCATGTGGAATGGCCAGTCGGTTACAAAAGTCCCGGTCGGCCAAAATTTTAATATTAGGGCAACGATCGTGGCAAATAATCCTGGTGGGGGTTTCTGGCAGATCGGCCTTACGGTAATCGAGATTCCAGCGACAGGGCAAGCAACTGGCCAGGGGGAAGTTGCTAATCTTGGTACATTCGCAAATAGCACAATTGGTAAAAATAATGGCATTTCCACCGGGATAGGATCGGGATATTTTGATATAACCGATCTCGGGTCTTTTGTCATGCCAAACACAGATTTGAGGTTAAGGGTCAAACTGTGGGGTTATCCGTTCCAGGATACCAGCGTATTACCTGATAGGAGCGCCTGGTAAATGTCCGAGTTTGGTACTTATACCAGCATTGTCGGTGTTTCTTTGCCCAGCAGCGCCAAAGCTGGCGATACCGTTCATGTGGCCATTACGATTCAAAACATCTGGACGTCGCCCGTCAATATTCAAGCAATCATCAATGCAAGTGCTCCGATAAACGGTGCTAATGGAAGCCCGACAATCGTAATCGGAGATCAAAACGTTCCTCTCTACGGTTCTTACACGTATGAGACCGACATGGTAATGCCGGATCAAAGTGTTACTCTCCATATTCGCTCACTTGTCTGGGATGGCACAGAGTATTTCGACGATGCGGATGAGTATGTTGGAATTTCCCTTGGTACAGCGCCCACTCCAGTGCAATGGCAACCGCTTGACGAAGTCGCGGTCGCGGTTCCTTTGGCCGTTTCGGGCGGCTGGCAGTTGCTAAATGAAATTGCCGTTGTGGTTCCGCGAGATCTTTCTGTTGTGGGTGGATGGCGCCAGTTGGATGAGAAAACGGCATTTACTGGACAGGGGATCGATTGGAGCTCCTTTAAGCTTGTTGAGCATGCCGATTTTCCTGATACCAATACTTACAAAGGGGCGGCTCAGGAATGCGATTTTTATTTTGAAGCTCCCTCAATACTCCCCTCAGTTCCATTTGCGAAAGATTTATTGATCGATGCTTTCACCTTTCAATTAAATACAAAAAATGCAGCCCCACTGTCTATTGATATTTATCAGGGATCAGGGTCTTTATTGTCCAGTTATATTGTTAAGGTGGTTGCTTATATAAAACCGTCAGTATATACAAATGCGGTCGGTTTCTTTGGCCTTGATGATGGGGTTGCATGGACAACAATTATTCTGGCGGCGCTTATCGTACTTGGAATAATTGCCGCCACGTTTTTTGTTATTAAACTTATAGATCTAGTTTGGGGTCCTCCGGGTAAGCAGAATGCCGTCGCGACAGCGATTTGGCCGATAGCGATTGGCGTGGTTGCGATTGTAGGAGGAATATTACTTTTATCTGGATCTAAGCAAAAAACATAGGAGGTGAGGGTGTCAATGACATAGCTTGACAAACTAACATTTTCACCTTACCATGTTACTGTTATCTAAAATTTAAAGCCGGGGGGAGAAAATCTGACTTGCTTAAGAGTCAGGCCCCCCGGCTTTTCTTTTTTGTAAGGGCAGATTTTCTCCCCAAAATTAAAACAGGAAATAATTTTCTAATAAATTGAGGAGGTTTTAAAATGTCTAAGTGGACAATGATGGCGGCAGATGGCGGCGTTGGTCTTGTCGTCGGCGGTCTTGATTCATTCATCCAGGACAAGACGAATGATCAGATCATGACATTCAAGGCGAATCCCGCGAATGCCGGGAAAGAGCTCAGTATGTTGAGCCAGTACAGCACGTATTACAACTATGGTCTTCCGATTGTCTCGATCCTCGCCCTAGCTCTTGCCGGGAACTATTTCCCTGATGCCTGGCCGACCCGGATGATGGTTGCGTCCGGCCAGCTCGTTGGTCGCAAGGGTGGCCAACAGCTCATCGATTACAGCAAGACGACCAAGGCCGGCTATAGCGGCCCGCGCCAGTGGCATGAATATGGCGGCGCTGCGGCAGCTCAGCAGGCGGCGGCAGCCGCGGCAATGAGAGCGTCTGCGCATTATGATGCTTATGTTCCACAGCCGAATCCCCAGCCGATCCAGACCGGGCCCCAGGTTCCGACCGTTCAGCCCCAGGGTCTCACCGGCATACGTGGCGAAACTTAAACCTTAACAGTTCTACAACCTGACCATATAAAGTAAATATTTATTTTGGAGGTTTTATCAAATGGGTCAAGTTTACAGGCTCTCAAAGAAGAATAAAAATCTGTATAATCCTGCGATTGAAAGTTTCTTCAGTCTCCCCTCGGATGAGAAACTCGCAGTTTCATCCGCCCTCATGAATCCTGGCAAACCTTCGGTAAACCAGGCCGTGGCGAGCATGACAGGGGATGAGCTCAATTCGCTCATCCTGAAGCTCGACATGACCTTCCAGTCCGATGTTTCGACCCCGATCGCCGATATGGTCGGTGAGGAATCGGAGTCCGTTGTTAACCTTATCCGCATCCTGGGCCACGCGGCTGGCGGTAACTCCGTGTTCGGCGGCATCCTGGCATCCGGCCAGCAGTTCGATATCTGGCCGCTCCGCCCGAAGGATGTCGGCGGACCGTTCCTTAACGGTGCCCTTGCCGCTGCCCTCGGTCTTTATGGCGGAGTTTCGGCTGGCGTCTTTACATGGACACAGCCGGGTGTTGTCGCTGGTGTCTTGCAGCACATCATCCCGCAGCAGACGACCAGCGGCCAGGCCCCCTTCGGTGGGCTCGTGATTTTCGGCGCCATCGAAAAGACCTATACGCCCAAGATCGAGTCCATCAGTCTGATTCTCCAGAATCAGATTGGCGCAGTCCCCTTCCAGCCGGTCGCAATGACCATGAAGAGGACCTTCGGAGATGACAACGATCTCTCCGTATTCCGTCTGGAGAAGCCGGTCATCATCATCAACAACGAGAACTTCGGGGTCGATATCATGCCAAATGTTTCCGGCACCACGAACTTTGAGCTTGTTGCTGTCATGGCGGGGCAGGTTCAGAGCAAGATCTTCTAATCGAGAGTTAGGGTAAGGAGGAGATATAAAATGAATAAAATGTCATCTCTATTTGGCCCTACCCTCGATAACTACGGACAGTGCGAGGTAGTGCTGGGCGATTTTGATGAACCGGCCAGAGATTATTTTGACCGGCTTATCACCAATACGGCGACAGGTGGCGGTACGGCTGTTCCTGAAACCAATACCCAGGGTTATGCGATCGGCCAGGTCATCACGATTCAGGATTCTCTGAACCATGAAGATTTTACCATCGCCGCGATTACGCCTGCTACCCAGCTCACCGCTGCTGCCAACCTGACAAATACCTATACTGTTGCCAGGGGTGGTAAGCTGACGGTCAAAAAGTATGCGGCAGCCCGCGTCAATGCCTATATGGCCAATCCCTTCACCGCGTCTTTGAGTTTCGGTTTACAGGTTCTTCTCGCTAAACCGCTTCTCATCAATGGCACCATCGCTCTTGCTTTGACCCAGGGTGAATTGGTGACCGGCGGCACTTCCGCCGCAACTGGTCGTGTTATTGCTCAGACAGCGACATCGGTTACCGTTTTTCCGATTTTCGGTACGTTCGTTGCGGGCGAGACACTGACCGGTTTCACTTCCGGCCGCACGGTTACCGGTATCGTTCTTTTTGGTAATATCCAGCAAACAGCACTTATCACTATCGAGAAAGTCGATATTAACGCCGGCGCCCTGAGATGGCAGGTCGCTACCACCGCCAATGTTGCAGGGATGCTGCTTACCGTTGAAGCGGATGAATTGTAGGGACGGGGGTGTAAAATGATTAAATCTATAGCCCTGATTGGCCCTACGCTCGACGCCTTCGGTCAGTTTGAGGCATCACTCGGCGAGTTTGACAGGGCTGTTAGCGAATACTTCGACCGGCTTATTACCGGTACTGTAACAGCAGGTGTCGGTACTATTCCGGAGACCAATACACAGGGTTACGCAGTTGGTCAGGTGCTTACTCTTCAGGACTCGGCTAATCATGAGGACCTTACCGTCTCTGCGATTACCTCGGGTGTATCACTTACCACTCTTACTAACCCGGTGAATTCCTATACCGTTGCCCGTGGCGGTAAGATAACAGTCAAAAAATATGCGGCTCCAAAGTGTGCTGTTTTCATGGGGAATCCGTTTACGGCTACCCTTGATTTCGGCACACAGATCCTTGTCGCAAAACCGCTCCGTATCGCCGGCACTATTGCTCTCGTTTTAACCCAGGGTGAAATCGTGACCGGCAGTGTTTCTGGCGCAACTGGTCGGGTTGTCGGAATGGGCGCAAACTATCTCAATGTCTTTCCGATCTCCGGTACATTTGTTAACGGTGAAACATTGACCGGTACCACTTCCACTCGCACATTAACCGGTGCCGTTATCTTCGGCGAGATTGAGCAAACAGCCCTGGTTACAGTTGAGGAAGTAAGTGATGTTGGCCCAGGTACTCTTACTTGGGCGGTTGCTGTTACGGCGGATGTTGCGGGGATGCTGTTCACCATCAGGGCGGACGAATAGAACCTTTCCAGTTTAATAGAAATGGCCCGGTTATCCTCCCAGGGTAGCCGGGCCGGTATTTAAATCACGTCTCTCTGAAAGAGATGAGAGAAATTTAGGAGGTTGACAGTGATTAGTGAACTTTCCCCGTTGTTCCATGACGGTGTAGCCCTTATCCGGCCGGAAGATGCCCAGCTCAGAAAGCATAGCTGGGTAAGATTCTCGAAGAGATGGCCGAATGATCTCAATAAGGGTGGATGGGCCTCCGGTCAGACATTTGTTGTGAGACAGGATACCGTTCTGGTTGACTATCCCGTTTCCAGGATCATCGTTGACCAGGACTGGGCCGTCCTCGACCTCACAAATCAGAGCCTTCCGGCAATTCCGGGTGTGCCGCATCCGACTGCCTTCCAGGCGGGTACATTCCAGATGTACCCCGTAAATCCCGATATCATCTATCAGATCTCTGTCGGGATGAAAAAGGGCGACTATTTCAACCAGCTACAGATATCGAGCCAGAGCCTCAATATCTATCAGCTCGGCTCTTCGGCGATTCCACCTGCTATGATCGATCCGGTTTATCGGTACTTGGGTGCGAAGTATCCCAAAGACTCCCCTTATAATAGCCCTACCTGGTTTTTATATTCCATTTTGAACGCGCCTCAGATTCTTTTGAATGTGTTCATGGACGGCGGTGATACCATGGTCGGGGCTAACCACTATGGCAAGGCGACCATAGATTTCCGCGTCAATAAGGCCCAGCTCACCAATATCACACTTGCCAGCATCGCTGCGGTGAGTATTCCTTACGGGTCCAATCTTACCGTTGTTGTACCGAGCGGTAATGTCGCTTGTGTTTACGGCGGTCAGAAAGGAGATACCAGAATCACTGATTCGCGCGGGGGTGTTTCCGCCGTCGCAAACGGCCAGGAAACCGTAGTACCTTCCGGATGGACGGTTCAGACCGGCTCCGGTTCCGCCCTCATTACCACCATGGAAGATGTCCGCCAGTGGCGGAGTATCCAGGAACGGGCTCTTTATATCCCATTCTATGATGAGTTGAACGTATTTTGATCGTGAGGGAAATATTAAAAATGGGTTGTGATTGGAGTAGGGGATTAACCAAAGAAACTGATGAGAGAATTGCCAAGCAAGCTCTCACAAAGACTAGATACATACCCCTAGATGAGTGCAAAAAACTCTATTGGGATGATCAATTTAGCCTTAGTGATATTGGTTTAAAGTTTCATATCTCTCCGTCAGCCTTATTCAATAAATTTTATGCTGCCGGGATTTCATTAAGAACAAAGAAAGATGCTTTAAATACTCAGCGTAGCATTGAGAAAAATCGAAAATTCAATAAAGAGAATCATAGTCTTGATGGACGCCGTCCGCAGGATTTAGGAATTCCGGGTTGGAATAAAGGTCTAACGAAAGATACTGACCCCAGAATTGCTGCTTATGCAATAAAGGAGTCAGTAACCATGTCTGGTAAACCGAACACATTCAAGGGGAAACATTTTACTTTACAACAGAAGAAGAACTTGTCGGATGCGCATAAGAATGCTTCTCCTGAAACTATTAAAAAATGGATTAAAAATATGTCTAAAGCAGGTTGTAGCCCGAATAAGCTAGAATCAAAACTAGAATCTCTTCTGGCACAGTTCTTTCCTAATGATTGGAAATACACAGGAGATGGCTCTTTCGTTATAGGTGGTTTATGCCCGGATTTCGTTAACATAAATGGGAAGAAGTCCGTAATAGAGTTATTCGGTGAACACTGGCATGAACTGGATGATGAGAATAAACGAAAGACTATTTTTGGTACTTATGGTTTTTCTGCCTTAGTTATCTGGGGGAAAGAAATGAAAAACCCCGATAATGTTGTAAATAAAATAAAGTCTAGTTTTTATATATACTAAGGAGGTAATTTATGGCTACGGCAAGGTGTAGCGCGAATTTGGTAGTTCAACCACTCTTTTCAACACCGCTGCACATGAAGGCGATTATCGATGATATCGATATTGATAATCAGGGTGCAAGCGGTTCCATTACCGTGCAGCTCGAAGATGATTTCACCCAGGATATCTCAGCCCATGTCGCGGCGCCGGTCGCAAGGTCGGCATTCCCGTTCCAGACGACCGTTGCTCAGAACGCATCGTTCTCGGCTGACGAGGACAGCATGGGCGAAGATCATGAAGATACAGTTGGGCTCGGCAATGTCGGCGTGATATGCAGCGCCACCGATGCAGGCTGTACGATCGTGATTAAATATCATTTTATTTAAATAGCCGGGAAGGAGGGTAAGATGTCTTTTACTACGAATAACCAGGAAGTCCTGGCCGTTAACTCGATTTTCGGCCTTGCTCTATACGGTAAGGTTACCAACGTTCCCGGCGCTAACCAGTTCACAATTCCAAATCTCGCCGGGAGGGGTGCTGATGCCTTTCTTTCACCGGGCGCTAATCCATGGCAGGCTTTTGTCTTGAGAACACACGGCGGGGTTGATGCGGCGCCTCAGAGCGAGCAGCAACCCATTACCGCTTATGATACGGCTACCGGCATATTTACGACTGCCGCATATACTGTTGCGGTTGCTGCTGGAGATGAGGTTGTTCTTATTAATCCCAACCTCGCCAATGCCGCGGTGCTGGTCGATCTCTTACTGGTCAAAGTGCAGACCGATAAAGTCCCAAAGATGACCTTTGATATGCCGGCTTTTGTGTCTTCCCCGCAGGCAAGAGTCACCGTTCCGGCTGTAGCTGCTACGTTAGCCCTGCCATCGGTTATCGTTGCAGGTATTCCGGCTGGCGCTCTTGTCACCAAGGCGCATGTAAAATTCAAGTTCCGCACCGTGCGCGATACGAGCGTCGCCGAAAATAATCTGAGCGGAGCCACCGTCGCGGCGACATCCCAGGTAATCCAGATCAAGAAGGGCGCCGGTGCCTGGAACGACTGCATGGATTTCGTGAATACGCAGTATGATGTTCTCGCTTCCGGAGAAGAGGCTGGTGAGGAGCTGACCGGCGCTATCGATGTCTCCGCTTTCGTTACGGGCAACGATACCTATAGCTTCCAGTGGCTACTTGCCAAAGCGGTCGGTGCGAACCTACTCCTGCTCGACGCGCAGCTATCCATCGAATTATCCTATACCTTATAAGGCGGTAGCGAAATGGCTAAGTCACCTAGAGCACAAGAAGTATTTGTAGCCAACTCTGACGGGATTTATTGCGATAACGTTATCCTGCTTCCAAATCAGCCGAAGCAACGGCTGCCGGGCCATGAGGTTCCACCAGGAATGCACGTCTTGATAAAATCAGATCCGGGCAATCCGCTGGGCAGCATCGTCTATGTTGACGGCCATCCTGTCGGTTCAAAATCCTGGCCGCTAGTCCCGAATGAAGAGGTGGCGTATCGTGTTAATAACACCGATGCGATATTTGTCGGTGTGCTGGGAGCGATAGCCGGTCAACTGATTATCGACTACACGTTAGAAGCGGATTAAGAGGTGCTATCATGGCAATCGGAAGCGCAGTTCCGCCACTAGTTAAGGGATTGGTATTTGATACTCTTGTAACCTCGGTTATCAGCCCGACTATGTTCGCTTGTACCCTCAGTGGATTCAAGGATGATTTTTTCCAGGATTGGGACGTTTACGTCGTCTGCAAAAATGATGGTTCTGGTGGGCCTCCGCAGGGCGATTCCGTTATCTGCACGAGCTATGTCGGAGCAACGGGTACATTTACACTGTTCTCTGCCTTCGGGACCCCGCTTTCCGTTGGTGATGAGCTGTATATCATGCAGCCATCCGTCAATGCAAACACAATTGTAACCACGTTCCCATCCGATAACGTCAAACTTTCCAGCCCCGCGCTTGTATCGACATCCTCCATAGCCTATGTCAAGGTAAAAGAGCTTCCGTTCACCGGCAACCAGGGCGGAGCGCGTATCAAGTTCGACATGAGGATCAGTGTTCCCGGTGGGACCGCCTCTGCCGTAATATACAAGAACGGTGTGCCGGTCCCGACCTCGGTGGCTCCGTTCTTTATTGTTTTTACCGATTCGACAGGTGTATTCACTACGTTCAGCCAGGATGTTTACGGCTTGTCTGCCGGCGATCTGATTCAGGTTTATGCGAAAGCAGATCTGGTTACTCATACCACCTTTGTCAAGAATTTTACCATCGGGTATGATACGATCACGTTCCCGAGCGTCGGCATTGCTCTCGATGCGGTTTACATCGATCCGGTTAACGGCACAGCGGGAACAACATGGCCTATCGGGACTGCCGGTAAGCCCGTTAATAATCTGACCGACGCAATAATAATATCCGGGTTCCTGAATACGAGTAACTTCCATATCAAAAACAGATTGGTACTCGATCAGGACTTATTAAAACCATTTACTTTCATTGGCGATGGTGATTGGTTCACGTCAGGAGTAGACCTAAACACTCACGATGTTGCCACATCAACATTTATTAATCTGGCGATAGAAGGCTCCAGCCCGGGCTTTCTTACCGCTTTTGGGTGTTTTGTAACCGGTTCGATAGCCAACCCGGCGATATTATGCATGATAGATGCGACTCTGAATGGTTGTCTCATCGGCAGTATTGCGGGTATTCCCCTGGGGTTTGGCATTAATGCTTTTAATTGCACATCATGGGGGCCTCCGTACCTGGGTGTCTCTTTGTCGGGTGGAGGACTATTCGCATGGGTGGGTGGTCAGGGTGACGTGAGCGTAATTAACATGGATAACCCCGCCTGCTTCTTCTACCTTTCCGCCATCAGTGTCTCACTTAATGTGTCGGCGTCATGCACTGCTGGTCTCGTCCAGATCGCCGCGGCTGCCATCGTATTTGTTGACCTGGCCGCAACGGTTACCCTTGATGATGAGTGGACTTTCGCGCCGGGCAAACATAATGTTCTCTACCGCCACGTTATCTTTCCGGCCAATTCCGGCTTGCATGTAATGTGGACGGCCACCGATGCTATGAAAATCGTCGAGCTTGTCTTACAGGCGAGAGGCGCTGCTACGCCGGACATGACGACCGCGGCTATATATGGTGGCCCCGCCGATGTATTAACGATGCTCGATCCGTTCCGGGCAACCCGGGCGAATTTGCTTGTCAATGGTATGCTTCAGCAGGCCGAAGGACCGTGGATACTGGAAGCCGGCGACACCATAGATATAGACCTGGTTGGCACCGGTGCCGGTGCTACGAATCTCGGCATAAACGTAGTGTTCGAGCCTATTCAGTTCGGTGCTTATCTGGTACGAGGCCCGTAGGAGGAGCCGGAGATGAATGGTTTTTGCATAAAATGTCAGGTTATCCGGGAGATTAAAGACCCGAAGCCGGTGACGATTCCCTTACACGGAGCGGCCATTAAAGGGACATGCCCGGTCTGCGGAACGGTTATTTACGCTAAAGTACAGTCTCCGTAAGGAGCTAATATGGAACACGAGTTATATACAGACCTGGAAAAGATTCTTGATTCAGTATTTGGTACGCCTGATATAGTCGATGGCGTCTATATGGACGTGGTAGCCGGTGTTCCCGGGACTGCTTGGCCTATTGGTTTACCTGGAAACCCTGTAAACAACCTGGCCGATGCTATCACTATCATGGCCGCTAAAGATAACTGGAATTTGCACCTTGTCGGCGCTCGTGACTTTGCTGGTACATATACCCCGGTAGTTGTCAATCCGACCGTAATGACCGACGCTAATATTGCGCCAATGAAGGTCAATAGCCTGGTCGGTCTTACCATCCAGAATACCACGGATGGAAGTCATGGGGTGATTACCGCCAATGACGCTCAGACGATTACTGCGGTGCTGGTTGGCGGTGCGACTAACCAGTGGAACCCGGGCAATGCCTGGAGTCTTACCACTTATCCCTATGCGGTCA
>Ga0187878_1000834_pt1 | contig 32560 bp, 27 predicted proteins | sample June2016WEW_17_1_FD_132979 | JGI IMG/M metagenome (GOLD analysis project Ga0187878, IMG submission 132979) | Peatland microbial communities from SPRUCE experiment site at the Marcell Experimental Forest, Minnesota, USA - June2016WEW_17_150 | ecosystem: Environmental > Terrestrial > Soil >...
CGAACTGTCTGGCCGGGTTCAAAGCGACAATGACCACAGCCGCCAAGATAGCGATGATGCCGATGACGACCAAGATTTCAAGAAGGGTGAAACCGGACTGTTTTTTGATATTTTTCATAGTTTGAATATTTGAATAATGTTCGAAACAAATTGTATCCACTTTGTGGATAATCGACCCCGCTTGATACTATTTTAACATTTATAAAAAAAACTGAATAAGCACTTATCCACAAATCAATTAAAATTCGCATATACACCACGGCTAATTCACCTCATCCCAGTAAATCTCGTCATAATTGTCGGAGGTCAGCGGGAAACTGGGCGGCGGGTTGTAAAAAAGATTAGCATCGTAAATGATATTTCGGGTGATGTAGCCGGTACTATCAGTGTAGGCGAAACCGTATCTTTGGTTGGAAGCGATCATGCCGTCAAGAGTTATCGAAGTCCGGATGTAGTTGGCGCTGCAAGAACTGGAATAATAATATCGGCCGACACGGCCGTTGACGGCCATCAAAGCGCCGTCAATAGAAAGGGTGTCGTCGCTGTAAAGACCGGCGTTGATATTGTTTTGAGCGATAAGCGAGATGATATCGGAGCCGTTAAAATTGGTGTAGGTCAAACTGTTATTGACGGTGATACTGGTTCGAGTGGAGACATTGTCGGGAAAGACGCCGGAAGCAATCGTTACCCGGGCGGTGTTGATCTGGCCCCTGACCCAGACGTTGTCTCCCAGAAAGATCAACCCATTTGCCGGTATCGGGTAATTGCCAAGTAACGTTTCGGCGTTGATGCTCCATGTCCCCCAGCCGTCCTGGGATTCGGAATTGGAGCAGCCGTTGGGAGCGCTGGTGAGTTTGGTGACCGTGTATAGATCGAAAGTGTCATTGGTTTTGAGGACAATGTCATAGCCGTAGTTGTTTTTACCAGACGAACCGCGATAAAAGCCGGCGCTTTGAGCTGAACTTTGAATGGAAGAAAGGGTTGAAGTGATGCCGGTGAAATCAACCGCCGGCACCGGAAATTGCCGGCCGGCGATGAAAACATCAGGGCGATTGGGAACCGGCGACGGCGGCAAGGGGTCGATCGGCGCGACCTCGGTGTGCACGCCAAAAACATTTGGCCCGCCCTCATCCGGGTCCTGATAAGAAGCAACGGCGCTTGAGACCAAATTGTGGGCCAAACCGTCAAAATGGATCCCTCCATTGGATTCGATGGGGCCAAATACTTCTGTTCCCGGACCAAACCTGACGGCGGCGTTCAAAACGGCGGCGTATTTGGCAAAAGACGCGATAGCCATTTTAACCGTGATGGTTTTGGAAACTGTTGTGTCGGTCAGTATCGTGCCGGTAGAAGTAACCGTGACGACGGTTGAACCCGTCGGTGGCGCGGTAATGGCTAGCGAGAACTGGCCGATCTGAACTCCATTTTTGTTGTAGAACGGATGGACATACGGACCGGCGTGGCCGGTGCCATCCTGGTAATCAGTATGGGCGTGGGCCAAGTGCCAGCGATAATATTCAATGCCGGATTCGGCAACATCGAAGGCCTGGGCCTTGTTGACATCGTGAGCAGCGGAGGTTTGGCGGTTATTGGCCCAGACCAAAAGACCCGACAAGATCAAAACCGCTACGGCGGCAAATATCAAAACCAAAAGCGACAATTGACCTTTTTGAAGTCCGGCGCCGCCTCCGGCGGCGCCGGATCTTTTTTTGTCGAATAAATTCATCATTGAATAGTTCTCAAATTTCTGATCGTGCCGAATACTCCGTAAGAAACCGATGCCGGCTGGTTAATGCCGGTGGTTCCAGTGGTAAGCTGGAACTTAACGGCCCGGATCAAAGAAACTGTGACCGGCACGGTCATGGCTGGATCGGTCAAAATGCTTTTGTAGGCGAAATACGAAAAGATCGGGTTTGAGCTGGAAATGACGTTGTGAACCGCTTCGGTGGTCTTCTCGTTGGCGGGATCATAAGTCAGGGGCGCACCCGACGGTTTGATGACGCCCTTCATCATGATATTTCCGTTTAAATAATATCGAACCCGCTCGAACACGCCGTCTTGGTCAATGTCGCTGAAAAAAACCAACGAGGTCGCGCTGGCGGATTCGATGGGATAGGCGCCGACGGCGGAAGGTCCCATTGAACGGAGCTCGGTCACGAAAGTATCCAGGGTCATCTGGAGTTCATTTTGAGCGGTGATATTTTGGGTCAAAAAGCCGTTGAAGCCGGTGATATTGAAACCGATATTGACAACTACTCCTAGCAACACGCAAAGAACGCAAATGACGACCAGCATTTCGAGCAAAGTGAAACCCTCACTTGAAAACGACCGGCCGCAAAGCGGCGATCTTTTAATTGTCGTTTTCAAGTGAGGGACAAGCCCTTTCCATTTTTTTATTAATTTTCTCATGGTGACATTGTCGCTCTATATTCCTGCCAGTTGCCGGTGACGCTGAAACTGGAAACATTCAAAGTCGTATAGCCGGTTTTTTCGATCTTGATGCTGTAGGTGCCCGAAGTCAGGCCGCTGAAATATGTTTGGCCGTCGGGAATGCAATCGGAATGAAAATAGATGGTTAGATCGTCAAGCCGCGGAGTGTTCGATTTGTCGAGAGTGGTCATGTAAACTTTGTATCGCAAATAGCGATTGCCATTGTGGATGGAATTTATTGTCGTGCCGCTGGCGGTGTAATAAGTATTGGCGGTGCCGTCCGGTCCAAGATAATTCCAAGTGGTATTATCGTTGTTGGTGGCGATCTGGATCTTCATGGTGGTTGAAGCTGGCTGGCTGGTCGGCGACCAATTGAGAGCATAAAAAGCCGTGTTGGCGGTGCCAAGATCAACAGTTTGGGAAGTCAGCCAATCCAAACTTGAGGTGGCGTATTTGCCATTGACCTGAGCCAAAGTCAACGAACCGGTCGGAGCGCTGACCGACATGTTGGCGCTTTTGTCGGTGTATTGGCCCGAAGACCAATCAGTGAACTTGGCGAATCTCTGGCCGGAGTAATTGACGGTGCTGACGCCGGATTTGGTGAGGGTGACTTTGGCGTCATTGATCGGCGAACCGGAAGAATTGAGAACCGTAACCAGTGCTGCCAAAGGATTTTTTGCTTCCATCAGCCAGTTGAAATTGTAAGTTGCCGAAGGATTGACTACCAATGGCGTCAGCGTGAACATCCCGCTGACCTCGTAACTGGTGTCCTGATTTTGGAAATTGAAAGTGTCCCATTTCAGGGCGTTGTTGGTGTAATGACCGCTGGCGTCGGTGACAAGCGCCGCTGAATATTCAAGAACATTGGGGTTGGTGCCGATAAGCCGGGTGCCGGTTTGCAAAAAGTGGATGTTGCCGATCGGCTGGCAAAAAATGCCGGCGGTATTGACATTGAGTGTGCTGTAATGATCAATGGCGAAGCTCAAACTGGTGACTTGCTGTTTGGCGACGGTGGCGTAGGGCTTGGTCGGGTTGGGGTTTCCCGACAAACCGGGTTTGAGAGTTTGGTCGGAGGTATAACCGGGGTCGGAAACAGCGACATTATAACCGAAAGAGCTGGTGGCTGTATCAACCAGCTGAAGGACGCCATTAACGTTGGTGGTGTCGTCAAGGGAAATAGTAGGCGTGACCAGGGTGTTGGAAATGTGAATGTTGGCGCCGCTGATGGGATGGCCGGAAGCGTCGAAAACATTTATGAACAAAGAACCATTCTTGGTGGCGCTTTCCAAGTTCTGGGGCGCCACAGTGGTCGTCATCGTGGCCGGAGCCGCCTGGCAAGTGCCGCCACAAGCTACCGTGATCTCGATCAGTTTGTAATCGGCCGGCGCCAAATCGCGGGGCGTGCCATTAGCAGTGCCATCGAACGGGTCGTCAATGTCCCTGACCGTAGTTGTCACCGTGTAAGGCGTGTCGCCGACATAAACTGTTTTGGTGGGCAAAAGCCGTCCGGGCGGCACTCCCCCGACGGTGCCGATGTCGTCATAAGCCATATTTCTAGCGCTCTCGATCTCGTTTTGAATTATAGACAGCGTTGACAGGTTGAGCGACGAACTGGAAACCACTTTCATTGTACCGGAGTAGGAAAAGTAGATCGCCAGGGCAACAATCACAAAAAGTTCCAAACTAATAATGGTCTCAAGGAGAGTAAAACCTTTTTGAGAATATTTATCCATGTATATTCTGGGTCATCGAATAGATCGGGGTGATGATCGCCAAGGCAACCAGGGTCACGACAAGGCCCATGAATAAAAGCATCGCCGGCTCAAGGATGTTCGACATGTTCTGGGTGGATTCGTCGAGTTCGGATTCGTAAAAATTGGCCAAAAAAAGCAATGACTCGTCAAGCTTGCCGGTATTTTCGCCGACCACGATCATCTCCGAGAAGATCGGAGGGAAAAGCTTTGAGTCGGTGGTCAGATATTTTGACAAAGCATCGCCCTGGCGGACGCCTTCCGACATCCTGACTATCTCTCCCTTGTAGACCAGATTGGTCAAAGTGTCGGCCGAGATCTGCAAGGCCTCGATGATCTTCACGCCGGACCTGAGCAACAACCCGAGCGTCCGGGCGAAGTTGACCATATTGATGTTTTGGGACATCGTCTTGACGAACGGGATCTTGGTTATCAGCCAATGCCAGTAATATCGGAATTTCTGGACTCTCAGCAAAAGGAAAAAACTGACAAGCAAGATGGCAAGAATAACGCCGATATACACGCCATAATCAAGAAGGAACTGAGACACGGCCATAAAACCGACGGTCACCACCGGCAGTTTCACATTCAATGATTTCAAAACCGGTAAGATCTTTGGAAAAACGAAGAAAGCCAAAATACCGACGATGCCCAAAGTCGCCACCATCAAAATTATCGGATAAGCCATGGCGCTCTTGATCTTTTTATTGAGCTCATCCTTTTTTTTGAGTTCGTCGGCCAGATATTTAAGATTCTCGCTCAAAGTGCCGCTCGATTCACCGACCCGGATGAGGTTGATGAAAAAATCGCCGAAAACATTTTTGTAACGCTCCAAGCCCGAAGACAAAAAATGGCCGTTCTTGATGTCAACGATGAGCTGATCGATCATGGCGATGAAGGGTTTTGATTTGGTCTGCCTTTTGAGGATCTCCAGGCCGTCCAAAACCTGCATTCCGGAACGGACCATGACCTCCAGATTTCTGGCAAAGAACATTTTCTGTTTATTACTCAGTCGGAAGAAGATGCTATTGAGATTCATGCGAGATTCATAATTTTACTCATGGACGACTCTCAGTATTTCCTCAATGGTGGTCATGCCGGCGAGGGCTTTTTTGAAACCATCTTCGATCAAAGTCACCATGCCGTTTTTGATGGCGATTTTCTTGATCTCACTGGCGTCAGCCCGGCTCATGATCGCTTCGCGGATGAAATCGTTCATCTCCAAAACCTCGTAAACGCCAACCCGGCCGAAGTACCCCGTATTGCCGCAGGAACCGCAACCCTTGCCGTAAAAAAAGTCGTGATTATTGCCGATCAATTCCGGTGGCAACAAGTCGGCTAAATTTTTGAATTCGGCCTCGGTTATTTTTTTTTGAGTTTTACAATCAGCGCAAATGGTTCTGACCAAGCGCTGGCCGATGGCAACATTAACGGTGGAAGCCACCAAGAACGGCTCAATTCCCATATCTAAAAGCCGCGGCAGGGTCGTGGCGGCGTCGTTGGTGTGAATGGTGGAAAGGAGTTTGTGGCCGGTCAGAGCGGCGTTGACGGCGATAGAAGCCGTTTCTTCGTCGCGGATCTCGCCGACCATGACCACATTCGGGTCTTGACGTAGAATTGAACGCAAACCGGCGGCGAAGGTCAAGCCGGTTCGGGTATTGACCTGGATCTGATCAACGCCTTCAAGAGAATATTCAATTGGATCTTCAATGGTGATGATCGAGACCTCGCGGGTGCTTAATTCTTTCAAGATCGTGTAAAGCGTGGTCGTTTTGCCCGAACCGGTCGGGCCGGTGGCCAGGATCATGCCGTAAGGTTCTTTGACAGCATGGCGGATCTTGATCTTGTCGGCCTCGTTGAGAGCCAGGTCGTCGAGGCGGTTGATCTGGGTTTGCTCGGCAAGGATCCGAAGAACCGCGTTTTCGCCGTAATATGTCGGAATGATCGAAACCCGGACATCGAACTCGCGGGGCGGGTCGGTCAATTTTGTCTTGAATCTGCCGTCTTGGGCCGCTTGGTGTTCGTCGGTGCGCATGCCGGTCAGAACTTTGATGCGGGTGATGACGCCCGATTGAATGCTTTTGGGAATAGCGAAAACATCGTGTAAAATTCCGTCAACCCGAAGACGTAAAACAACCTTGTCCTCGAGTGGTTCGATGTGAATGTCGGAAGCGCGGGCCAAAAAAGCGTACTCCATCAGCCGGTCAACCAAACTAATGATGGGAATTTCATTTTCCGGATTCATCAGTAAACTGTCCAGCTCCCCTTTCAGCTTGTCGGGCACCTCGAATTTTTTGGCTCTAGTTTGGTCGGGTTCGGGCGGCGAATAACTTGTCGGTTGTTGGCTGGGCATCGCCACCGCCGGCCTATGTTCGGGGATTTTTCCTTCGAGAATTTCTTTTATCTTGTCAACGATCTGGTCGGTGGTCATAAAGGCCTTGACCACATAATCGTTGGCGCCAAGTTGCAAACTTTTCTGCATGCTTTCCTGGTCGTCGAGATTGAAAAGGGTGATGACCGGCAAGGTCCCGGCATCGTAGGTCTCTCTGATCTTTCTCAAAACCTCAAAACCGTCAATACTTCCGGAAAGCGGCAGATCCAAAAGCACCAGCGAGGGTTTGATGTTCTCCAATTTTTCCAATCCTTCACTGCCATCGTAGGCGCTCGAAGCCGAAAAACCCTGATTATTTATCTTCTCGGCCAAAAGCTCGGCCATGAAAGGATTGTCCTCGATGATGAGTATTCCTTTTTTGGGATTGTCGGGCATCGGGTTCTAAACCTTCGGGTAAATGGTATCCATTATTTGTTTCACGATCTTGTCCAAGTCGTCGCTTTTCCTGATATGAGCGACGGCGCCGATCTCTTTGGCAAATTTATTGTCAACCCAGGACGCGTCTTCGTCGGCCTCGCCGAAACTGGTCAAAAAGATAACGGTCATGTCTTTTAATTCGGGGTCAGCTTTCATCCTGACCAAGGTCTCAATTCCCGACATACCCGGCATCTTAACGTCAAGAAGTATCACATGAGGGCGATAGATTCTGGCTTTATCCATACCCGTCTGGCCGTCGGCCGCCGCGGCGACCTCAAAACCGGAGGCCTCGAGCTTGGCCTTGAATATTTCCCTGAAATCATTGTCGTCGTCAATTATTAAAATTTTCGGTTTTTCGTCGGGCATGATATTCGTATGTTTATGATGTTAATACGCCAAAATCCGCCGTCCCCTGGCCTTTTTAATATGATAACATATTTTTGACCCGGAGTTGCCAACACAAACCGCAAGAATTGAAAACAATATGATTTTGGGTTATGCTCTCAAAGTATGGAACATAACTTTATAAAAGTTAAAACAAAATCAGGCGTTCCTCTATGGATTTTATCTATGCCGCACTTGGATAGTGTCAATGTTGGTGTGGCGGTTAATGTGGGCGGGCGAGATGAGATTTGGCCGAAAGAAGCCGGTATTGCTCACGCCTTAGAGCATATGCATTTTCAAGGGACGAAAAGTTTTCCGAACAGCAAAAGTGTTGCTGAGTTTATTGAAGAAACCGGCGGCAGGATAAACGCAAGAACAAGCACCGAACGAACACTTTATCATGCCCGCGTTCCAGCCAAATATGCCGAGAGAGCCGTTAAAATAATCAGCGAGCAGATCAAATATCCGTTATTCCCGGAAGAGAAAATTCCCATTGAGATGAAAAATATTGTTCAGGAAATGGGAAGAAGAAATGACAATCCCCGGCAATATTTATGGACGATCAGCCAAAAATTCATTTATCATGATCATCCTTTGTCCAAAGATGTTCTTGGCCTGGAAGAGTCCCTGCGGAATTTCAAAAGGGAGGATTTTATCAATTTCAAAAAAAGATATTATAACCCCTCAAATTACAATTTTGTTGTCATTGGGAATATTGATCCGAAGACAGTAGCCAGTTTGTTTGATAAATATTTTCCGGAAAAAGTCGGAGAAGAGCCCAATAAAAGGCCAGTGGACATAATAAAAAAAGGCGGAGAAAAAAGAAATGTCGTGAAGAAAGACATTGAACAAACCCACATTTCCCTAAGCGTTCCTACTGCAGCCGCGCGAAACAAAGAAACATTGTATTTGAGTTTTTTCGCAAGCATTATTTCTGGAGGTATGTCGTTTCCGCTTTTCCAAGAGGTGAGGGACAAACTCGGTCTTTGTTATGAAATTGGCGCCGGCACAAATAAGCAAACCGACATCGGGCGATTTAATATTTATGTCGGTACTGACCACAAGAAATATAAACAAGCCATTGAAGCCATTTTCCAAATTATTGAAAAATACAAAACCGATAAAAAATTACTGGAAAAAGTGAAGAATATCAAACTCGGCCGGTTAGCCCTTGATTATGAAGATACTGGCGAAATTTTATTCCAAGCGGCGGATGATATTGTTTATCTAGACAGACCACGCGGGTTCGATGAAATAAAGGAAGAAATCCAATCCGTAAAAATCGAAAACATTACCAAGGCCGTGGATAAATATTTGAGAAAAGATCTGTTCTTCACTACTATCCTGGCTCCGCTCTCTTTTATTGACTGATTAGTACCTCCTATCCCAGAACAACATCTAATCCTTCGGTTATCAATTTACCAGCAGAATGGCTGTTTTGCGATACTTCTTAGAACTTGAACAGGGATCTTCTATTAAACAATTCGACTTAACTTTTTTTGCTGTTTCTGAATTCAGAAATAAAAAAGGACACAAATTATGTGTCCTCAAAGACTTAAAATGGCCCACAGAACTCGCTTATCCATATTTGATAGGCTAGTGAACTCTCCTCGTCTAAGTTTTTTTGAAATTTTAATAAGTTCTTGTTGGTTACACCCATGCCATATCTCAACTGGCGTGATGGCTTCAACCGGTTTTTTTAATACACCATCCGGTATGATTATTGAATGCTCAATGAGATACAACAATCTGGACGGTAAAGAAACTTCCTTACTCCTATTTCCGAGAACCAGACCCAAAAAATATCTGATCACATTTGGGCGGTAATCTGATAGGATGTTCCCAGTCGAGACGATTTCCTTTCCAGCGAAGTCGATATTTACATACGGCAGAGAAACTATAAACCGAGGTATCTTGATGCCCGCAAGCTGCGACGCTATAGTCGACAGAACCGCTTGCTTTAAAGTTTTATGTCCGGTACAGACTGTATCTACTGAAAAGCCATTTTTCCATAAAGCAGCCAAATAGAACATCCAGCAAAAATCAACATCTAAAATAAAATCTTTGCTGAAACCTCTAGTTTTAAAACCAGCGCCAAATTTGCGACTAATAAGGATGGATTTACCGCGGAAGAAATTAAATTGTTCGCTAAACTCACATTCGGCATATCGTGGTATTACTTGCGGTAATTTCATATCGATGGGCAAACAAAGCAAAAGAACCTGTTCTGTACTATTTTCTGCATGTTCGCTACAGGCCCTACAAGTTATCTTTCCGTTGGTTATCTCATAAATTCTGTCAGATTTCAGAGCGGTAAAATTATCCGGTTCATCTAGAACTTCCGTTTTGCCGCAACCGCACCTCCAGATGCCACGAGGCTCTTCTTTAATCCAACCGTCACTTAACCCCTGATATAATACGGAAGAAACGAATGTTTTATTTGATTCGTTATCATCCTGCCAAATCTGACCCCTCAATCCTAGAAAATAGGCCGAGGATCCGAACTCTTCAATGGCAATCTGGTCAGCTTTACAACCTAGACAGTTTAAAGCCAATATCGTTTCCTGATTACACATTTTGCCCAACAGATCGACCATAAGCGGAATACTGTAATAACCTAGCATAGCATTTTTCCGTGGCGATAAAGGTAAAGATGTGATTGCGGAACGCATAATGCCACCCCTTGATAGTGAGTTGTTAATGGACTGAGTTGCCCATATCTTAAATCATATTCTTGATATCGTCAAGCAGGATACCGTCTATCTTTGAAAAGGAGATGTGGGCACATTTTTCTTTTAAATGATAGAAGGCGCCAACGGATAAGCAGAAATCCAGCAAAGATTTCGGAGAAACATCCTCGTCTTGCTTACCAGCGAAAATATGGATTTTTTTACCGTTTTTCTTCTCTACATCATTAATGGGATTCATCAATTGGCCCGTGGCTAAAAAATGCCAATTTTTGTTTTCAAATCTGTATGCTCCTGTAAATGTTGATTGAAGGAAGTTTCCAAGAGAGCGAACACTGGGAACACCCACAAAATCAATTACCGGAGACAAAGCAATAACTTTTTTCACTTCAGACTCGTTAGCCAAAGACAAAGCAACGGCTCCTCCAAAACTAGTTCCAATTAAAACTATTTGCTCGGTTTTAAAGTCAATTTTGTTTATTTCGATGCCGTTAATTAGAGCTAAGCTCAAACTTTTTATGTCCTTGATCGGAGATTCTTTTAAGAACTCCCCGCCACTTTCCCAAGTACCCCTATATCGCGGGAAGAAAACGGCATAATCAGTAAACAAAAGTTCGTTCATGAGCTCACGTTGATACGGAATTGATGGCAAGCCATCACATAAAACGATTGCTCCCCGTATTTTTCCTTTTGGCAGAAGGTATTCAACAAACATATCATTATATTTCCACCAAAAAGGTTTTTGGGGTACAAGAGGCCGTTCTTTAGCCAAAGTTAAAACCAAGGAGTATATATTTTCATATATTGGTAAATATTTTGTTATATCATTATCTCTTCCCGTTAACATTAGGTAATCATTATTTGTTAATGTTTCAGGGTGGTGTTTTTTAAATCGATTAATCACGTCATCTTTCGAGTAGACACCATTAAAAAAAAGAACATCCTGCATTGCAAGAATTATTTTCTTTTTGTGAAAATCATTGCTTTTGTCCTTAGCTCCGACTTGATATCCCAAAAAAAGCTGCCTCGCTCTAAAAACATAATATTGAATTTTAGCAACCACATCCCGTCGGACAAAGCGAGCGTTTGGGGCGGATGAGCAAAAAGGATTCACCCCATATAATAAACTTGCATTTTCTAGCACTTTAGAGATAAAACAGCCGTGGCTATCAAGCGATAATAAGTTAGGATTATCTATCTCATTCTCGTAAACAATCTGCAGGTCAATATAGGCCGCACCACTAAAAGTATTTTTAATTATCTTTGCGATCGACAAATCAGATAGAATATCCACCTTGTTTTTCAATATCAAGATCACGTCATAATCGTTGAACGTTTCAGTGGTTATCGAAGAGCCGTATTGCAAAATACCCAGCAGATTACCGCCATATTTGTCACGAGAATAATTTACTAACCGTTCCAATGCCTGATCCATTGTAGAATCCTAGACGAACAATAAAAAAGAATCAACTATTTCGAAACAAACAAGTAATTCGCTATAAACTTCTGGGCAGTTTGATGCAAAATTTACTGCCTTTGCCGGTGCCTTCGGATTCGGCCCAGATGTCGCCATGGTTGGCGAGGATGATTTGCTTGGCGATGAAAAGGCCCAGGCCGGTGCCTTCGATTTTGCTGGCGGTGGCCGAGTCGCGCTGGTATTGCTCGAATAATTTTGGTAATAGTTCGAGGGCGATGCCATGGCCGGTGTCGGTGACGGAAATCAATATTTGGTTGTATTGAAACTCGCCGATCTCGACTTTTATCCAGCCGGTGTCGGTATACTTGATGGCGTTCTCGACGAGGTTCTGGATTGATTGCCTGACTTTTTGAACATCGACATTGGCCATCAGAATTTTCTCCGGTTTGGTGAACTCAAACTGGAGTTTCTTGTTTTCGGCCAGCATCCGGAACTCCCCCACCACATCCGCCACCATGTCGCCGATGTTGGCTTCCTCAAATTTATATTCCATCACGCCTTCCTCGATCTTCCGCAAGTCCATGATGTTGTTGACCAAGGCGATCATCCGGTCGGCGGAATCCTTAATCTTCACCGCCGTGTCTTTAATTTTCTCCGAAACCGGCCCGTATGTGCCGTCGTAAATGAGCGTGGCGTAACCCTTGACCACATTCATCGGCGCCTTGACCTGATGAGACGCGAACGACAAGAACTGCGATTTCAACTTATCCAAGTCCTTCAATTTTTCATTGGCTTCCTCTAAACTTTTCGTCAGTTTTTCTAATCGTTCCCTCTGCTCGACTTCTTTCAAAACACTGCGAATAAGAAGAATCCCGAACGAAAGAACCAGCAAAAAGATTCCCGACCTCAAAATTATTGTCGTGATATCGCTGGATAAGATAACATCAATCAAAGAGACAACTGCCAAAACAAAAGCCAGAATTTCGGTAGTGATAATCTTAACATTGAGAAGGTGGTGTTTAAAAATGGCATAAGCAGTAAAAACAACGAATGGAAAAGTAAATACTGCACCTAAAGAAATATATCTGGCATCATTAAAAAAGGCCGGCAGAATAAAATTAAAAATAATTATTAGAGCAAACATCAAAACAGCGCCCAATGATATATATTTAAGTTGTGTCCTCTCAATTTCTCGACTTTTTGTAAATCTTTTTATGAGAAAAAAGAAAGAGCCGAGGACCAATCCAACCGCTACCAAACCAAAAATAGCTATACCCGGACCATTCTCAATTTTTAAAATCATTCCACCTGATGAAACCTCAGCGACCCTTTTAAATACTAGAGGAGTTAAAGTTAAAATGGCAGCAAAAAGAGTAATTGGGAAAAGGACATATTTATACTTTTTATTGAAGGTTGCTTGTTTATTTGGAAAAACGTAGAAAAACTGAAAAATGAAAAAAGCCTGCCAAACCGCAAGAAAAATAACTAAGCGTTGCAACCAAAAAGCGACCTCGGTCGTTTTGATGTTATAAGTGAAATAATTAAATACGCCCCAAATAATACTGATCAGGGAAAAAAATAGGAAAGTTTTGTTTGTAATGCTTTTTCTGTCGTTATAATAAACGATAAAACCCAAAACAGCTATGCCCGCCGCGGCAATTCCTACAGATAGGAGATCTAGATTAATAAATTCGTTTACCATAATCACCCCGCTTATTTATATAATACATTAGGTGGACGTTTTGACGAATGGGAACTAGGCTGATCCGCATAGCCTATCCTAAAATGTATTGCTATATTTTCAGAATCTACTGAAAATAATTTTCGAAATTCGTTATAATTTTTGTCTATTATAATTTCATGTTTTTGGCAAAAAGTTCCGGATCCTTCAGTTAAAATACGCTGGGCAGCAAATAATAAAGCCGTAACCGGTTGTAAGCTCAATCTATTTTTAGTAGCCGTGAGCCAAACTCGTTGAAAAATACGACCCGCGTTTATGAAATTCTCATCACTGTGCCCATCCATCAAGATAATCCCCAAAACTGCGCCGGTAGAGTACAGTTTACTGTCTTCGCTAACAATTAATTTTGGCAGACCGAGAACCTTGAAAAATTTCATTAAAGGCCAAAAACTGGCCAATCGAAAGGCCAATCTTTGAGGGGGACTAAATTCCATAGTTTTCACATAAAGACCTGATTTTTTTAACAGCTCATCCTTTTCAGTCCATATGATGTCATGAAATAAAAGATGGTGTAAATGCTCGTCTTCTAAAATAACTTGTTCTATACTTGCAGCGGCTTTACCTATTTGCTTTTTTGAATTATCGTTGTCTGTTAAACGTATTTCGTATTTGTTACCGAGGTTCATTACGGAAGGAATTGATATAAGTTCGTTGTAAATATCTTTTTCAAGTTTAGAAGAACGATATTTTTTTCTATTTGTACATCTTGAAAAAATAAACTCGAAAAGAGAATCTTTCTGTGAAATTGTCTTTTCCAGATTTAGCGATGCGATATGATCAAAAAGACCACTTTTGGGAAATAACTTTAATTTTACCGCATAACCATAATTTGAAGATGCAATCAAAATATTTTCAATCAAACAACCATGTGCAATATAGGAACCTCTTTGGCGATAATTAAGAACGGGATTGTCTTTTTCCGGAAGATTAAATATATCTATTTGATTATTCTCAACCTCAAATCTCCAGGGTTGTGAATTATCTCCTGATGGCGCAAAAATGCCGGCTTCTATTATTTTAATTATGTCATTATTCACCATTGATACCAATTTTTCTTAAAAATTCGCCAGTTCTTTTTTTTCGAAAGGTGACATTTTTCTTGCTGTGCCAGTCTGATTCCAAAATAGAATCCAAACTAACATCATAAACACCCGATTTAATATTGTTTGTCTTTAAGATTACTTTCCTGGCCAGATAAGCCAATACTGATCCACAAAGATTAGCTGCGGTACCAAGTTGAGGCCAGGAATATAAAGTTTTCCCGACCTCCATTACAGATTTCTGCATGCGAAGGACCGAACGATCAGCACCAACCGTTCTTGCAACAACACTGACCATTTCCCCGTGACCGAGTTTCTTAACCTGTTCAGCGGTCATATTACCCATGAGACCATTAAATGGTTTTAAATTTTTATCAGTATCGTACCTTTCAATATGAGCAATAACGCCGTCGCCATTATCAGCGGCTGCGATAAGAGGAATCTTGTATTTTTTTAAAATTTCTCTTGCCTTGAATTTATAATAGGGGTTATCCATTTCTTCAATAAGAACATCAACCCTGGGCTCACCCAAAATTATTGATTCAATATTTTGTTCAGTAACTCCTTCGGGGTAAATGGATATATTACTATAGGGATTAATTTCATATATTTGTCTTGCCACGGCCCTAACTTTAGAAAGACCAATATTCTGAAAACCAACTCGGATCCTATTAGTGTTTGAGCCTGAAATAGTATCTGGATCGGCTAGCCTTAAATTTTTTCCTCCACCCGTAAGGGCAGCTGTTATAGCCGCATGGCTACCGACGCTTAAACCCAAAATACCAATAGTTGAGTTGTAAAATATGCCTTGTTCTTCTTTGGTGATCAAATTACAATTTCGACCGGTGCGAAGTTCTTGATGCATGGCCTCCGGCAAGTAGTGCACGAGTTGGTTATGCCACGGAAAATAAAACCAACTTCCCGAGTCATCGGAATTGCCTTTACCAAAATGTTCTTGTCGAAATTCGGTTAAATGTTTCTTATAATTATTATCAAAACAGTACCTTGGGTTTTTTATCAAAAAAAGCTCATCAAGCATTTCCAAATATTGGTCAATAATAGCCGTTGGCTTACTTGATTTAATAATTTCTTCAAGTTGTCCCCTTTTTACTAAAACCGGTTTCCAGGAATCCCGGTCAATTATTTCCTTCATAGATTTATTTCTTTATCCATTTTTGCTTTCCCTTATTACTAAAATACTCTGGGTGTTCATAATCCCAAAAAACAATATGGGGTTTAATTCCAACTGGATTTTCCGAATAAGTTTTTCGATATTCTGAATTTTCCGCAATCAAATGCTTTGTTATTTCATGTTCAATTATTTTCTCAAGTTTTTTCGACCCTATCCTATGAAGTTTAAGCTCAATATTAACTTCAAAAAGTTGATTCGCATTTTGATCACCTTTTACCATCATGGTAAATTTACCGGTTATGTCTTCATGAAATTTACTTTCAAGCAAAACCCTACGTATGGTTTCGGGATAAATTTGAAACCCATATAAACTTACAGAAAAGTCGCTTCGCTCATAAACATAAACAAAAGGCAAACGCCAAATAGTGTCTTCAATTCCCGCTTTTTTTGCCTCTGTTCTAATATCAATTCCAGACTTTTTGATCTTACTCATCATATCTTCGAAACCTATAACCCCCCCGTTATCTTTTAGGTCATATCGCACAAGAGGAAGCCCAGAAAAAGCTGAACATAACAATTGTCCCCGAACTTCTTCAAAAAAGAACAATTCCGGGTCGTATTGGCACAGAGTCGGGAGCTTTTTTGTATTTGGGAATATTTGTTTATAAAGAAAACGACTTTGTTTAACCGCAAGCCGTCTGATTAAGATAGCCAAAGGCGTCTCATATGCGAGCGTGCCCTGATCGACAGTTCCGTAGTGGTTTAATGTGTCTCGGTAGATATTTTTTAATCCGGTTTTTTCAGCAATATAATCTCGAAATTCCTCGCAAAATCCCTCTGCTGAAAAGATAAATTTCAGGTTATATTTTTTCCAATCGATACCCTGGGCCAATCCTTCATCAATCGCGTCCTTCAGAAATGGTCCATAGCAACCAATAATAATTTGATCATATTTTTCACCGAATTTTTTCACGGAATTAATTATCTCTTTTTTGTCAACACTAGTGGTAATGATACTCAAAGGATAATTACCCCTCTCAGCAATTATCTTGATGGCTTCATAGGTAAAAAGTCCACCTATCCATATACCCATCGGGAATGCATCAATATAGAGGGTTGATTTTTTTTGAATATCAAAATTAGTTATAAGATATAATTCTGCCGTACCAGCATATTGAAGATCCTGTACGTTTTCCCGGGGGAAATAAAATGGCTCACCTGTCGAACCAGAGGTTGCCGATATAACCCACCTTTTCTGTTTAAATTTTCCGTCCCAGCATAGCTCTTCAAGCGGATAATTTCGGAGATAATCAGTTTTGTCTATTGTAGGAATTTTACGAAAATCATTGAACTTTTTAACACCTTTAGAATTGAAATTTTGTTTATCGAGATAACTTTTATACGCCGGTACCCGCTTCGCCATTTTGTGGAAAAGTTTGAGAGCCCTCCTTTCTCCGGCTTTGACCCACTTGCTTTCGGGCGCGGTTTTCAGGGTCTTAAGAAGCAAAGCTGGATTATCATATTTTTTGGGTAGCAACAAAAACATAATTTTTATTTGAATTGATTAAAAATACTTCTAGCCATTTCATCAGCGACAATATTTGTCGGTTTATTCTGTCTTTCGCTGGTTTCCAGAATATTTTTCATGTTGTCTTTTATGCAATTCAAACGTTTGTTTATCCTCTGGCTGTCCATGTTGTCATTTTCGTATTCATCGGCGACGCTGATAAGTCCGCCGGCATTTATAACATAGTCGGGGGCGTAGATTATTCCTATTTCATGTATTTTCCTTCCAATATCCAAATCAGCAAGTTGATTATTCGCGCCACCGGCAATGATCGGTGAACGGATTTTTTTGATAGAGTTGTTGTTTAAGATGAGGCCGATGGCGCAGGGCGAAAAAACATCAACTTTCTGCTGGTGTATCAGCGAGGGACTAACCATTTTGACTTTCGGGTAAGATGCTTTTAAGGTCTTGATTTTTTCGGGGTAAATATCAGCGGCATATATGGTTTTAGCGAAAGGATACAGCGCTTTTATCAAAGCCGTGCCTATTTTCCCGACTCCCTGAACGGCGAAACTCCGTCCCGAGATGTCGCCTTTACCGAATGCTTTTTTCAGGCACTCATTTATTCCCAGCAATAATCCTTTGGCCGTGTATTCTGTCGGGTTGACCTTATTTCCAACGAAATACGGGCTGTATTCGCTCATAATCCTGACATCCTCTTGTTGTAGGCCGACATCCGTTCCCGTGACAAAACGGCCATTCAGGCAATTTATTTTCTCGGCGTATTTCTTAAGAATTTGGGGACGTTTGGCGTCAAAGCCGTTTTTTACGGCCGGACAAACAATGACTCCCTTCGCCCCGCCGTATTTCAAGTCGGCAAGAGCCGACTTGAAGGACATAAGCCGGGATAATCTCAATGAATCCTCCAGCGCTTCGCGGCCATCCTCGTAATGCCACAATCTGGTCGCGCCAAAAGCCGGATTGAAATATCCCCCGCGATGGATGCTTATGTAAGCATCGAGTCCAGTTTTCGAATCGGTCACGTTGGCGGCGAGATTATGGTCGTCAAATTCCGAAAATTTGCTTAACAATTCGGAATCCAGAACATGAAACCCGTTTTTTTGAAAAAGCAGATCTTTATATTGCAAGCCAAAATGGCCATTCTTGATAGTTTGGCTTGGGGGAGTGATTTTAATCCCACTTATTTCGTCCATAATATCGCGCCGAGCATCCTAACGGATAAGGGGCCGAGATTCTATATTTTGAGGAACCAAATCATCGGACTGACAGGAGGAAATTATGAATATTGGTTAAGAAAACAAAAAAACGCTTCTATACTTTGATCAAGTTTTATCCCGATCCCTAGATCATTCCTTACAGTATGTGTATGAAATAAGTTAAGAAGCCGCAGCTATAACTGAAATATAACAACCTGAATCAATTATATCACATTTTTAAGTTAGATTACAAACGGTCGGCGGATATAGGAAAACGGCAGTTAAAACTAAAAATGATTAGTTAAAAAAACGGGGAAACTGATGTTTCCCCGTAAAATTAGATCGTAGTGATCTGGTTCTTAATCAAGGCCTGGTAACGCGGGCAGGTTTTGGCCAATTCCGAATGCTTTCCCTCGGCCACCAACTTTCCGTTATCGATGACAAATATCCGGTCAACCGAACGAATAGTCGAGAGACGGTGAGCTATGATGATCGTTGTTCGGCCTACGGACGCTTTCTCGATTGCTTTCCGAATGAGCATCTCGTTTTCCGTGTCCAAGTTTGAGGTTGCTTCGTCAAAAACGAGAATTTGCGGTTCCTTGATAAGCGCTCTGGCGATGCCGACGCGTTGGCGTTCGCCGCCGGAAAGTTTTATCCCCTTCTCGCCGATGACGGTGTCAAAGCCATGCTCGAGCCGGTGGTAGAATTTATCAATGCAAGCCATTCGGGCAACCTCGTGCATTCTTTCTTCGCTGACAAGTTCTTTTTTTCCGTCCAACCCGAAAGTAATATTATAGCCGAGCGTGTTATCGAACAAAGTGACATGCTGTTCGACAAGCCCGAGATTCTCGCGATATTTCTTGAGGTCGAGCTCTTTGAGGTCAATTCCGTCGATCAATATCCGGCCTTTTTGCGGGTCGTAGGCGCGGATAAGCAGGTTCACGATGGTAGATTTGCCGGCTCCAGACTCACCCACAAAAGCGACTTTTTCTCCAGGATTTATCTTGAAGCTGATTCCGGAAAGCGTCCGCCGTCTACTGGTCTTGATTGGTTCCGGTGGTTTTCCGTTATTGTTGTCCGACGATTGACGCGCGGGATACTCGAACGAAACATCGTTGAACACGATTTCGCCTCGGAAAGTTTTCGGAGAGATGGGATCTTCGGTTATCTTTATATCCGGCTCGATATCCATCATGGCGAAAAATTCTCTTATTGAGGCATACTGGGACATCATCTGCCTTTGAAGATTGCCCAAATTATTCACGCGGCCCAGGGCGTTGGATGTCCAGGATAGAAAGATGAACAAATAACCTATCGAGTAATAACCGCGAATAACCATGTAGGCGCCGACTATCATGACCAGAAAAGTCGTCAGGTCGATTACGATCGATCTTGAATACATTGAGACAACATATTTTAACCAGAACCTCCGCCCAAAAGATATACTTTTATCCAGTTCCCTATCATAGTCACGCTTGATCTTGCTTTCCTGGGCGTTCACCTTTACCGCTTCAATGTTTCTGATGATTTCCGTATGCCTTTTGCTGTCATCATTTTGCATGTCTTCCATTTTCTTCAATTGCGGTCGGATTTTGGCGTTTGAAACCAAAGTGATTGAAACGAAAGTCGTGACTCCGACGAAAACGATAAGGCCGAGAACCCAGTTTAAGTACATCAAAGCGCCAATGATCAGAATGACCTGGAAAAATATCGGCATGATGTTGTAAAGCAAGGAGTAGGCGAATTGGCGCAAAGCACTTTCGCCTTTGTTGATGATACTTTGCTTGATTGCCGAATTTTGGCTGTGATGCTGGCCGATCGAAAAAGAAAACAATTTTTCAAGCGTTTCGCTGGTTATCGCTTTCGCAACGGAATAATCCAAGTGGTTAACTTCAAATCTCTCACGAAATGCGCCGATGATAGTGGACACGGTTTCTATAAGCAGAACAAATAAAGCCAGACGCAGGATCAAACTGAAATTTTGTTTTACCAAAGCGTTGATGGCTAAGCCATAAAGATATGGCGACGCCAAAGCAAAAACTTGCTGGACAATGACGAATACAAAAGCCATAACAACCGCCCATTTGAACGGCTTGTAGATAGCGAGCAACCTTTTGACGAAACCCTTTGTATTTGGCATGTTTTACTCCTTTTTTTGAGTGATTATTGCGATTTAACGGCCTTAGAATATTTCCTCATAAAGGGTAGTAATTTTGTCGGTGAAGATGTCGGTGGGGGTGAGAGAGGGATTATTGCGACACTCTTCGGAAAGAGTAAAAATATCACCGATGTTGATAGAGATCTTTGGCCGGTGGAATGTGATTATCCGTTTGAAAACATTATAATTTCCGTACAAACTAACAGGCAAAATCGGCGTGTCTGGAAATGACTCTGCCAAAATTCCGGCGCCAGGTTTAAGCGGTGCGACACCTTTTTCAAGAAATCGTTTACCTTCCGGAAAAAGCACGACTGTGCCGCCTCGAGAAAGGATTTTTTTGGGAATTTCCAGAGATTTTTCCATGCCCGAACCATAGTATGACGGGTAAGACCCGAACAAAACCTTGATGAAAAGATAGCTCCAAAAATACTCAAAAAAATCATCTTTGGCCATGAACCTCAACGGATATTTGTTTGAGAAAAAAGGCAAAGCGATGCCAAGCAGAAGCGGATCAAAAAAACCTTTATGATTGGCGATGATTAGAAATCCGCCTCTGGGAAATTTCTTGGGCAGACGACCTTTGATTTTGATCGTAGTGAAAAGATAGAGAAAAATATAAGAAAAGATAAGTAAAATCTTCTGGGTGAACTTGAAGAAATATGGGCCGATGGCGGACTTGAATTCAAAAGACCCGCGTTGTTCAGGCGACGAGTTGGTTTGGGAAACTTTGACTCCGTTTGTTTCATTCATAATGCCGGGCGGCGCTTAACAAATAGAGACGAAAGGGGTCAAGATTTTTAAGAAGCAAAAAGACGGTCCTATTTTCGGATGAAGCCAGATCTCGATCCCTTCCATCTCTTGGGTTTGAGAACAAAAAAGTTAAGAAGCCGCAGCTAGGTCTAAAATATATCTGCCTGTGACAAAGGATAGCATACTAGACAGAACCCGTCAATTCTGTTCTCGTAATTAAATAACCCCTCGGGAGAAATGATTCTCGAGGGGTTTGCCGTTGATAAACGGCGGTTAGCGCAAGGGAATGATCGGAATGCCGGCAAAGACGAATCCGCCATTCGCCGTGAAGAAGCATTTGAGCGCCGTGACTGAAACCGCTTGGTCGGCGGTGACTTCAACATGGCCGTCAGTAGTCAGGTTGCCTTTGGCATCAGGTTTGAGACCGGGGAAAGTCGAGCTGAAGAACAAAGCCACTTGTTGATTGGCCTTCAGCGCGACGAGGACGCTTGCCAACGGCGTTGCCGGATCCCCGCTCGCCCGGTAGGTGTCGAACAAATTCAGAATCAACCCGACTGTCGTGCTGTTGGGGTTGAAAACCGCGAAGCCGGTGTCGATTTTTGAAGTGATGATGGTCGGCACCGAGAATTTGCTTATCGGCGGTTTGATATCTACGCCGGCCGATGACAATTCATTGCCCTGCCAATCCAACAGCCGATACGTGACGGCAATGCCGATGTCGTCGTTGTAATCGTAGCCGGTCGTGTCCCAGGTGAATGGAGATTGAAACAAAATAACTCCGCTTTGCTGGGCGCTTGACCCGCAAGATGTGCAAGCCATAAGTGTTCCCCCGCCGGAAGTTTTCGCTTTCGGCGAAAGCAATTGGCTTTTACTGACATTGGTCTCTCTGGTTCCGTTTGACCAGAGAATGTCGACGACCATCGGAGAGCCGTCGCTTTTTTGAAAGCTGATCGGGACGGGTTTACCCGCAGCAAAAGAATTCGCCATTGCCTGAAAGTCGCTCATGTACTGATTACTGCCGACTTTTCCGGGCGTCCCTACCCAGCCGACGGCGAATTGAGGTGCGACCAGTTGGCGGGTGTTGGTGGTCTGAGCGCTGACATCAGCGGCGGCCGTAAACATTACGGCGAAAAGCAAAAGATAATTCGTGACAAGTTTTCTCATGGGTCTCCTTATTTTGCGAAAACACCAATGGTGTACGGAAATTCCAGATTGCCTATTACCGGAAAACTTTGGATATTTCCATTTTGTGTAACCGTGAATATCTCTTTGCTGAAATTAAGCGTCACCATGAAACTATCCGTACTCGAATCATAGCCGATGCCGACCATATTACAGCAAAGCAGATTATTGCTGACAACCCGCTTGATACCGCCACCCGGGGAAACCAGCCAAATCGCCGATTGAAGATAGTCGGTAACGGCGTAATTTCCCGCTGAATCGATGGTCAACCCCCCGATACTACGGATTGCATTTCCCGAAAATACGGTGATTGCCGAGCCGTCCGGAAGGATCCTGACAATCTGACTCATTGGGTTATTGTTTATGTTCGAATCAGAGCCGACAATTATATTGCCAAAAGGATCAATGGCAATGCTAATATCAGCATATTGTGCCGGCGAGTAAGGAAGATACAGGATTGGGACAACTGTTCCCATGGTCGGGTTATATCGGTAGACAGTGTTATTTGTGTTGTCGCCGATAATAAAATTACCGTTACTTTCTACCGCCAGCGCCATGGGCTCGATCAGTGTTTGGCCAAGATAGTAAATCGCCTGTCTGCCATCCGGCGAAATCTTGATGATGTTCGCTTGGGCTTGGACGTTCGGGAAATAATAATTTCCGGAATTGTCTCTGGCAATGGACATACCGGTGCCAAAAAAACTTCCCATGTTCACCAGGGTTCCGTCAACTAAAATCCGGTAAACAACAGTAATCGGATTACTTGAGCTTCTGTTTACGTTGTCGACCAAGATGATTTCTTTCGCCGTTGAGCCGACCGTGAATGACGAGTCGGAACTGACGTGAGAATCACCGAAACCGTCAACAGCAGTGATCCGCCAATTGACCGAACCGATGGCGACAGTTTGAGTCGGCGTTGCCGAGCAGATATTACCGACATCGCAACCAGCGCCCGAAGCCGAATACCAGCCGAGAATTTTGTTTTTAGCGAGATTGTCGTCAACAGACAAAATATACCGGCTGGCCGATGGAAACGCGTTCCATTTGTATGTTGGAGAAGCGGTGGCGATGGAACCCGTCGGCGAAACGAGAGTGACTCTCGGCAAACTCGTCGGATCCAGAAGATCGGCGGCGATTTGGTTGAATAAAGCATTATTATCATCTTTCCCGTTGGCCATTTGTCCGTGGTCGTGATTAGCGAAATAGCGCGTAGCCACGGCGTGGCCGATGAATTGGGCACTGGTAAAAGGCACGACGCCGTCACTGGTCAGGTTGAGTCCGCCGAACAACACCGCGCTTCCCCAGTTGAAGGGGTCAAACCACGATTGGATGTATTGGGTGGCGGTCACGCCGGCGTAGGCGATGATCTTGGAATCATAGGTCTTGTCGGCGTTGAGATTCACCAGCCAAGAGTTGATCTCTTGGGCGTTCGTTCCGGTGAGATTCAGCAGACCATCATAATTGTCCCAACGCATATCTGACCGGTTGTACTGATTCCAGGTCAAACTCGTAGCGTTCCACCATAAAAAATCCAGAGACGCCAAGGCGTTTTTCAAAACCGGGTCGGATATTTTCTGATCGCGGGCAGGACCGTTGGCGATCGGCGTTCCATGATTAGGCGTGGCCAAGGTGATGACTTTTTTGGTTGCGTCACCAATTGGTCTGCTGGCGTATCCGCCGTAATTTAACTTGAGACCCAAAGCGCTTCGCCCGATCAGTCCGCCCATGCTGTGGCAAATCATCGCCAATTGTCTGTTTCCAAAATTAGTTGGATCGTCCTTGCTGGCGTCATCAAGCAGATCGCGCAGGTCAATCCCCAGATTAGCCACACTGGTGAAATTGCTGTAATAGCTGAAGGTATACAATTTGTACAACAACGGCAACTGGCTATTTGAGTTGAAATAGCCGATGAAATTATTCCAAGTGCCGGTTGACGGAGACGATGGAACACCAACGGGGTTAAAGCCGTGGATGAGGATCAGCGGCGTTTTGCTCCCCAGTGAAACCGAACTGACTTCGGCAAGCGTCGCCACGAAATCAGACGAGGTAAAGGTTTTCAATGTCGCCGGACTAATAACCGAGCTCGCCGGCGTCTGGCCGAAAGTGGGCAAAGACAGAAAAGCGAAGACAAAACCAAACAACAGGAATCTTCTCATGGTTTCTCCTTTCAGGGAGCGGGAAAATCGGTTAAATTCGCGTAAATTGTCAAAAATCTATCCGTGAAACATTATTCCGGTTTCACTATTGCATAAGTTTCGAAAAATGTAAAAAGGTCGGCGGCGAACGGAGTCCGCCGCCGACCGACAAAACAATCGGATAAAAAAAGCCCGGTGGCACGGAGCCGCCGGGTGGTAGGTTTGTCTTATGGGACTTTGACATCCGTAACCTTGCCGTCGACGAGGATGACGGTGGTATCTTTGAAAAAAAGCGTTTTCTTATTACCGAACGTCTGTGTTTTCATCGGCTTGCCCAACATTTGGATCACCGCCTCCTCGCTCATGCCTGGCTCGATGACGATATTGTTTGCGGCCTCGATGAGCGCTTTGGCTTCATTTTCCGGAAGAAAGTACTTGTTTATCTCCGAGACGACGGTTTGATAGTCAGCCACTTTCATGACCTTTTCTTTGTCAAAAAAGAAGCTGAACCGCATGCCGAACTCTCCGCTCGTGATGACTCTGGTATCACTCGTGTGACCGATGTCGGTGACGACGAGATCAAGCTGGACATTATCTGGCAAAATGTATATCTTCGATACCTTCAGCAATTCGCCCTTGGCCAGTCGGCTGATGTTCAAACCCGCTACTCTATCGGCGAAAGTCCGGGCGTCGAATTGGTCCATGTCTGAAATTTTCTTGCCGAGTAATTGCAAGGGAAGGCTCGATTTCCTATCCGGTATCGTCGTACTCGGGTCGTAATGGTACCAGACAAGCCCGGCCGATCCCTGGCCGAGTGAAAAACCCGCCTTTTTGAATTCACCGGCGATCAAGCCGTCAACGACCGGCGCTACCAATTTGCCATCGTAGCGCGCCATTATCTGACGCTTGAAATCGTCCTTGTTGGTAGATGACTGACGCGAAAAAGATGAAACCGGCGCCAGAGCCAAGACGAGAACTGTGAAAACGAACAACAAAACATGCCTTTTCATTGGCTTTTTCCTTTCTTGAATTGTCAGGGAACTGCGTTGGCGTCGGTTGTCGGCGCGCGAAACAACGAAACCATCATAGTTTAAAATGCATGGATTGTCAAGTCAGGTTCTTTTTCTTGTCGTGGAATTTTTGGTGGATCTCACGAAGCTGCTTGTCGGTGACGTGAGTATAGATTTGGGTGGTGGTGACAGACGAGTGGCCAAGCATCGCCTGAACCGAGCGGATGTCGGCGCCGTTGCGCAAAAGGTCGGTGGCATACGAATGCCTGATCGAGTGCGGGCTGACATGTTTGCCGATGATGCCGGATTTGATGGCATAGTGTTTCACGATGCGTTGAATGCTCCGGGGAGTGAGGCGGAGCTCCTCGAATTTTTCAAAGGCCTCGTTTCGCGGGACGCGGATAAAAAGCGCTTCATGGGCGTCAACGCGTTTGTCGAGAAAACTTGCCAGTGCCGATTTGGCGGTGTCGGACAAAAAGACAACTCGCAGTTTGCTTCCCTTGCCCCGAACCGTGAACTCCCCTCTTTTTAGGTCAACCGTTTCGCGATTAAGCGAGCAAAGCTCGGAAACCCGAAGGCCGGTAGAAAAAAGCGTTTCCAAAATCGCCCGGTCGCGCAAAGATGAAATCGTTGTGCCCTCAGGCGATTTGAGAAATCTGTCGAGTTCATTCGGCTCGAGAAATGTAACTTCCCGTTCTTCCTGTTTGCCAAGTTCAATTTTTTCCGGCGCCACGGTTTTGATGTCAATTTTCGACAAGTATTTCAGGAACGAGCGGATGGCGATGACATGATAATTTTGGGTGACTTTTTTCAGCGGCGAGCCGTGAGCGTCGGTTAACCGGTTCAAATGCAAACGGAATTGGCGGACGACATCTTCGGTAATCTGGTTTGGTTTGCTGATGTTGGCGAACTCAAAAAACCGGTTCAGATAATGGTTATAATTCTCAACCGTCTTTGCCGACCGATTCTTCTCGATTTCCAAATATTCGAGATATTGGGTTTTTAAACCTTTTAAATCCATCATGAAATTTTACCACAAATGTGCGACATAAAATGCTTGACAAATGGCTTGCAAACTGCTATACTATACATGTCAAGATAAGAACCTTCAAAACTAAGTAAAAACGGCCTATCTGGGGTCTCGGCAGGTGTCGAGATGAGGGATAAGCCAATGAATAGGAGGCCATCATGGCCAAGAATAATCCTTCGTCGGTTGTATCGGGTGCCGGTTTTTTAACGGCGGTTTGGACGGAGTTCATGTCGGTTGCCCAGAAACTGGGCGTGACCGATGAGCAGATTCACGAGCTTTCCAAGCCGGAAGGCCGTGATAAGATCGCCAAGATCGCCGAAGCGATGGCGAAAGCGATCGCTTCAATAACTGCCGGTATCTTCTCGATTCTCCTCGACTATTCCCTCCCCCTCTCCGACATGATCACCGCCGGTAAGTATGACTGGGTCAACTCTGACATCACCGCCAAGCATTTCCCCCTCGATAAGTCAGGCGGCAAGGTCGAGCTCGATGCCCAGCTGATCCACTACGGCAAGTCCATGTCTTCCGAACAAGTTATTTCCGATCTCGATTCCAAGGGTCTCCGCCCAGCCCTATTACCAGAACTCCTAGCTTTCGGAGCCAAGTATCCCGACAAGCAAAGAGATTTTCCTATTATTGCCCTCGGTTCGAAATGGCGGGACCCGCACGGCAGCCTCCGCGTGCCTGATCTCGACGGGGGTGGCTCGGGGCGCGATCTCGACTTGCGTTGGTTCGACGATGAGTGGGGTGGCTACTGTCGGTTTCTGGCTGTCCGCAAGTCCTAGCTCTTTGCTCCTTGGAACCTTGAATCTTCTGACCCTTGGTTCCTTGGACTCTTTACCCCCCGTTTTCCTAAAGGAAAACGGGGGAGTTTGTTTTTTGGGGCCGATAAAGCTCATTCTTTGGGGTGGACTTTTTTTGAATAGATCAAGCGAGAAAAAGCAGGGGTGAGTGGTGATTTGCCAATTGCGACAAACTTTGTTACGATGGTTTCAATGTTAGCAACCAAAGACAAAACCAAGATCGTCACCAAGCACGCCACTCACGAGGGCGACACCGGCTCGCCGGAGGTTCAAGTTGCCATTTTTACCGCGGAGATCGAGCGCTTAGCCAAACATCTCAAGAAACATTCCAAAGACAACAGTTCTCGGACCGGCCTTTTGAAGATGGTTGCCAAGCGCAAACGGATGATGGATTATCTCCAAAAAGAATCGCCGACGAGATATAATAAACTTATCAAAGAATTGGGCTTAAAGAAGTAACCTTTTCCAATTATGGCTTTTAGAAAGACAACGGACGAACTTGGTTCCCAACATCAGCGGGTCGGGGTTTTTGTGGACGCCCAGAACATGTACCACTCGGCCAAAAACCTCTACCATGCCAAAGCCAATTTCAAAAAAATCCTCGAAGAATGCGTCAAAGGCCGGCAACTCATCCGGGCTTTTGTTTATGTCATCAAGACCGAAGGCGGCGAAGAGAAAGCGTTTTTTGAGGCGCTTGAAAAAAGCGGCTACGAGATAAAAGAAAAGGATTTGCAGATCTTTCCCGGCGGCATGAAAAAAGCTGATTGGGACGTCGGCATGGCCATTGATGCCGTTATTCTTGCCGACAAAGTTGATGTTGCGGTGCTGGTCACTGGTGATGGCGACTTCATTCCTCTTTGCGAATACTTGCGGGTCAACAAAGGCCTGAAAGTCGAAGTCGTTTCATTCGAACGCAGTACTTCCTCGAAACTCAAAGAAACCGCCGATGTTTTCACGGATCTGGGCTCTGATCCTAAGAAGTTCTTGATGTATTGATATGGCCAATTCAAAAAAAATCACCGCGATCATTATAGTCGTCGTCGTTTTAATAATTGTCGGTTTTGCCGTTTCAAAAAAATCAGCCGTGGCGCCGACAATATCACCCACTGTATCAGCGACGCCAATCGTGACCAATATCCCCGTTCCTTCCGGTTTGGTTCTTTATCAGAACAATCAATATGGTTTTGGGATGATACTCCCGGGCGATTGGAACGGTTTTTCAATTATCAGCGACACCTGGACCGGTTATGTTTTGCCCGACAGTCAGATGACCGAAACTGGGCCGAAAATAATCATCCGCCATCCCGGCTGGACTGCCGGCGCGCCTTACGAAGATTTGCCGGTGCTGGTTTTCACGCCCGACGAGTGGTCTCAAGTATTGAGAGAACAACTCTCGGTCAGCGCCGCGCCGATTCCGCCGAGTATCTTGGGTCAAAATACGAAATATGTTTTCGCTCTTCCCGCCAGATACAACTATGACTATCGAACCGGCTGGCAGGAACTGGACTCGGCGATTATGGATAAAAATAATTTCAAAACTTTCTAGCATTGTCATTCCTACTTGATGGCCGTCTTCAAGCATGCTTGAAGACGGCCATCAAAAGGACTTCAAAAACATGGACGAATTCAGTCCTCTGCCCAGCGAAAATACCCCACCGCTGATTCCGGTCGAACCGAAGAAGAAATTCAATCTCAAGATTTGGATTCCGATTATTGTGGTTGTTTTGCTGATTGTCGGCTATGTCGCAATTGCAGAAAACCACGGCTGGTGGCCGATGAATCAGTTAATTCCAACAGCGACACCCATCTATTCTCCACCTTGTTGCAAAACAAACCCGACCCCATTTCCGACTACTGACAATTGGAAAACTTATACCAATAACCAATATGGGTTTGACCTGAAATATCCGGCGGAATGGAATCAAAGCGGTGATAAATTAGTTGGTGAAAACGGTGAGAGTATGTTGCTTATTTCGGTGATAAAAACTACCTCCAGTAATATTCAAGATTGGTTCGATAACGAATTCAAAAGCCGGAATAGTAATGAAAAACCAACATATTCGAGTATCGTCATAGCCGGTTTTCCAGCTTTGCATTATGAAGATCCGACAGTTATTTTTAAAAGCGGAACGGGTGTCGGCAATTGCATATCGGATAATGTTTTTATTAAAAATGGTAATCTTTATGATCTCCAGGAAGGAGCCACAGCATGCAGTTATTATCCCGAAGTTGTTTTTTCCCAAATCCTCTCCACATTCAAATTCACAAAATAGCCCAAACCACCCAAGATGTTTCCCAAGATTTCTTGTGAAACATTGAAAAATGGCTTGTTGAGCAATATGGATCAACCAAATCCAATGCAAGAACAAAATAATCCAATGCAGAACCAAAATCCGTCAATGTCAGTTCCGCCGATGCCGCCGGTAGAACCCAAAAAGGGTCTAAAAAAATTCTTACCCTCCCTCCTCATCATTGTCATCCTAGCCGCCATATATGTTTGCTTTGCCGCGTTTTTCGGCTGGTGGCCGATGAGCCGGAATCAGGTATCAAGTATCAAGAATCAAGGGAATCCAACCCTCTCCCCGACCCAAGACCTGACCACGAATTGGAAAACCTATTCGAATTCGACTTACGGATTTGAATTAAAATATCCGAGCGATTGGAATGATTTGAAAATTGATGATGAAAATCTTGATTTGAATGTTACTCCCGGTGGCGATGATTCGCTCACATTATATCTCAAAACATCCGACAAAAATTATGAAAATAATTGGAAATACACAGATAATTTTGGATATGCTCCCATGTTTACGATCGATATTAATACACCGGTGTCTTGGAAAAATAACTGGGAAAATCCAAATCGTCCCGCTACAGGCAAACCAACTATTTTAACTCAAAACGATAAATTTATTATTGCTTACACAAAATCCCAAAATTGCCCATCTGATTTATCTGTAGCATGTGGCAAGACAGACCAAATCCTCTCCACCTTCAAGTTCACAAGCCAAATCGATACTTCAAGCTGGAAAACCTACACCAACAGCCAGTATGGGTTTGAATTTAAATATCCATCAAATTACTCCGAAGTTCTACCGGCTCCAGGAGGCGGAGTTAATCCTGAAGGATACACGTCCTTCATTGCCGGTTCGAAATCAACTACATTCCATCTGAATTTCACCAAGTTTTCAGGTTCTGTCAGCGAATTGGTGGCCCTAAATAAACAGCAAAAAGCTTTTTCTGTTCAATTTTCCTCACCGCAAACCATCACCGAGCAGAAAACAATTAACAATCTTGATATAACTTGGTACGACAACAATCAGGTGTATTTCGTTTCTAATGGTTTTGGTTTTATGCTTTTTTCCGATGACAAAAATGTATCTATGATTGACCAAATCCTCTCCACCTTCAAATTCACAAAATAATCCAAGCCACCCAAGATGTTTTCCAAGATTTCTTGTGAAACATTGAAAAATGGCTTGTTGAGCGATATGGATCAACCAAATCCAATGCAAGAACAAAATAATCCAATGCAGAACCAAAATCCGTCAATGTCTGTTCCGCCGATGCCGCCGGTCGAACCCAAAAAGAAATTCAATCTCAAATTTTGGATTCCGGCTCTGGTAGTTGTTGTTATAGCATTGGTCGCCATTTGGCTTTATGGAAGATACATCTCCCAAATGGACAACAACATCGTGACCAGTATGAACAATGCTTCGCAGACGGCCACCCCCAGACCGTCGGCAACTCCCCAAAATTCATTCGCTAATCCAGACGGAGGTTATAGTTTTGAAGTTCCCGCCGGATGGAATGTCGCAGTCAACAAATATAATAATAAAAATTCCTTGTTTAGCCCGAATGCCGACAGCGGTTCCGGACTGGGCGGCGTGGAGGTTTTCGGTGGCTATTCGTCAATCGACGCTTTTTTGGGAGGCGTGTCAGCGCAATATACGAACAAAACCAGTGTAACCATTGACGGAATTTCGGGCATCAGGACTCAATACAAAGGTTCGGCCTCAAGCGGTGAGCAAGCCGTTCTTATCAAAAACGGAACCATTTACAACATCTACGTCAACAGCGAGAGCCAGCAGGATGTCAGTTTATTCGATCAAATTCTCTCCACCTTCAAATTCACCCAATAGATTCAATCCCCAATCAAAAATCCAGCTTTGCTGGATTTTTGATTGGGGATGTGGTAATCTGAAAATGTAAATTGACAAATAAAAAGATCGGGAGAGGAAGCAAACGATGGGGCTTTGGCCACACCGGAGAATTTATTCTCCGGTGTGGCCAGAATCTTACTCTTCCCTCCGTTTATTTGTTTTTGTTTGTATGGAAATTAAGACATATTCCGAAGAGTTTGCCGGAAAAAAACTCTTTGTCGAATTCGGCCGCCTTGCCGGGCAGGCCAACGGCTCTTGCCGTGTCCAGTATGGCGACACGACCATTTTGGCGACCGTGACCATGTCGGAACACGCCAAAGATGCCGACTATTTTCCCCTCACGGTGGATTACGAGGAGAAATATTACGCCGCCGGAAAGATCAAGGGTTCCAAATGGATAAAGCGCGAATCCCGGCCGTCCGAAGAAGCCATTTTGACAGCTCGGGTCATTGACCGTTCGCTTCGTCCCAGGTTTAATCAGGGCATCCGCAACGAGGTCCAAGTCGTGCCAACAGTTCTCTCATTTGACGGCATCAACGACCCGGACATTCCGGCGCTTTTCGCGTCCTCGCTGGCGCTGATGGTTTCGGATATTCCTTTTGGCGGTCCGATCGCCGGCGTCCGCGTCGGTAGAGTTGACGGCAAGTTTGTCATCAATCCGACTTACGCCGAGCGCATCAAAAGCGACATGGATATTATTGTTTCAGGCACGGCCAACCGTATCAACATGATCGAAGCCGGCATAAAAATCGTTCCCGAAACCGAAGTTGCCGAAGCTATCAGCCACGCCTTTAAGGAATTGAAAAAATTGACCGATTTCCAGACCAAGATCGCCAAGGACTTCAATGTCAAAAAGAAAGAATTGATTATTGCCAGACACGACGAATCTTTGGTTTTGTTAGTCAAAAAATTCGCCGACCCGAAACTGGAAAAAACTCTTTACGCTCCCGGCCAGTCAAAATCCGAGTTTTACGAAGGCCTCGGTCAGATAAAAAACGAGCTCAACGAATACATCAAAAAAGAATTCAACGAAAATCCCGAGTTGCCGAAAAAATTAAAAGAATCGGATGTGATTTTTGAGGAAGAAATTAACCGCATCGTTCACAAAAACATCGTTGATCCGCCGGCTGGCGGAGAGAAACGCCCTGACGGCCGCAAAATTGACGAACTGCGAGAATTATCGGCCGAGGTCGGCGTCATCCCCCACACTCACG
>Ga0187878_1000838_pt1 | contig 32491 bp, 28 predicted proteins | sample June2016WEW_17_1_FD_132979 | JGI IMG/M metagenome (GOLD analysis project Ga0187878, IMG submission 132979) | Peatland microbial communities from SPRUCE experiment site at the Marcell Experimental Forest, Minnesota, USA - June2016WEW_17_150 | ecosystem: Environmental > Terrestrial > Soil >...
CTTTTACGGAGCGCCTACCGTCGCTGTTTTGAAGTGGCCCACGGGAACGGGCTGAAAACAATCGCATTTCCCGCCATCAGCGCCGGGGTCTATGGTTATCCAATGGACAAGGCCTGTGAAATTGCCATGACCGAGGCAAAGGCTGCGCTGGAAAAGTATCCGGAAATCGAAAAGATCGTCTTCGTCCCGTTTAGTGAAGGCGCCCGGAAAATTTACCGGGAAACCTTCAACAAGGTATTCGGTCAAGGTTGAGGATAAGGACAGGGAGAAAACTTGATGAAAGCAGTCCTCCAGCGGGTAACCCGCGCCGTGGTAGAGGTCGAGGGAAAAACCGTTGGTGCAATTGACCGGGGTATCCTGGTACTGCTCGGTGTAGAAAAAGGTGATGCGGAAAAAGATGCGGAATGGCTGACGGATAAGATCGTCAACCTGCGCATGTTCGAGGACGAAGCGGGAAAGATGAACCTGTCCGTGCAGGACGTGCAAGGCGGGATCCTTGCCGTTTCGCAATTTACCCTGGCAGGCAATTGCAGCAAAGGGCGACGTCCCTCCTTCGACACTGCTGCCCCTCCCCGGGAGGCAAACGAACTCTACCATTATTTTGTTGCAAAGGTTCGGGAATGCGGAGTGCCAGTGGAAACCGGCATCTTCCAGGCTGACATGCAGGTCAGCCTGACCAATGACGGCCCGGTTACCTTTATCCTGGAGAGTCCGAAGAATGCGGGGAGCGCCCATTGAAAACAGGAAAACTGAAAGCTCTCCTCGATAATCTGTATGCAGCCCGTTCCCAGGTTCACCTCCAGAATGATCCCCTCTCTTTCTGTCACCGTTACAATGCTCCGGAGGACCGGGAAATCGTCGGGTTTATCGCTGCCTCATTTGCCTATGGGAATGTCAAGATCATCCTGAAGAACCTTCAGGCCGTTTTTGAACCAATGGGATCTTCGCCCCGAAAATTTATCGAGAACTTTGACCCCGAACGCGGGATGCGGCTCTATGCCGGATTCAAGCACCGGTTCAACGATGCACGGGACCTCTGTGCCCTGATGCTGGCTGCGCGCACCATGATTGAGGAGGCCGACAGTATCGGTGAATTCTTTCTCGGTTGTTACGACCCGGCAGCCGAGGATATAACCCCCTCTCTCGTGGAATTCACCGCGGCAATTCTTGCCATGGATTACTCGGCGGTCTTCGGCTCGCTGGAGATCCCCGCCGATTCCTGTTTCCCGTTCTTTTTGCCTTCCCCTGTCTCCGGCAGCGCCTGTAAAAGACTCTGTATGTTCCTGCGCTGGATGGTCCGGCCGGATGACGGCATAGACCTCGGCTTGTGGAAAGAAATCCCGCCGGCAAAGCTGGTAATTCCGGTGGATGCTCATATCCAGAGGATTTCCCGCTTTCTGGGCTTTACCTTCCGCAGGCAGGCGGACTGGCGCATGGCGCGGGAAATCACCACGGCACTCAAGGAATTTGATCCGCAAGACCCGGTTAAGTATGATTTCTCCCTTTGCCATCTGGGAATTTCCGAGGGGTGCGACGGCAATGATCGGTCCGCATGCCTGAAGTGCGCCATTGCCGACGCCTGCGGAGGAAACCGGGGATGAAGGGAACGCCGCAGGTCATCCTGCAATCACATGCTGCCGGAGAAAGTCATTCCTTCCGGTTTTCCGGTTTATTTGAAGAAATATCAACCAATACTCTGGCCGAAGTCATTCCTGCCCTGCGAAAGGTGGAATCCTGCGTTGCACAAGGATACCATGCCGCAGGCTTCCTCTCCTATGAAGCTGCCGCGGCTTTTGATTCCGCCTTCATTACCAGTCCGCCTGGAGATTTTCCCATGCTCTGGTTCGGTATCTTCGCTGAACGCCGGGCAGTTGCTGTCGGGAGCTCCGACAAGGAAAATACCACAAACAGTTCGGGATTCGTGATTTCCGACTGGAAATCCACCGTTAACCGCACGAAATATGATGCGGCAATCGACCGCATAAAGGGATATATCGCTGCCGGCGACACCTATCAGGTCAACTTTACTCTGCGGCAACGCTTCAGCTTCTTCGGGAGCGTGCAGTCCTGCTACCGTGAGCTGTGCCGCTCCCAGCGCGCATCCTACTGTGCCTTCCTGGATTTGGACAGATACAGCATCCTGTCAACCTCGCCGGAGCTTTTTTTCCGGTTGAAGGACGGCCAACTCACCACCCGGCCCATGAAAGGGACGGCAAAACGGGGCCGATGGACCGATGAGGACGCGGAGATTGTGGCAGCATTCAAGGAGAATGCAAAAGAGCGGGCTGAAAACCTGATGATAGTGGACCTCCTGCGCAATGACATGGGCAGGGTCTCGGAGACCGGCTCGGTGCAGGTTGCCTCGCTGTTTGATGTGGAGCGGCTGGAAACCGTGCAACAGATGACCTCCACCATAACCTCCCGAGTGAGGGCCGGTACCGGTATTGTCGAACTGTTCCGGGCGCTCTTCCCCTGCGGCTCGGTTACCGGCGCTCCTAAGAAACGGACCATGGAGATCATCGCCGAACTCGAAGATTCACCGCGGGGGCTCTATACCGGTTGTATCGGTTACCTGTCGCCCGGTCAGGAGGCGCTCTTCAGCGTGGCCATCAGGACCCTGGTAATAGACAAGGAGACCGGCAGCGGTGAACTGGGACTCGGCAGCGGCATTACCTGGGATTCAGTGGCACGCAGTGAATATGAAGAATGTCTGGCAAAGGGTCGCTTTGTCCGGACTCACGTACCTGAATTCAAGCTGCTGGAGTCGATCCTGTTTGAGGAAGGAACCGGCTTCTATCTTCTGGAACGTCACCTTCAGCGGCTTTGCCGATCGGCGGCCTATTTCGGATTTGCGCTTGACCCGGATTATGTAGGGAAAACCCTGGAAAGACGCGCCGCCGTCTTGCGAGGCTCGCACAAGGTCAGACTCCTGCTATCCCGTCGAGGGTCCTTCAGCATTACTTGCGAGCCGATTACCGGGAAAACGGAACATGACCCCCAAGTTGTTGCTTTTGCAGAAGTCCGGGTCGATTCCGCAAACCCTTTTCTTTATCACAAGACTGACAATAGATCTGTCTATGCTTCGGAACTGGCAAAAAGACCGGATTGCGCGGATGTAATCTTTGTCAATGAGAGAAATGAAGTGACCGAAGGAGCAAACAACAACATAGTAGTGCGAATCAACGGAGAACTTTTCACCCCGCCACTTGATTCCGGACTGCTTCCCGGTACCTTCCGCGAGGAACTCCTGGCCAGCGGCGAAATCAGGGAGCGGATCATAACCTGGAAGGAACTGGAGCGGGCGGCGGATGTCTTCCTGATCAACTCGGTGCGGAAGTGGCGGAAAGTCAGACTGATATGAACGGTGAACGCAGGATTATGACACCAAAGGAGTTGCAATGCAGAGAATCGGTATTAGAGGTTTCGGGACTTTGAGGAGTGCAAAGGCAAAAAAACCGTTTTATACGGGCTCAGGAGATAAATTTATAATAGCATACAAGGCGGTCCGGTCATGAAAAAGCTGCTTTCCTTTGCGGCGGTAAGCCTGCTGACCGCTGCTTTTCTGGAACCGCTCTTTTATTCAGGTCTTGACCGTCCGATTCCCTGGGGAAGGGACCTGCTTATGGCAGTTGGTGGCGTGGCATGTTTTTATGTCCTCATCAAATACAGGAATCAATGGTAATGGACTTTTGCAATGCCATTCTCTCCAATATCAAGGGCACTTTAGCCTGGTCTGCGGATGATGCATTATTTTATTGCAGAATTGAAACGATCCGCCGATAAATATAGTATAATTGATGTACAAGTAGAGGTACAAATTCTTGTGGAGAAGAGTTGCATATGCTTTTTTTACTGGTTATGATAATAATATTTTTCATAGGCGCGAAGCTGTTCGAAATGAATGGTTTCACTGTCGGTCTGACAGCTTTTCTGAGCTTGTCGGTCTGTTGCGCTATCCTTTGCAGCGTTATTGAAGACACACTGATGGAATTTTCACGAAAACTGGCAGGAGCATACCGCTATATCACAAGCAAAGTAAAATTCATGTAACAAGTCCCCCATTACCCTCTCTGTTGAACCCGCCGAAAGCAGATATTACCCACTGGATGGGAAAAGTAATCGCAGCGTCCGACCTGAATGGTCTGGAACAGAATGACCATGTCTTCCGCTGGTTTCCCGTGTATTTTCAATTTATCTTGCCTGAAATGAATCTGGTTGAGTATCTGAGAGGCTGCCGAAGGTTTTTTCGCGGCTTGAATTTATATACATAAGTATATTTTTGTTGACATTTTGCGCCAGTTGAAAAATAGTTAAAACTTAAACTTAACTATTTCGGGGAATATATGAAGAACGAAAACCTTGCAGTTCAACAGCCACCATGCACAGACAGCCAGGAACAATGTATTCAGGCGCCCTTTAGGAAGTATCCATCAAAACTCTTCGTTGAAACGACCACCTACTGTAACCTTAAATGCCAGATGTGCGTCAAGCATTCCGGCGACAGCGAGATACCGGAAGGCAACCTGACCATGGAGACCTTCGCCGCGCTGGAACCGGCGTTGCCACATGCAGAAGCACTGGTGCTCAACGGTATCGGTGAATCGCTCATGCATCCTCAGCTCGAGGAGTTCATCCGCAAGGCCAAAAAGTTGATGCCCGCCGACAGTTGGGTCGGTTTTCAGTCCAATGGACTGCTCCTTGATGAGGCACGCGCCTTCTCGCTGGTCGAGGCGGGCCTCGACAGGATATGTCTGTCGCTGGACGCAATCTGCCCCGATACATTCAGGAAGATTCGCGAAGGTGGAGAGGTGGAGGACCTGGAACAGGCTTTTTCGGCACTGAGAATGGCCAAGACCCGCTCCGGCAATTCGACCCTTCAGGTTGGTGTCGAGTTCGTGGTCATGCGTGACAACATCTACCAACTGCCTACAGTTCTGCGCTGGGCTGCCTCACGGGGTGCAAGTTTCGCTATTGTCTCACACCTGCTTCCCTATGCCGAGAACCACGTTTCCCAAGCAGCCTATGATTCCAATTCTGACGAATCCATAAAACTTTTTGAGACCTGGAAAAAGAGAGCCAAATCCGAAGGGATCGACATGAGCAATTACTTCTACGTGTACTTTTGCAAGTATGTGCGGACGGAGGAGGAGCAGCGGATGGTGGATTTCGTCCAACAGATGATGGCCGAGGCTCGTTCGCGCGATATCTTTCTCCATGTGAAGAACCTGCTCGAAAGAGATATATCCCTGGCTGAAGAGGTTATCAGGGTCTTTGCGGAAGCAAGAAATGTGGCGACTGACACGGGTATCGACCTGAAACTTCCTGCATCGGCGCCGCAGAGCGATCGGCGTTGCGATTTCGTGGAAGGAGGTGGAGCATTTATTTCCTGGGATGGAAGCGTCCATCCGTGCTATTTCCTCTGGCACAAGTTTGCCTGTTATTTCTCCGGAAGGAAAAAATTCATCAGTCCGAAAACCTACGGAAACCTTGCCGACCTTGGAATCATGGAGATCTGGAACGACATGGCCTTCCGGTCATTCCGGGAAGAGGTCATGCGTCACGAATATCCCTTTTGCTCCAACTGCAACCTGATCCCCTGCGAATATCTGTACGCCGAGGAATTCGAGCAGGACTGCTATACCAATACCGTACCTTGCGGCGACTGTTTCTGGTGCATGGGATTGTTCCAGTGCCTGCAGTGAGGGTCTGTCATGAAATAACTGTTACATTATGGCGCTCGGATTTAGGTCGGGTTTGGTCGATCTGATTGAGTCAAACCGCAGGCGTAGCAGGGCTACGTCGAGGATTTGGCGATTGAAGAGCGGCCAAAGACGGCCTGAAGATGAGATGCAAGAATGTAATGATTATTGCATGACAGACCCTCAGGACACCGTCCGTCTGACAGAAATGATTATCCTGACAAAAAATTGAAGAGGCCCTGCCGTTTCCGACAGAGCCTCTTGTTTTCAGGACACTCCCTCTGGAGCGTTGCCTGGTGACCGCATGCCTACGGCACCGTCACAATATTATCTTATCTGCAAGATAATTGTATCAAACTGCCCATTACATGTCAAGTTATGCACTTCGCGTTTCACTAACTGGTTCCCAACCGCAATACGCTTCTTTACTCCAGCCATTTCAGGTCAGTCTGCACCGGAGCTTCAGGAGCAGGCTCTCCCGTTGTTACTTTGCCGCGTGCAGCCGCCTCCCGGATAACCTGGAAAAGATGATCCAGACCGATCCTGTTCTGCACAGCAGCTACGGAGACACTGAGGTCTTTCATTCCCAGAAAGTTTGTGTGGGAAATATCCATCTTTTCAAATGTAAGGTAGCCGCTTTCCATGTAAGCACTTATTTCGCCGTTGCTGTATGGCCTGTCATTCTGGAAAAAGAACCCCTTGAGTTTCTTGCCGGCCAGTTTCTGGAGAAATTCCTTACTGACCAGCATTTTCTCATTTTTCCCCTTATGGGCCCACATGTCAACGAATCCAATCATGGCGGGTATTCCGCCTTTCCCGCCATACAGGCTTATGATGCCGTCAAGCAGACCACTTATGTATCCTTTGAGGGCCGGATACGAATTACAGAAAAGCCTCAGGCTCATATCATTGAGGAGTATGTCGGTAGCATAGAAAAGACCTTTGTCATACAGGAGATAGCCTTTGCCGATGCATGTGCCGTTGTACAGTGATGACTCGATGGAAGTAATATCGATACGTCCATTGTCAGCCTTCGAGTAGATTTTGACATCACCCGTTTCCAAAGCGCCGAACTGCACTTTGGCAATAGTGAGAAGAAGTCCGGTTTTCGGTCTCTGCCGTAAGTTTCCTAGCAGATCAGCATAGTTCTCTTTACTGAAAATCAAGGCATCAGCAGGTCTTTCAACCGCTACTCCGGCCAGGTTAAGGGAAAACGGCAGAACGCCTTTGATGCCGGTAATGCTTACCTTTTGATCGGGTATTTCAACCAGGGCATCAGTAAACTGCAGGTCTCCATTCAGTAGTACTTTTGCGCCGGTGATTGCGAGAGTGCCGTTCAACCCGAGATTGCCACCGCCATTGGCCTGCTGCAGGGGTTTGGGGAGGATGTTGGCAAAGGTATCGAGCAGCGAATTGATGGGTGTTGCTCCCAGCTCGATGGAAAATTTCCCCTGCCGGGATGGAGAGGTGACATTGGTCATAGCCCCACCGATTTTAAGCGCCATACTCTCTCCCCGCGTAAGCACCGCCTCCCTTATTGAGATATTCGAGCCGGCAACATCTCCCTTGAAGTTAAGACCGGTTCCCATTACCAGGACCTTTCCGCTTTTGCCGGTGAGGTTAATGGCATTACCGGATGCCTCGACCAGGCAAATGATACCCTGCTGTGTCGAGTAGGTCCCGGAGAGTTTTGCGGCAAGCGTACCGGCGGAAGCCTTGCAGACAGTCTCTACGGGAAGAATGGCCGACAGCTTGTCGGCCTGCAGGTTCTGCAGCGCCGCATTGAATGATACTCCCTTTGCCGCAGCAAACGGATCAATGCGGACCAGGGAAGCAATAGTACCACCCATGGTGCTGCCCTGGATGTTAAACACGGCCTCTTTACCAGCCAGCGTGACCTGTGTCTTCAGCGAAGCAGTGGGCTGATTGCGGAAGTAGACAGATGGCAGGGTAACGGTTCCCCTCCCTTCCAGTCGAGGCCCTCCGGAGCCGGTTAGATACGAAGCGTTGATGCCGCCGGAAGAGTTTTTTATATGCGTATCTCCGGCCGTCAGCTCAAGGCCTGAGAAGGTGAGAGACAGCGGGTAGCTTGAGCCCGATGTCGTACTTTGCCTAACGGGAAGCCTGCCGCTGATTTTATTGAACAAGACATTCTTATGATCGAAATCCACCTTGCCGTCGTTAAGGGAAAGGTTATCACCGGCCAGGACAAAAGCGAAAGAACCGGCAATGCTCTTGTCGGCGAACGTCCCTCCGCCAATATTTGCCTTGCCGTTTGCCGAGAGAGATCCGCTGGTTCTGCCGAAACGACCGCCAATGCCGGCATCCTGTAGTTTAAAGGTTTTACCGGCAATAGTACCGTTAATTCCCTGCAGCCGTGTATTGATTTCGCCATAGAATGACGACGGGCTCCGGCCGGCTGCCCGAAGCGCAACGGAGGTTGTTCCAGAGGAAAAAAAGACCCATTTCTTGCCGATAAGTTCATTCAGTGAAGCAACCGGAACATTGCCGGTGGTCAACACTGCCCTGTAGGGATCCAGTGCCTTCGGGGTATAGGTAAGCTCTCCCCGTACCGGAACTCCCTTCAGGCGGGCCTGTAACAGGGGAACTTCAACCGCAAAGGGTCGGAGGTTGTCGGAAAAATGGGTGTTAAAACGGGCTGCAAGCTCCTCCAGAGGTAATTTCCCGTCTTTACCGGTCAGCGACAACGTACCGGCCGAATCCCAGCCGTGCTTCGCTTTCGCGAGATTGATATCTGCGGAAACATCCCTTAACAGGGCACTTCCCGCTTTCAGCAGCTCACCGTTTCGTAGAGTTACCCGACCTCCGCCGGCCGTAACCCCCTTTGTCGCAGTGCCTCCCAAACGCAGATCGCTGAAGATTATGATTCCGTCAAAGGAAAAGTCTCGCAACATTTTCCGCGGCACAAAAGGGAGAAGGTCTTTTCCCCGAATCTCCGCAAAGGTCAGGTTAGCCTGAAATTCTTTTTCCCCCTTCACCTTCCGCACCGTTCCCCCTGCTTTCAATCTGAACACCTTATTGATGGTGAGGGAGCATCGCTCAAGACGCGCTTCATCCCGGGCGATATTATAACGGGCGGATAACGCTAGCGTCCCTGCGAGGGGTATCCGTCCGTCATTCAGCCTGACTCCCAATTGTTCAAACCCGACATTTCCTGTTGCCGCAAGTTCTCCCAACTGGTAGCCGGCGGAAAGGGTTACATGCGCAGTTGCCTTTTCCAGGTCGAGTTTTGACCCGCTTTTTGTTGCGTCGCGGAAGGCATCAAGGGAAAGGTCAGGTGCAGAAAGGGTGAGTTGCACGACAGGATCCTTCCCCAAACGTACGTCCCCGCCAAGGCGGAATGGGTTTCCCCTGGTGTCCTTTCCGCTAAAAAGCAGTTTCGAGTCTGTTGATCCCTTTGTAGAAAAATCATTTACCGTGAGGGCAAGGTTTTTCCAGGCAAAATTGTTGATTTTCAGTGAAAAGTCCCTGAAGACGAGATGCTTGATAGAGAATTCAGCTGCAGGCTGTTTTTTTTTCAATGTCAGATAATGGACGAGCTGTCGGTAGTTCCAGTCACCCCCGGGATTTTTACTGAGATGGAGCTCAAGTCCTTCGACCTGCAGAAGTGAAAGATCCTTTTTTCCGGCCAGGATTCCGGACCAGTTGGGAGCAATGACCAGGGAGCTGGTCCGGAGAAGGGTTCCTGTTTGGAAGCCTTTCGGGTTTTCAACCGTAATTCCCTGTACGGACAAGGTTGTGCCGGACAGGCTGAGACCGGCAACCGAAACCCTCTGCCGCAGAAGGCCGGTGAGGAATTCAGATAGCCATGTGCTTGCGTAGGGAGTTCCGACAAATAATTTCCCGGCAAGGTAAAGGCCAAAAAAAACCGCCGGTATAAGGACAAAGATGATAGAAAGAACCTTCTTCTTGCCGGATTTCCCAGTTTTATCCGTGTTACTTTTCTCCCCCATTTTACGCCTTCTCCTGCAAAAGACTTTACCCTTTTATGGCACTTTTGACAAGAATGTTGCAGATTAAACGGGAGGTATCGGCATTTATGTGGGCGAATTCAGGGTGGCTGCCTCATTAATGCCCACTGGTCCTGCTTATCCCGTGGATACAAAAAAACCCCGCGGTTGCGGGGCATTCTCAATTTTAAACTGCACAACGGCAGCAGGGTAAGTGAATCTTTTTTATTGCCTAATGTACGGGAAAGCGCCCTTATTTCTTTTTTGCTGCAACAACAGTTTTCAGGGCTTTGCCGGGGCGGAATTTGGGAACCTTTGCAGCGGCTATCTTGATTTCCTTGCCGGTCTGGGGATTCCTGCCGATACGAGCCTTTCTGCTGGACACTTCGAAACTCCCGAAGCCGACCAGTGTCACACGCTCCCCCTTCTTGAGTGCAGCGCTTACCGAACTGACGAATGCCGCCACTGCCTTGTCGGCTGCAGCCTTGGTAAGACCGGCGGATTTCGCTACTGAGTCCACGAGTTCTGCTTTGGTCATGACAACCCTCCATAAATTAGGATAAATTCAGCATTACTATATCCGGAAACTGATAGTTTGCAAGAGATTATTTGCTGTATTTACACATTTTTTACATCGGAGGAATGCCTACAGATCAACCTCTTAGAGCATTCAGGGGCATGCGGATGGTCAAAAACAAACGGTTTACAGCCCCTGTAACGTGTAAAGCTTTGTTATTGCTTAATATTGTGGCTCATCCAGAGCTGCGGGACGGGCAGTTTCGTCATCGTAGCTTTTCGGCTCGGTACCGGCGATGAAACATTCCTGGACACTACCCTCGGTGCCGGCTTTGGCCAGGCGCCCGGTTCGGGGGTTGATCTGGGCAAAGGTGACATTTGCCGGCGGACTGAAAGACTTCACGGGTATTCCCGCAACGGCGCGCTGCATGAATTCGGTCCATATGGGTGCGGCCGCCTGACCGCCGGAACCTCCGGCCCCCAGCGATTTTTCCTGATCATATCCGACCCATACACCTGCCACCAGTTGCGGTATGTAGCCGATAAACCAGGCGTCTTTCATGTCGTTCGTCGTTCCGGTCTTCCCTGCAACCGGGCGGCCAAGCGCTCTGGCCCTCTGGCCGGTACCGCTCGTGACAACACTCTCCATGAGATTGGTCATGATAAACGAGGTTTCCGGTGAGATGACCGGAACCGCCGAGAGAGGGGAGCCGGTAACAGCCGGTTTTATACTTTCCTTGTCGCCATCTTCCTGGGCGGAGGTCATTTGTGAGAAGACCGGAAGTACCGGCGGCGCAGTTTCTTCTAGAATTCTTCCTTCTCTGTCAGTGACCTTGGTAATAAAAAAGGGAGTTAACCGGAAACCACCGGAGGCAAAGACCGCATACGCAGAAGTCAGCTCCAGCGGGGTAACGCTGGATGAGCCAAGCGCCAAAGTCAGATTATCGGCAAGAGGTGAGGTCACTCCCAGTTTTCTTGCATATTCAACGGCATAACCAACCCCGATTGTTTCAAGGATCTTGACGCTGACCACATTTATTGAGTTGGTAAGCGCCTGTCGCATGGTCACCGGTCCCCGATATACATTATCGTAATTCTTCGGTTTCCAGGCTTTTTCCCTGCCGCTGTCATATTCCACCTGTGAATCGTCGATAATGGTGGCCGGGGTCATCCCCTTGTCCAGCGCTGCCGCATAGATAATTGGCTTGAATGCGGAACCGGCGTTGCGCCTGGCCTGGATTGCACGGTTGAACTGGCTTTTCTTGAAATCGTATCCGCCAACCATTGCTTTTACCGCTCCGGTTGCAGGCTCGATGGCGACAAGCGCCGCCTGGGCCAGGGGTTCTTGATCCAGGGCGAAAACCGCATTTGCCTTGTTTACATCCGGGGTAACTACGGAAACATCCAGCACCGCACCCAAGGGTATTGATTTCCCCTTTGCCCCTGAATCCTTCCCGTACTTATCGCTTAGGGTTACCTTGCCCGCCCAGGCCATATTTTTTCTATTCAGAATACCGGTGCGGTCTCCGACACGCACCGTCAGTTCTCCCCGGGAAGGGTTTACTCCGACAACAACCCCCTGGTAGGTTTCTGTCGGCTTAAGGGCAGCCGTCTCGATCCCATCTTCAACCCCTTTGCAGAAGCTCCCTACCTCATTTTCCGAGAGATATTTTAGCGGTCCGCGAAATCCCTGCCGTTTGTCCACGGCCTTGAGCCCCGATACGATGCTGCTGAAAGCAGCCTTCTGCATTTCCGCATTCATGGTAGTATAGATTTTCAGGCCGCTCTTGTACAACTGGTCTTCTCCATATCTCTCCTCGAGTTGAATGCGAAGATGTTCCAGGAAGTAGGCTGACTGTTCACTGTTGACCTGTTTTTTCGAGCGGATTACCAGGGGAGTATTCCTGGCATGATCGGATTCGGCCTGGGTTATATACCCTTCCTTGACCATCCTCTCCAGGACGTACGCCTGCCGTTCACGGGCCTTTTCCAGGTGCTTTATGGGCGAATAGGTGTTGGGAGCCTTGGGCAGGCCGGCCAAAGTAGCTATTTCCGCCAAATTCAGATTTTCCACGTCCTTACCGAAATAGGTTTCGGCTGCCACTTGCACCCCGTAGGAGCCGGCGCCCAGATAGATCTGGTTCAGATAGATATAAAGGATCTCATCTTTGGAAAGTTTTTCCTCCATCCGTTTGGCCAGGATCGCCTCTTTAATTTTCCGGGAAAACTTTTTTTCCGGTGTAAGCAGCATCGATTTTGCCACCTGCTGGGTTATGGTCGAGGCACCCTCTTTTTTTCTGAAGGAGATGATATTTTTCAACACCGCCCGAGTGATGCCAAGATAGTCAATTCCCTTATGCCGGTAGAAATTGGAGTCCTCCGCGGCTACAAAGGCATTGATCAGCTTCCGGGGAATCTTGTCTACCGGTACGACGATTCGCCGTTCCAGGTAGAATTCCCCCACCAGGCTGCCATTGTCGCCAAACACCTGGGATACGATGGGAGGTCTGTAGTCGGCCAGACGATCAACTTTCGGCAGCGTGGCCATGAGAAAGAGAACATAACCGGACAAGGCCAGGAGGGCTATACCGGCCAGACAGGCGCCGGAGATGAGAAGTATTTTGAAATAATTCCGGTCGGAGGGGCTTTTGCGCATCCTTCGATCAATGGTTTGCTGGCCTTTGTTCGTCATATAAGTATATCTCCGCAAGTTAGATGAGGAATTTTAAATCGATTTTCAAGGATAGCGCATAGTATGCAGTGAATTCAAGCAGATTCTCATTGGAGGGGTGATGGGTGCGGGTAAGGCTCCACTGCTGACCCTTATTTCATCAGCATGCGTAATTTGGGACCAAGTCTATGCCTAATCTGTGTCAACGGCAATCGAAAATTCACCTATCGGGCAGACCAGAGGTAAGGGGGAGAATACCGGGGACATCTACTCACTATTTCTCACCGGTTCCAACCAAAGCGCCAGCAACTCCACTCCGTTCCCTAAATATTCTTTGCATTGCTTGACTCAACTCAGCTACTTTGTATGGTTTTGTAACCACTGCATTGAAACCGTACTCGCCAAAATTCGCCATTACGGGGTCATTTGAATACCCGCTTGAAACAATCGCCACGACAGATGGGTCAATTTCGCGGAGGATCTTTATGGCTTCTTTGCCGCCCATCCCGCCCGGAATTGTCAGATCCAAAACAACGGCATCGAATGGATCCCCGGCTTCTTTAGCAGCAGTGTATGCATCAATCGCTTCAGAACCGTTTCTGACCGCCCCTACAACATATCCAAGCTCTTTTAGCATCTCTCTGCCAACGTCTCGCACCATCTCTTCATCATCCATCAAGAGAACTTTGCCTTTCCCTGCAACTCTCCATTCTTCTTCGGTCTTCGTATTTTCAATCGGCTTATCCGATGCAGGCAGATAGATTGTAAAAGCTGTCCCTGAACCTGCTTTGGATTCCACATCAATATAACCACCATGATTCTTTATAATGGAATAGGTCACCGCAAGTCCAAGACCGCTGCCATTCTGTTTTGTCGTAAAATAGGGATCAAATATCATGCGGAGATATTCGTCCGGTATTCCCGTTCCCTGGTCCGCAAGCGTTATCTTTACATACTTCCCGTCTTTCAGGTGAAGATTGTCACCAAATCCGATAATGACGTTCGATGCCTCTATTTTTATTGCCCCTCCATTAGGCATGGCCTGACAGGCATTGATAATAAGATTATTAAATACCTGAATCATCTGCCCTTCATCCGCCTCAAGCGGCCAGAGGCAATCGGAATTGATGAAATCACACTTTACATTGGCGCCTCTCAATGCGAAGCACGTAGCATCTTTTATCGAATGTTCCAAAGATATTACCCGCTTGACCGGAGCCCCGCCTTTTGAAAAAGTAAGCAGCTGTTGCGTCAGGTCTTTTGCACGGGCGGATGCCTTTTCCGCCTCTGTCAACCATCTGTATAGTTTATCGCCCGGTTCGGACTGCATCCTTGCAAGAGAAACATTACCCAGGATCGCAGTAAGGATGTTGTTGAAATCATGGGCAATTCCCCCTGCAAGGACACCCAGGGACTCCAGTTTCTGGGACTTCAGAAGTTCCTCTTCAAGTTTCTTCTGCCTGGTTACATCACGAAAACTCCACACCCGGCCGACCGGTCTACCCTCGATTCTTTGCGCTTTGGAGTAGCGCTCAAAGACCCTGCCGTCATTAAATTCCAGCACATCGATACTCTCAGCATCAGGATTGGCATAGAGATCCTCGACCTTGTTGATAAATAAATCGGGATTTTTCACCTGATCCAGAACAAATTCAAGAGCGCGCCGGTCGTCCCGGGAGGTGATAATATCTTCCGGTAATCGCCACATCTCCGCAAACCGCATGTTAAAGTCGACCATCCTTCCCGCACTATCCACCACAATAATGCCGTCCGCAGTCGCCTCCAAAGTAGCTTTCAGGAGTGAAACTGACTGTTTCAAGTCTTCCCCGGCACGCTTGCGGACGGTAACGTCGCGCATGACGCAGACGACGGAGAGCGGTACGCCGGCCTGGTCCTGCATTATCGAAGCAGACAAACTGATGGTGCCATTGGCACTCTCCTGCGGTCGATAGTACTCCAGCTCATAGTTCCGTACCATCTCGCCCTGAATAAGCGATTCAAGTACAGCGGCCAAGGTCAAATTGTTCCCCATACTCATTGTCGGCTGATTGCCGACGAGTTCCTGCTCACTGTAGCCGAACATGCTGCATGCCGTTTGATTAACCAGCCTGACAACACCATCCCTGTCGAGCACAACCAGCGCATCATTCATGGTATCTATGATCTGTCGGGCAGCAAATGCCGGAGTTATGGCCATGAGCCGGTGACGCAGGATTGAACGGGCCGAGATCACGATAAAGAGAAAAATCGGGATATAACCTACCGGGTACAATTTAAGTCCGAAGCCGACGCTGAAATCGACAGAGGCGGAATATCCGACGACAAAGCCGATTAGTAACTCTCTGGCTGCCATCGACTGCGTTGAGCCTTTCCTGATTTTGTGATATCCCCTCAGGAAACGGCGCAATGAATCTATCATGACGCCAAAGAAAAACAACAGAAAAGCCGTACTCGTTACGCTGTACTTCGGGTAAAAACCCCACGGATAATGGTAGAGGGAGCTGAACTGCATTCCGGTAGTAAGAATGAGCGTCAGGAAAAGGGCGCTGAGAATCCAGGCTGCGAATACGCGCTTTCTGACCTTTTCGTAATCCTGAAGTATCGCGGAGATATATTGGCAGACGGCAGCAGGGATAAAGGCGACACCGATATGCCCTGCCTTCGCCCACCACATCGCCAGGTGTTCGTTGGTCGCACTGTACATCAATGAATAGGCAAAGAGCCATTCACTGACAGCCAGCGTCACCAGAAAGAATGCCGTACTCACAGGGGATCTGTTTATTCGGTACAGTGCAAAAATCCCGATACAGAAAACTCCCAGTGCAACCACTAGCGATTGTACCGCAAGTGGATTAATCGTATACCCGGCAAGATCAAAAAGTTGATAATGAATTAAATCAATCACTCTTTTTTTATCCTTAAATTCTTAACTCCTCACTTCTGTGAAGTTAGATTCAACTCTTCAACCAGCCTCTCCAGTTCCTCGCGGTTGAAGGCATAGACCTCCCTGCAGAATTCACAGGTAACTTCGGTCCCGCCCTCCTTCTGCAAGATTTCGGTGAGTTCTTCACTTCCTATGGAAAGCAGCACATTTTCTATCTTTTGCCTGCTGCAGGAGCAGCGAAAGGCGAGCTCTCTTTTTTCCAGGGTTATGTACTCTATCCCGGCGAACAGCATCTCCAGCATCTGTTCCGGAGTTTTCCCTTCGTGCAGCAGTTGCGTTATCGGCGGCATCTTTGTTATCCGCTCCATCAGCGTGTCAATCAACTGCTCGTCGACTGGAGGCATCGACTGGATAAGGAACCCTCCAGCGGCGGAGACATGGTTGTCCGGCTCCACGAAAACACCCAAGCCGATGGCCGAGGGAATCTGTTCCGATTCGGTCAGATACAGGGCCAGGTCTTCGGCAATTTCACTGCTGTAAAGCTGCAACACGCTTTCATACGGGGCCTTGAGACCCAAGTCCTTGGTCACCGTCAGGAAACCTGCATGACCCAAGGCGCCGGCAACATCCAGTTCTCCCTCTGCGGTAACCATATGCACTTCCGGAACACCCACACACCCGCGCACAGCACCATTGCTGTCGGCTTCCACAAGTATTTTCTGCAGGGGACCATTTCCTTCGAACCTGAGCGCCACCCGCTGGTCGGTTTTCAGCAGCGCCCCAAGCAGAACCCCACCGCTAAGCGCCCTCCCAAGGGCCGTCGAGGCGGTCGGCCATGCGCCGTGCCGTCGCCGGGCCTCATCCACAAGACCGGTAGTCACACAGGCCATGGCCCGGACATTTTCCGTCCTGGTGATAATGCGTACAAGGTAATCCATTACGGGCATACTCCAAGTTTTCCTACAATCTCCCCTTTGTTCAAGGTCAATTCCTTGATCGTCACAAAATTCGAAACCGGAACCCCTTTCACGTGATAGCCAAGCAGAGCGCTGAGCAGGGGCACTTTTGTCAGATCACAGTAGGCAACCCCTTTTTCATAGTTAATAAATGGAATTTTATCAGCCAATTTACCGACAAGCATGCCACTGCCCATGGGCTTGACCATATCGACTTTCAGGTGCACCGACTTGTTCTTCCGGTTGAATTCAAACCCGTTTACTGCAAGCCGGGCAAGAAAAGGGATAGGAAGGGGCAACATCCGTTGCTGCAGCTTGCCGGAAATCTCCGCATACCCCTCAAAAATCTTAAGGGAGAGCTCCCGGACCTTTTCACTGCCCGCACGGCTGACAAGCTCCCGGTGCAGGTATTCCTCGGATACCCGGAATTCTTGTTTGGTAATAATCTCTTTCACATTCTGATCTTTTATAAAACTCCATAAGGGCGCATTGCCAAGAATATCAGTAATTGCCATTTATTTTCCTTTTATTTGTTTGCAGTTCCTTAAACAAGCCCGATGGTGAAGTTGAATTCCGACGTTCCCGGCAGTATCTCACTCCTTGCAAAGGCTCCCAGTACTGTTTTCCAACGCTCCCGCGGTTCGTTGGACAAATCAATCACAAACTCCGAAGCCCCCATTTCCTGCAGTTTCCTGACATGCCCGGTGAGAGAGAACATGCGGGTCGGGGTGACCACCGTAAGGCCGTCCTGTATCTTCACCATGTATCCCTCGCCCCTGTCGGAGACAACCGGCGTGTCACTGCGCACATCCTTGATCCGGATTTTGGAGGTAATAGCCGGAATCCCGCCATGGATAAGCACCCGTTTCCTGACGGAAACCTCTGCCTGCAGCAGCCGCGCCATATTTTCGGCATCATCCTCGATATATAAGGTTACAGCGTCAGCGCCCAGTTCCTGCCAGGTCAGGAGCGCCTGACTGTTCAGGGAAAAAAGCCGGAAATCGGTGGTTATTTCCACATCCAGTCCGCGCAACAGCTGAAAGTGGGCAAGATTTGCGGCCTCGAACCGGCGGAAACCGTGACCGGTAATATAGGTCACGGCTTCACGATAAAAGGGAAAGTCCGACTCGAAGATGATGAACGGCAGACGCCAGAGCACCCGCCCTTCCCTTCCTTTCAGCTTTCTGGCAAACGGGGAGAACTGGTGCAGGTTGGCCTTCGATACAGGAAGTGAGACGATATCGACTCCTTCCTGCACCAGGGAGTGAAAGTCCCTGACGCTCTCCAAACGAACTATCAGTTCCTGCTGAGCCCCCCTTCTGCCCGGGTTTCCGCCGACAAGTCCTGCGAGTGCCTGTTTTTTAGCCTGCAACTGTCTCTGCCGGATATCCCCCAAGACTTTTTCCGCGAGCAACCGGAACAGCTCCCGGCGTATCTCCTTGAACCGGACTGCGGGAATAATCAGGGCCGGAAAGTCGGGAGCACTCAGGGAGTTCAATTCGAACGGGGTGTCACCGGTCTTCGAGAATTGACTACGCAGCACTTCCGCCATGTCGCCGGTACGGGCCGGTTCCAGCTTGCCCAAGGGAAATTCGAAGGCATACTCAGCGCCCTCCACCCGCGCCGTTACCTGCATGGCTTCGCCGGTCATGTTCAGGACAAGATCGCAGCCGATCCTGTTGCCCTTCACTGACTCCAGCTTGCGGCGACAGGCGTTCTCACTCATGGTGAAGGCGGTTTCGGAAGAAACCTTGAAGACCGCATCCCCTGGCTTGAATGAGAAGGGCGCCGTTGTAGTAACGACAGACTTCGCCTTTGCCAGTTTCACCTGCTGCCGGTCGACAGATAGGTCCTTCACGGTAAATGCCCGGCCGGCCATATCGCTCTTCGGTTGCACCCGGATCCGGTCCCCCACATGGAGCCGGTCCCTTACGAGAAAGGTAATCCGGTTATCCCGGATTGACTGTATATCGCCAAGGTAGCGGCCGGTTGCGCCGGTGAGGCTGGGGGTGGCAATATCGGTAGGATTATGGGAAACAAGAAAACCGCGGGTCGGTACCCTGCCGAAAGAGAGTTTCAATAATTCCTTGGCTTCAGCAATGGCTCCGGTGCGCCGCTCGTCCGGGGCATCCAGCACCCGCCGATAGGCCCCGATCACGCTGGCCACATACTCGGCCGACTTCATTCTTCCCTCTATCTTGAAAGAGGCGACGCCCGCATCGACAAGCTGCGGCAGCATATCGATACTGGAAAAATCGTTGGTGGAAAAATAATAGCCGTCTTTCCCCTTATATTTGTATTGCCTGCGGCAGGGCTGGGCACAGCGTCCACGGTTGCCGCTGAGTCCTCCGAGGAAGGAAGAGAAATAGCATTGACCTGAAAAGGAAAAGCAGAGGGCCCCGTGAATGAAGCACTCAATCTCCATCCGGGTGGATTTGGCTATTGCCCCGATCTCATCGATGTGCAATTCACGGGCAAGGACCACACGCTCAAATCCCATCTCCTCCAGTTGCCTGACCCCGGCAGAGTTATGGATGGTCATCTGCGTTGAGGCATGGAGAGGAATCCCGGGGAAATATTCCCGGATCAGACGGTAGATCGCCATATCCTGCAGTATAACGCCGTCCGTCCCCATGGACTCCAGCGCCGAAAGGATTTCCACCACTTGGGCAAGTTCCTGTTCCTTGACCAGGGTATTAAGCGTTACGTAAACCCGGCGTCCCAGCGAGTGGGCATAGGCGGTGATCTTCTCCATTTGCGGCAGGGTGAAATTTTTTGCCTTGGCACGAGCGGAAAACTCGTTAAGTCCTGCATATACCGCATCCGCACCGTTCTCCATGGCCGCGAAAAAGGCCTCCAGTGAGCCGGCAGGAGCAAGGAGCTCCGGTTTCTTTTTTGCTGGGTGATGTGACATGTGTCCAGACTACCTGAAGGGGGGGTAAAGCGTCAAGGAATGTTTGCTGAGAGCCATCAGCAGTAGGCGGCAACCAATTTCTCATTGCATGAGGCATCGGGTACACTGGAATATCTTCGCGAATTTGTCCGGGTTAACAAATCATCCATAGGAAGGTATATATTGAGAATGAAATAATTTTGCTTACGTGAAAAACAAGGCGAAGGCTGAAGTGTTGGATGGTCTGCACCAGCACTTCAGCCCGGTTGAGGCGAATGTAACCATGGCACTGCTATCGCCCCTGAGGAGGCGGCGGAGAATTCGGGTAAGATGGAGAGTATACCGGTGGAGCATAATCAAGATCTAGTGGTGGCGGAGGCGGGATTCTTCGAACACGACGAGTCCTTCTCTCCACTCCCGAAATCTGATTTCCCTTGGCATACATGCACTGCTGATATCCAATGTCGTAGCGACGCTGAGCTTCCCATCCATAAGCCTGACCGGCGTTGGCGCCTGCGGAAGTTCCCACAAGGAGTCCGCTGCCTGCGCCGATTGCCGCACCGACGCCCGGGTTGCCTGAGGCGGCGCCTATGGCCGCGCCGAGGCCTGCACCGATGGCAGTGCCGACGACGGCCCCTGTGGCTATATTCTGATTGGCGGTATCCTGGGGTGACAGCCCGATCTGCTGCCCGGCCCACTGCCTGCAGATTGCATCATCAGCCTGAAATTGTTCAAAAGATTTTCCCGAGCCCGGCAGCGCCATCACGCTCGGGCCCATCGGGAGCGTAACACATCCACTCAAAGCCAGCAGCATCGTGAATGAAAATAGACTTCGTATGTGCTTGGTCATATTCACTCCTCCCGGTCCGGTGGGGTCGGAGAAGGTACAACTTTCATCCAGCCGTTCGGACACTGTTTTACGTAGGGATAGTAACCCTTTGGATTCTGGCAGAAATACCAGTAACTGGGCTCTTCTGATTGCGGAGACTGCTCGACATATACCTCAGGAGATTGCTGGACAACGACAGGCGGCTCAACATAATAAGAATATGGCGGACCCCACCATCCGGGACCCCATCCCGGTCCTATCCAGATACTTCCTTCAAAATGCCCACCATGACCACCATGACCACCATGCCCACCGCGCCAAGCATACACGGACATGGAACTGACCAGTATCAGAACCATTACTGCAAGTGGAACATAAATTGTTTTTTTCATTTTTGCCTCCATTTGCGTGAAAAACTCCACACCTACGCATAACATTAAATCAGTCAAATGTACATATATAGACGTTAAACCTCTTCAAAATGTTACAAAAATTTTTACTGCGATTTGAGATTGCTCAATCGTGTGTTGATTTCAAAGGGGGGGCACAAGATCATTGATGTGCTTAATCGTGTCCACCAAGAAAGCCATTCAGCAAAGGGTGGCTTCTTTTATTTCTCTGAAACGATAAAGCTGAGTTCCATTAGTATTCTTGGACATTATGAGTCAACTCATATTCCGACAATCCATCTAACCCCACAAATTCCTGAACAAACTCCAGAAATGATGGTGCTATTTCTCTTTTAACCCTGATTCTTAAGTTACAAAGAATATCCTCATGATCTATTTGTACAATTGGCCATTCTGTGTCCCTCTTAATGTCAAAACAAATAGGATCATAGTCATATTTTTGCGGATTGCCAATTTGCAGGTACCAGCTTTGAAGCAGGTGGCTCGACATGAATTCATCCAGGAAAATCCGCTTGCTCAGTTCCCAATTATTGCCTTGTCCGGTATTTCCGAAAAGGAAGATCGGACCAAGTTGAAATGCGGGAAAAGCATAACGAGATATGAACGAATAGTAAGAGGGAGGGAATCTTTTGGGTAACTTTTGCTGGAAAATATTGACTCGGCTTTTACAGTCGGCTTTACGCACTTTCCATCCGCAATACCCATATTGATCGGGATCCCCATCCCTTAGAAACAAAGGTACGTTTTCCTGCAACAACAACTCTAGAGATGCTGAGTTTAATGTCTCAACAAAAGAATCAATAAGATCGTCCATCTCCATTGCCTGACCTCTATAAGCCGCCGATTTCATTTGCTACCTCCTTTTTGGTAAAAGAGGATGGAAACTCCGGATGGAAACTAACTATTGACAGGCAATTTGTGCGCCATAGCGTATGTATTTGATTTTTTTGTTAAATATCCGGTGGAATGTGGATTGATGTCGATCGAAAGTGAAAAATTACATTACAATTTACGTAAATTTTACACTCGGCAACACAATGAGTACTTGCAGGGGGAACTTAGGCTTATGCGTGGCTTTCCGCATCGGCGAACCGAAAAAATGGTTCAAAGGTGAGGTGAAAGGATGTCATAAAATTGAAAACAGGGTCAGTCTGTAAAGGTCTGTCCGCAAAGTGGAAGATTTTATCGCAGATAAACGGCAGTTTAAGTTTGACAAGGACATGTAACGCAGGAGCTTAATGCACAGGATTAAAATGGCGCGCCCGGAGGGATTCGAACCCCCGACCGATGGCTTCGAAGGCCATTGCTCTATCCAGCTGAGCTACGAGCGCATATAAAGTGGCAGGAAAAACCCTGACCAAATGGGGTGGTTGAAAAAAGGCTATCTATCTGGATGAATGCCCAGGCAGCCTCGAATAAAATATATTGTATCATCGGACCTGTCAATGGCAAAGTGCGGACCGTCAGTCGGACCTGTGCGAGTAATCAATTTGCGCGGCAGTGTCGTAACAAATGGTTAAAATCAGGCTTGACCAGGGATTGTCTACTCATTCTATTTTCCGATTATTGTTAATCTTCAGCCAATTTTTGCCCTTTGTCCGCGGGAACGGTTCAGCCGCGTTTGGTTCGCGTCCGAATACGCTCAAGTAACTTTGAGAAATAAGGCTTTACAAACACCGGATGAAAATCGGCGCTAACCTGGTTCCCTCATCGCTGTTAACCACAAACGAGCAGGCGGAGGTTTTTGCCACCGGCACTTCTTATATTATTAAATATTATTGAATTAATATTATTAATATGTTAGAAAAGTTAAACATTGAGCGAGTATTGAAGCGCATTTCCCGGTAAGAAAGAGACGGCGGAATTCCATCCTCCGGAAAAGCAGGAAAAGTAAAAAATCCTGTGGTTACAGCCAGCATGAATCAGGATTTCCTGCCAAAACATATCTGACAAAAAACTGCTTCATAAAGGATTGCTGTATAATTGCTGCCGGCTGATTTCAGCGTTAAATTTTTCTAGCAGGGAGGAAATATGCAACTATTGATGCGTTTGTGTTTACTCGGCTTGACGGTACTTCTGGTGAGTTGCGCCAATTTGGAAGAGGTGCGGGAATTTGCCGGCGAATCGTCAAAGCTTGCTGCCTACCGGGAAATGACTCAGAATTGGGCAAACACTTATGAACGCGAAAAACCTTATCTGTTCGACAATGACCTGGCGCTGGCGAAATCCGAAGACAAAGCAAGACAGGATGCTGTGACAGATCTACTGAAGATCCACGAAACAGTGGCCATGTATTTTGCTGTCCTGGGAAAACTGGCAGGAGATGATGCGTTTTCCGTGCAAAGTAGCGCTGACGATCTGGCAAAGCAGATAAAGGCATCCAGGCTCACCGGACTTGAGGATAAACATGTGGACGCCTATGTCAGAATCAGCGGCATTGTTTCTTCATGGATGTTGAGTGGTTACCAGCAGCGGGAGATTGCAAAATATGTCGAGAGTGGCAACGACCCTGTGCAAACGATGCTTGCCGGCATGCGTCAAGTTGTCAAGGTATATACGGGTACACTCAGAAACGAAAAGGGGCGCTATGGGTTTTTGAACCTTGTGAACAAAGAAACCCCTCAGGACCAGATCGTAGCGGCCCTTGCCAATTCAGAATATAATCGACTTTCAGTTCAGGCAGATGCAGCAAGGAAGAAGCTCACAGTGCTTGACCAGGCTATCGTCAAAATTTCGGAAGGCCACCAGAAACTCTATGATTCCCGCAATGAGCTTGGGAGCGATGCTCTCAGGATTATACTTGTGTCAATGAGCAAGGACCTGAAATCTCTCAGGAATGAATTGAATTCTGTAAAGGAGTAAGTCATGACGAAGAATGATTCCGTAAATGGATTGAACTCAGTTGAAGATGTAATCCAGGCGGCCGATGCAATTACCAATGCAGCAGATGTGGCACTACAGTGGGTTATTAATCATTTTGAAGCCAGGCAAATTGATCAGGCCGAAGCCCATGAGTTGTTTGCCTCGATCAATCAAGTACGGCATATAGCCAATACTTTATATGCAACTGCCGGTGACTCGGTTGTCAAGGATCTTGGTGAAACGCAACAGAATGTTCTCAATATCATAAATGAGGCAAAAAACACTATCGGAACGATCAAGAAGGCGAAGATGATGATCGATATCATAGCCGATATGGTTGCGCTGGCTGCAACTATAAATGCCGGAAAGCCTGGTCCGATTCTGGCATCCTTGATGGAAGTAAAGAAGGGCGCCGCAGATATCGCTTCAATCTGACCCGCTGTTTATCCGAATTGCATGCAAATGACACGCAACTTCTCTTTGCGATAACAGGACTAAAGGAAAAAACGGTATTTTCAAAGCAGGGCGAAAAGTTGCCGGTCCCAAAACCCCATCGTTCGCCCCCCTCACCGGAATTTATCAAAATTGATCTTTTTTGCCTGAATAATTATATTGCTTGACAACGAACACTCCCGCTTTTATTATTTCTTCGCTATTAATTCAGATTAATTATATTTCTGTGAGCTATTTCGCTTCCATCCTTACTCAGTGTGCATCCGGAAACTGCCTGGTTTCTATCCGGGTCAATATCATTCCATTTCCTGTGTGGAGTAAAGGGTGACATTGTCTTAATAAAGTGCATGCAAATAATAATTTAAGCTTGCTCTGTTGAGGATGGATATGTATTCAATGAAAGATACGCCATTTAATGTAGCAACTCTCACGTTTGCGGATGAAGAGCTCGAAAGTTCATTTCAAAAAAACTATTTTGAGAAAACCCTTGTTCAGGTTCGAATGGCACTGTTATTTGCCTCTTTTCTGTATGGGATGTTTGGTATTCTCGATTGCCACGTAATCCCCGGCATAAAAGAATATGCCTGGGTAATCCGCTTTTTACTGGTCTGCCCACTGTTGCTCATTGTCTTTATTCTTACTTACAGCAGATTTTACAGGAAAATCATGTTGCCATCTCTATTCATGGCTGGATTTGCAAGTGGCGCAGGAATAATCGCAATGATTGTCAGTGCGCCCTCTCCTGCAAACCATCTTTATTACAGCGGAGTCCTTCTCTGTGTGCTATTTTATTTCGTGTTTATTCCGGATTTCATTGTTGCCTCAATTCTTTCCTGGAGCCTCTTCGTTCTGTATGTGGCCATGGTCTCTTTTTGCTCCGAAATTTCTCTGCCGGTTCTGATGAACAACACCTCTCTGTTTATTGCATTTAATATCACCGGAATGTTTGCCTGCTACTCGTTCGAGAGATACATGCGTTCGGACTTTCTGCAACGATGCACCATTCATAAGCAAACAGAAGAGTTGCGGGCAGCTCTTCTGGATGTTGAGAAAGCACGACAGAAGGCTGAGGAGCTTTCCCAACTGGATCCGCTGACCAACCTCTTTAACCGCCGTCACTTTCTTTCAGTTGCCGAACAGGAATTTGAAAGGAATTTTCGCCATCAGCATTGCCTGGCAATCATCATGCTGGACCTTGACTATTTCAAAGTCATAAACGACACTCATGGGCACTATGTGGGAGACGTGGTCCTGCAGGAAGTCGCCGAAAAAATCAAAGGAACTATACGCAGACCAGACACGCCATGTCGCTATGGGGGAGAAGAGTTCGCAGTTTTACTGCCGGAGACGGATTTGTTTGCTGCCGAAAGGATTGGAAGGCGACTTCAGCAAGTAATCGAAGAAACTAATATTGAGACTGATAAGGGACCTTTTTCCGTAACAATCAGTGTAGGAATCGCAACGCTTCCTGAAGGCGACACTACAGAAGTTGACGTATTAATCGATCGTGCGGACCAAGCCCTCTATGAAGCAAAGCGGGCCGGCAGGAATCAGGTTAAATTGTGGCAGTCGGAAATAATAGATTTCTGATACAAAAAGATGAAGTGCCTGGGTCCTTCATTAAAAAGCAGACCTATCCTGATCGGGCATTTTCCAGTTCTATGCGCAGCCGTTCCTCTTCCCCGAGATATTTGGGGGAGAAATGGAAAGGTATGACACGGGCTGTCTTTGCATCCCTTGCCAGAAGCCCGGCCTGCCGGGCCGTCAGGTGGCATTTCTCTGCGGCCCGGGCAGCATCCTCTTCGAGGAAACCGGCTTCAATAAACAGGTAATCCGATCCCTGCGCCAGTTCAACGATATGTGCCGAGTTATGCGGTGTATAGGCCGCATCGGTTACATAAGTGATTTTCTGACCTGGAACGATCAGCAGGATGTTTCGTTTCAACTCTTTCAGTGCTATCCATTGCTCATAAATTTTTGCCCCATCTTTCCACCATGCCCGGAAAGGTTCGTCATCAGAGCCTCCGCCCAATACGGTATGCTTCAATTCCGTAAGCCAGGGGCCAACCTGCAAACCCAGTTCCTTGACACGGTTCTTCATAACGTTTACATGGTTTTTCTCCTCAAGAGAGAATGCAAGAACAGGAATCCTGTGCTCAAGAAAAGAAGCGCGTATGCGGAAGGTCTCTTCATCCAGAAGGATATTGTCAGTGACTGTATATGCTGTAATGCTATTCCCACGAAAACCTTGCTTGCAGTGGAATTCGGTAGAAATAGCCTTTCCGCCGGGGTGCAGTTCCGTGGCTGTTATGGTGAAATCGGTCGGAAAGTTTTGAACAAGGTTCCAGGTGTAGGTTGAAAGCCGGTGCCATACCTGGTCGACAAAACCCGGCGGGCCGTAGATGGAAAGTCTTTTCTCACGGCCAAGGCAGAGCCGCAACAGATGATCAAAGCCGATGAAGTGATCCACATGGGTGTGGGAAACAAAAATGTGGCTGATGCGCAGGAGTTTTCGAGGGGGAAGGTGAGATAATTCCCCGAGATCGAACAGAATGGCCCGCCTCTCAAAGAGGAAATCGATATAGACTCCCGGGTCGCCGAAGGGTTCATTTATGAGGCTTGGATGAAACAGTGGTTTCATGATTCATCTGGTATCCTCAGCTGGTTTCTCAACCGGAGTTTCCTGATGAAAACCAGCTATCTGAACGGCATTGTTCCGGCTGTTGAATTCCGCAGCCTTATATTTCAAGTATACACCTGGCTAGCCGTCTTTCCACTCCTTCACTGCAGAAGGATGTTCAGGAGCCTGTCGGACTTAGGAATGAATCTGCTGCGAGAACGGTAAATCGGTCCATATTCCTGGAAATTTTCGACGAATAGGCCCACTATTCGCCTTCAAATTTTCGTAAATCTGTCCTCGATTTGCCATGCTCTCGCTACGACTCCCTAAGTCCGACAGGCCCCCTGGGAATGTTTTGTAATGAGCTGTATTTATAGCCGTTATCCTGACATTCCGGGGACCCGGTAAATTTATTCCTTGCCTGAACCGGGTGATTTAACTATTTTACTATTGAGTTTCCGGATGGAAACCATTTACTTATTTTATGAAGAGAATTAAGGAGGTAAGAATGAAAGGTATGATTTCATTACTGGTTTTTGCCGCATTCTTTGCGGCAATTGTTGCAACACCGGTAATAGCTCAGGATGCTGCGCCAGTGGTGACTTCTCCACAACAGATAGAAAGCCTGCTGCAGACCCTGCAAAAAGAAAACGTGCTATTACAGGAGAAAGTCCGGATGCTTGAAAGCGCTCCTCATGTCGACAGTGATACCCTGTCTCGCAAGACCTATCAGCGGCTGCAGGATATTGCCCGGGATGCAAAAGTACAGCAGCAGGTTATGGCCGATTTCGAGGTTTTCGTAAAATGGATGACAACAAATCTCTCCGGTTATTCGAAATATATTGAGGCCGGTTCTTTTGCAGCCGGGTTCGCCCGGGTCCTGCCAATCCCTTATGCGGGACAGGCATCCGTCCTGACGAAATTCATTTCCCAGGGCGTGCTGTCACTCAATGCGGCATCGGTGTCTATCTCGCGATATCTGACAACTTCCCGGCAGTTTGTCGCCAAAGTGGAGGCCCTCGAAAAGGCCGGGGGACCCGGGAAGGCCCTGGAAATTTCCGAAGCTGCCCGTTTTGCAGACGAGCAACTGCTCAGAGACATGAATGATGCCAGGGTCAAGCTTGCCGCTGCAGCCGAGATTTCATCGTCTACGCTCTCTTTCCTGGAAAGCCTCAACCACTACATCGGATGTACCGATGCGTACTGGAGCAAGACCAAAGCCTTCATCACCAGGGCCGAAGCGGACAAAAAGGAAAAAAGCTATTTGAGCCAGAGCATCCAGAACCTTAAAAACCGGACCGGAAGTTTTAACGCCAGGTTGAAGCTCTTTGATGAGGCGGCAAAAAAAGATGAGCCACTGATAAAGTCGATGGCAGCCTATGAAGAGCTGATGCGGGAGATGAATGCCAAAGCCGTGCAGACAAAAATGGAGCCTGTTTTGGCCGGGAAGTGATATGTCATGATGAACGGGACGGTTAACCATCCATCCGGGGGAACTAAATTTCTTCTATTGGAAGATAGTGAGCGAGAATGCTAGAGAATACCTTTTGTCATATTTCCGGTGTCAGTGTCCGCCTGGAGCAGATACTCTGGGAGGCGGGGATTCACTCCTGGGATTGCCTGCGCCTTAATGCCAGTTTGCACCTCTCCGCCCAAAAGGTCAAAGTTGTGAAGGAACACCTGGAACTATCCGCGCAGCATCTTGCCGAATCCAATCCCCTCTATTTCTTTGATCATCTGCCATCCAGGCATCACTGGCGGCTGTTTCCCGCCTTTCGCCATAACACGGCCTACCTTGATATCGAGACTACCGGCCTGGGCGGGCCGGAAGATCATATCACCACCATTGCCCTGTATGATGGGAAGAAAGTCTATCACTACGTGCATGGGCAAAACCTGGGAGACTTTGGTGATGATATCAGTCGCTACGACCTGCTGGTCACTTACAACGGCAAATGTTTTGATGTCCCATTCATCAAGAAGAATCTGGGCATTCCCATCACTGGTGTGCACATAGACCTGATGCATGTCATGCGCAGCCTGGGCATCACAGGCGGGCTGAAAGGATGTGAGAGGAAGCTGGGTCTCGACAGAAAGGAATTGGAAGGTGTTGACGGCTACTTTGCCGTGCTGTTGTGGCAGGATTATATGAAGAACGGCAATAAGGCCGCGCTGGAAACCTTGCTTGCCTACAATATTGAGGATGTTGTCAACCTGGAGACCCTTATGGTAATCGCCTATAACCTGAAACTGCGGGATACGCCTTTCCTTGATTCCCATCAACTGTCGCGGCCCGGGCGACCGCAGGTTTCTTTCGCGGCCGACAGGGATACGATCCGGCGCATCAGAAGACACTATTATCCCCATTTGTTTTGATAAATAGGTTTCCGGATGAGAAACTACTGGTTTCCATCCGGAAACTAAATAGCAGTCTGCCTGTGTCTGCGGGAATTGTCAGGTTCTACAACTTTTTGTGAGAAATGAGGCTTACCATGATCGGAAAAGAACATGCGGTGCTTTTATCTGAAGAGGCGATCCAGTCCCGGGTAAAAGAGCTGGGCCGCATCATATCGGCGGACTACGCGGGTGTGGAGGAAGTGCTGCTCATAGGTGTTCTCAGGGGTTGCTTCATTTTTCTTGCTGATCTTTCCCGCTGCATAACAATTCCCGGATGCATCGACTTTGTTGCTGTCTCATCCTATGAAGATAAAACCAGACCGGGCGCCTTGCGTCTGTTTTTGGATGCCAGGCTGGATATTACCGGGAAGCATGTTTTGCTGGTTGACGACATAGCAGATACCGGACACACCCTGAACTATCTGTTGAACCTTCTGGGCGAGCGCAAGCCGGCCTCTTTGAAAACCTGTGTTCTTCTACGTAAACCGGAGCGCCTTGAAAAGGATGTGCGCATCGACTATCTGGGTTTCGATATCCCGGATTTATGGGTTTACGGGTATGGCCTGGATAATGCCGGCAGATGCAGGGCGCTGCCTTACCTGGGTTTTGTCAAAGCGGAAGATGGGTAAAGCGCCTGATCCTCCTTGACGATCCGGGAAATCGTGAGAAAATGACTGTAGATGGGTACTTCCTGTCTCGATTCTTTTTATTCGATATCCCGGCATTGAAGGAATATGGAGTTAGTTTGCCATGGCTACTAATAAAAAACCGGAAATCAAAATTTCCGAAGAGGATTTAAAAAACCTGAAAACACCCAAGTCCATGACCTGGCGAAAGAGCCAAGAGGTTATGACCGAAGAGGAAATCGATAAAATAAAGAACATGAACTGGGAGTGGTATTATAACTGCTATATATTTCTGGATTCTCCGACACCAGTGGCATGCAAGCGATGTGAACATATAAACATATTCCCGCCCTGGGAGAAAATAATGAAGTGCGAAAATTGCGGTACGGACTGCAAAAGATGTGAAAAAGAAGAAGACCTGGGAGCTCGAAACCGGGAGAAAGAAAAAAACAAATAAATGGATCATCACAAACTTCATCACACGGACCTTATGGTTTAGCGGCCTCGATTTGTGAGGAAGCATCTTACCTAGACACAAATGGATTTCCCTTGAAGTAATAGCGCCAATCGTGATGTATCGCCTCTTCGGCGTAGTCGATATTCACCCGCGGCGATACAACAATCTCCGCCGAATCTGACGGTGGACGTTCCCGCACGAAGAGCACGTTTCCGCACAGGTCTTCCCCGTACACGCTTCCATCGATCCCGAGTGCCAGACAAAGCTTCCCCGGCCCGTTGGTCAGGTTGGCCAGTCGCTTCCCTGCTTCGGCATGGCGGCGCCTGCGCATGAGATCGAGCCCGGTAACCGGCTGGATCGCCCGGATCAAAACACATTCCGGTGTTCCCACTCCTTGCGCAGTAATGTTCAGACACCAGTACATGCCATAAATAAGGTAGACATAGGCATGCCCTCCCTCCTCGTACATTATGGCGGTCCGACTGCTCATCCTGCCGCCGAAGGCGTGTGAGGCGCGGTCAACCACGCCAAGATACGCTTCCGTCTCCACGATAATCCCGGAAGCGACCCCTGCGGAACCTTCATGCACCAGTTCCTGGCCCAGGAGGGCGCGTGCTACCTCGCGGGCATCCCGCAGGTAAAATTCCCGGGGCAGGGTCTTGCCTGTTTTGTCGGTTTCAGTCATCCCTTATTCCACCGTGCCGGCTTGCACCGGAAAAGTTCCGCGAGGCATGCAATTTGTCCGCATCGTTGATATAAAAAGCGCCTCCATCGGCATCGTTCGGAAGTCAAACCCAGAAAAAGCAGTCAGAGTGCAGAGAAGTCGGATTTGCTGCTTTTGGTTCCGGTTGAACATTTCCGGAAAGGTCGAAAATGATTTTTTTATATACCTTTATTTCGAGGCAAGTCAATCAAATATACCGAAATCGTGTATCAAATCGGTAGTATAATTATATCAGGCAAGGCAGCAACGATAGCTTGAGTAATAGTGTTGTGTAGGCAGAATTTTACGGGGTGCAGGAATGAAAATAGTCGCATTAATGCTGGTGTTGCTTTTTTCCGGCTGTGCCGCATATAAGCTGATGCCACGGCAGGAAATGGTTATACGGAAGGCTATAGAAGTGCCAGGTATGGCCAGGGACCGGATTTTGGAAAACTCAAAGATATGGATTACCAGGCATCTCTATGCAAAAGAAAAAATAATCACTACTGCAGACAGGAACGCAGGCGTCATTATCGCCAACGGCTATATCGATTATCCGGCAACCGGAAAGATGGAAGCGATAGCCAAAACCCAGTATACGATTTCGTTTACAATGCGGGAAGAGATCAGGGATTCCGGAGCAACCATCACTTTTTATGACTTTATGCTCGATATCCCTAAATACTATCACTACAGCCGATGGTGGCCCATGCAGGAGTACAGTGGCGGTTACTCGGTTCCCATCGAAGAAAAGGCTGATTTCGAGGCCGCCAGGAGAGGGTTGGTGGACATTGCGGACCGGTTGGCTGATTACCTGAAGCAGGCTCGCCACCCGATGCCATGATAGTTAGTTTTCATCCCCTGTCCAGCATATACCGTAATTTCCGTAACAGATCGTCCTTTTTGAATGGTTTCGTGATGCATTCGATTCCCTCTTCAAGTATGCCCTTTTCTTGAATGAGGTCTGCTGTGTAGCCACTGATAAATATGAATTTCATGTCTGGTTTTATCTTTCTGATCTCTTTAAAGAGTTCTTTCCCGTTCATCTTTGGCATGACCACATCGGACAGGACCAGGGAAATGCCATCCATGTGTTGTTTGTAAATGATTAACCCTTCTTCGCCGTCACTGGCGGTTATTACACTGTAACCGGCCCTTTCAAGGATGTTTTTTAAAAAGACCCTGACCACTTCCTCATCTTCTGCGACAAGCAGAGTTTCCCTTCCCGCGGAGAGGGGGGCGCGGAGAACAAATTCTCTTCTTTGTATGCCATATGCAAGGGTCGGCAGGTAAATGGTAAAGGTTGTTCCCTTTCCCGGCGAGCTCTTGACGAGGATTGAGCCGTTGTGCTGCTTGATGATGCCATAGGTTATCGACAACCCGAGACCTGTCCCTTTGCCGACTTCCTTGGTGGTGAAGAAGGGTTCGAAGATTCTTTCCATGGTTTTATGATCGATCCCGGTACCTGTGTCGGTGACGGAAATTACAACATACTTTCCATGCGAAGGCAGATCATAGAGCGCTTCCGTACCCGATTCGACCTC
>Ga0187878_1000842_pt1 | contig 32411 bp, 48 predicted proteins | sample June2016WEW_17_1_FD_132979 | JGI IMG/M metagenome (GOLD analysis project Ga0187878, IMG submission 132979) | Peatland microbial communities from SPRUCE experiment site at the Marcell Experimental Forest, Minnesota, USA - June2016WEW_17_150 | ecosystem: Environmental > Terrestrial > Soil >...
TCTTATCTCGCTTCTAGTTATTGCACCCTCAACATCCCCCATCTTTTCAGGATCAATCCAAACGCGGTTGACTCCTATTTCGAGGAGAGAAGCAGCTAATCTTCTTTGGTTTGTGAGGTTCATTTCGTTTCCTCCTCGAGTTCTTCGAAGTCTGAGGGTTTCGCTTTAACTCTGGTATTGAGGATCTTGACGCCCAGTTTTTCAGCTTCTTCCAGTATCTGAGTCCTCTTTCTTCGGCCAACGGTTCCCCCTATGCGGGCAACTTGGTTCTCCTTATCAACCGTTTTTAGTTCATTTTTGTTCTGGATTAGTACTTCTTCTTTGCCTGTTGAGTGCAGTCCGCGTACGGCAGATGGGCCTCCCCATCCGATGTTTGCCACTTTTGGCCATCCCTTCTCATTAGTGCGCATCTTATTATCTATGCCGCGTGGTTTCCTCCACCTAGGCTTTATCTTTATGAATCGCCATGACTCAAAGGCGTGGAATTTAGGTCGACTTTGATTGAGTTTCTTCCTGACTCTGAGTAGTCTTCTTTTTTCGGTGTCAATCATCTTTCATCACTCCTTGCTGTAGACGTAGACGCCATCTAGGAATTTTCTCAGGTCTTTGTTGCGTATTTTCGCACGTGTCTGTATGTTTGCGGCGGTCTGACTGACAGCGTCGATATCGATGCCTTCAAGAATTACATCATCTTGCTTGATTGTTACCTTCGTGTCGCCAAGGATTGAGGCGATTCTGGCCTTTCTCTCACCGATGAAGTTTTCTATATGTACTTCCTTACCTACGACTTTTACCGATGTAGGGAAGTGGACGAAGACTATTTTCATCTTATAGACGAAGCCAACTGTTACGCCTTTGATCATATTGTTGACGTGTGCGCTGATTGTACCCACGAGAGCAGCCTCTGTCCTCCTAGGATTCTCTATGCTGAGTTTGAGATTGTTTCCATCCTTGACCATGGTTAGCTTGGTATGCGTGAAATCCTTGGTTATCTTCCCTTTAGGACCTTGTACTGTAATTTTTCTACCTTCTAGAGTGAGCTGAATGTTCTCTGGTATCTCAACAGTATTTTCAACTATCTGTATAGACATATTTGCTCACCTAAAAGACGTAAGCTATCACAACGCCGCCGACGTTGAATTCTTTTGCTTGGCGGTGGTCGATCACGCCTTTTGGAGTTGATAGTATTACTACACCGAGGTCTCGGCTTGGAAGGAATCGTTTCTCCCATTTCTCCATCTCTCTGACCTTCGTGGAATACCTTGGGTGAACTGCTTTACACTCGTTAATGCGGCCGAAGAGTTGTACCCGGAATTTACCCTGTCTACCGTCGTCAATGAACTCTATCTCCCCGATGTAGCCCTTCTGTTGTATGAGACGAAGGACCCTCCCAACAAGACCAGAGGCTGGTGTGATGATACACTCATTCTTACGTCTGCCCTCATGGTTCATTATCGTGTTAAGAGCGTTAACTAGTGGGTCCATTCAAATCACCTGTATTTCCTGAACCCCATTGCGGGAGCCACTTCTCTGAAGCATTTTCTGCAGATGTTTAGTCCATAGCGTCTGATGAGGCCATTATGCGTTCCGCATCTGATGCATGCCCTGCTACCTGGTCCTGTTGTGCGTTTCTTCTGCTCACTCATTGGCTACTCCCACCTCGATACCGAATTTTGACTTTACGAAATCCATTGACTCCTCGGGTGTAACCTTGTGGCTCTTCCCGATCTTGCCTCTGGCGTGCTTCTTCTCATTTATATGGTAGCCTGCGCGTTCTACTGTTACCATTACATCCATTCCAGTGATCCCTAAATTTGGATCATATCTCGTACCGGGAATGTCGATATGCTCTTTTATTCCGAATGCGAAGTTTCCCCACTTATCGAAACTATGTGAGTTGATCTTTTTTCCCATAGCAGCGAGTGCCTTTATTAGGAAAGTCTCTGCCTTTTCTCCGCGAAGCGTGACCATGCAAGCTATGGGTTCCTTCTTTCGTATGTTGAATCCCCTGATAGTCTGCTTCGCTAAACATTGACAGGGTTTTTGCCCTGTTAACTGCTCCATGATGGTTTGTGCGTGGTCTAGTGGGTCGCCTGATGCACCAACTCCCATATTGACCACGACCTTACCGATCCTTAGAGCCCTCATAGGGTTGGTCTCTACGATTTCGGTTGACATTTTATTGAATCTCCGGTAGAGTTATCAGCGATTGTGCTACACCTATGGGAAAAACATATCTGATTAGCGTGCGTATATCCTCCCCTTTAGGGGTCCTCACAGTCGCGGTCTTTTTCCAGCCTGGCTCGTCGCCGAAGCTGATTATAATTCCTGTCTCACCTTGGGACCTACCACCTGTGATGATTGTCTGTAGTTGGTCCTTGAATGGGATGTGTTCTACTATTTCTTGTGACGGTACTCTAATCTTCAGAACATCATTAACCTTGTAAGTGGTCTCGGCTTTCACGTTGATACTCCGTCCGTCATGGAGTCTTAGCTGTGTAATATTGTTTCTCAGAGTGGTTTTTCCTATAATTCTACAGAGCTTGAATCCGGTCTCCTCTCCCTTTATTTGGTGGAGAATGAGTCGACTTCCTTTAGCAGGTAGAATACGGTAGCTCTCGCCTGCATCGGGTATGGTCACTACGTCCATTAGACCCACTGGGAATTTTTCATCTAAGCGGGGTTTACCATCAATCTTAATCTTACCCTGTTTTGCTATCATAGTGGCTTCCCTGCGTGTAGATGCATATCCGAGCATGTCACGGAGCAGAACCGTTACGGGTATTGATGTACCGAAGTCGTGTGGTCCTGGGCTCGTATTTATAGACCAGACATTTGCTTTTCTATGGATTGTCCAGAAAGTCGGTGTTTGCTGCCTCTTCAAGTGTCTTGTTGGTCCTTTTCTACCCATCTCTACTCCTCCTTAGCCTTGAAGCCCTTCCTCTCGAGGACCTTTTTTCTCCAGTCATCGTCTAGGTTTAGCTTCGTAATCATGACGTTTTCAGCGCGTATTGGTATCTGGACAGTCGAACCGTCTAGGCGTGTCCTTGTAACTCCCTCAATGTAGACTCTTGAGGCCTTGGTGTTGACTCTTAGTATCTTTCCCTCTGTCAACTTCCTGTCACCTTTCGTGATGGCGACGGTATCGTTTTCAATAACTGGCATAGTCCGTGCGCCGTATTGTGTCTTAAGATTAGGTGATAATGGTGCAGAGATGTACCGCCTTTTGATATGTATAGGCGCATTCTTCTGCTGCTTTCTAACAGTCGATGGCTTAGTATTACCTACTTTATTCATTTATACTACCACCCTCGCTGTCGTTCCAAGGCGCGCGAAGCGTTCAACGGCTTCCTTAGCTACGGGACCTTTAACGTCTGAACCCCTTAAGGTTCCTTCAGGCGTTAGTATCACGGCAGCATTGTCCTCGAATTGGATCCATGTACCATCCTTGCGCAGGTATGGCTTCCTCTGGCGAACAATAACTGCGTTGAACATTTGTCGCCTCATTTCTGGAGTTCCCTCTCGGCAACTGACCATTACAAGATCGCCAACACTAGCTATTGGTAGCCTACGGCGTCGACCTTTATAGCCGAAGACTTGAATGAGGCGTAGCACACGAGCACCACTATTATCAGCGCAAATGAAGACGGAGCCAGACGTTAAGCCTCCGCTTATTTTTCGCCGTGGTGTAAGCTTTCTCTTCCCCGTTCTTTTACTCATTCATTTACTTCTCCTCAGCTAGTTTTTCCACAACGCAGAAGGACTTGGTCTTGCTGAGCGGTCTACACTCAGCAATGCGGACCATTTCACCTCTCTTCGCGTCGATGCATGGGGGGTTATGTGCGGTGATGCGGCTGCTCGCTCGCGCGTAGCGCTCGTATTTCCTGTTGAATCTGGTGTAGTCGATGCGGATAACGACGGATTTCGCCATTCTGTCGCTAACCACCACACCGTCCAATAACCGCCCCCTCACCGCTAGGGAGCCATGGAATGGGCAGTCTGGGTCACTACACTCGTTCTCGGGTCGTTTAAGACTCATCAAAACTTTTTCGCCCTACCAGTCTCGCTTAGGCTTCTTTTTTACGCGGTCTTCTGGTCGACCGATGAGGGTTTTTCCCTCTACCTCAACCAAGTTAGCTCCTAGGTTGAAAATGAATGACGCTTCTCCCTTCGCAATTTTTTTATCGATTCCTTTCTGATTGAGCGTCAGGGTATTGCGTGTTTCGTCAACGATTTTTCCCTTAATTTTCTTCTGACTATTATTATTAACATCGCTGATCTTCGCGTCTAGTCCAATGAGCTCGTGGCGAACTAGATTCTCAGCGGTGACTAGTGTCATTGTTTATTCGCTTCCTCATGAATGATTGTTTCTATTTTAGCAACTGCCTTCTTTAATGCCTTGATCCTACTGGGATTCTCAACAGAACCACCCGCGTTTATTAAGGTCCTTAACTTTGATAGCTCGGTCTTTAACTCCTCGAGCTTTTGCTTTCTCTGCTCGGGGGTCATATCCCTTATTTCGTCAAGTCTTATGACTGGCAATTAGCTCTCCTCCTCGTCTTCCTCTGGCTCAGCCTTTTGCTCTTCTTCTACCTTTTCTTTAGGAAGTGAAGATTCTGGCTCAGATTTTAGCTCCTTTTCCATTGTTTCTTCAGTAGAGGGGACAGTCTCAGATTCGATTTCTACTGGCTCGGAGGAAACTTCATCAGTCTTTGTTTCTTTGGGTGTCTCTATTGTGACTTCTGGCTGCTCAGGAGTTTGAGTTACTTGTTCAATTGTTGGTTCTGGTTCTACATCGGGTTCTACGCCCTCGGGCATGTATACTTCTTCTTCTGGGTACTCTATCTCGGGTAAATCCTTTAGTGAGATCTTGTCTGGGAACTTCGCATCTGGTGGGATGATATTAACCGTTACACCCAGTATACCACGCTTTTGTTTGACATGAATTGTCGCGTGGCGAAGATAAGTCTTTGAAGGTTCACCCGCTTTAGGGATGTATCCTTCGCTTACCTTCTCAAATCTTGCCCTAGCGCTCCTTATCGGGCCTTTGAGTATGATCTCGCAGCCGAGTGCACCACTATCCATGATCCTGCGGAGGCTCCAGAATATGCTCCTGCGGAAGTGGACACCGCGCTCGAGGGCGTTTGCGACTCTAGCTGCCATGATGTGGGGGTTGAGCTCCGGGACCTCGATTTCTACTACTGTTATCTGGGGGTTGACTAATCCTAACTTTTGCTCAAGTTTCTCGGAGGCATCCTTGATTGCCCTACCTCTCTTGCCTATTACCCGGCCAGGCCTCATTGTGTAGAGATTGATTTGGGCGCCTAGTGGCGTCTTTGTTAGTGTGATGCCGCCGTATCCGGCTTCCTCGAACTCTTTAGAGAGGAGCTCGTCGACTGCCATACGCTCTTTATTGTCCCGGATGATTCTCTTGACTACAGACAAGCTTACACTTCCTCAACCGCGACCTCTATATGAGTTAAGTGCCTGAAGTATGGTGAAGCCCTTCCAAAGGCACGCGGTATGAACTTTCTAATTCTGCGGCCCCTATGTGCCGCGATGTGTGTGATTTTTAAATTTTCTGTGTCTAGCCCCTTAAAATCTGCGTTCGCTTCGACAGCATCGAGAACTCTTAATATCTCACCGGCTGCTTTTTGAGGATATCTGCCGGCGTCGAATCCCTGAGCTTCCATTCTATGCGGTACTTTGAGTTTATATCTATAATAGGGAACAGGTTTTTTTAGCTCTACTACTTCCTGAAGTGTCTTCTTTGCTTTCTCAAGCTTCATACCTTTAATGTAATTGCAGATCTCTCTGGCAGCCTTTGGCTTAATTCTAAGATCCCTGCCGCTAGCTATTGCTGTCTTGTCCGGATCCAGACCTGTAACCGAGTATCTCCAGGATGGCATATACGCACCGTTCGCCTTACTTGAAATCGGGACTTTATATAAAAACGTTATCTAAATTTGTTTGATAAGCGATTTTATAGAGAATTATTATTGGTTATTGATATAATGTTTCTTTAAGAGGTTCTTTTAATGATATTTGATAGATTCAATTGAATAATTATTTATAATTTGTATGAATACAGAATATTATTAAATATTTAATTAAAAATAGGTTGAAGTAATTACTTCAGAGGGATGTACATTGAGCTCCTCGACGCGCCGATGCCAGGCTTACCGTGACGGACAAGCTTATTTGTTATTACAAACTCGCCAAGGTAGTGGCCTAGCATTTTCTCATTGATTCTGACTTCGACGAACTCTTGACCGCTGTGGACTAAAATAGTCTTACCGATCATCTCGGGTAAGACGACCATATCCCTTGCATGGGTCTTTATGGGTTTACCATTGTCCTGTCTAATACGCTCAAGTACGATCCTTTGCTCATTGCTGAGACCTCTGCGTAGGCTTCTCCTCATGCGACTCGGTAGTAGGTTGATGAACTCGTCCATGGACATGCCTTTTAAGTCGTCAACACTTTTACCCCGGTACTGGAAGTTCTTTGGCATTTGTCTTCACTCCATCATATCGCTTTATTTAATCGTGCCGGTTACTCTCTCTGTCTCTTCGAGCCTCCCCTGCCAGAGGTTCTTGCCGCTATTAGTCCAACCTTTGCTCCTGGAGGTGAATTTCGGCTCACGGTTGTGGACTTCCCTGGGCGTCTATGTCGGCCACCACCATGTGGGTGGCTCGCGGCAGTCATCTTTACCCCATGCGCGGTTGGATATACTTTATTGTTTGCCATTGCAGCGTGGAAAACCTCACCAGCCTTTAGGCGTGGCTTTTCAAGGCGTCCACCACTTGAGATTACACCTATAGTAGCTCGTGAGTCAGCTGGTAAGAGTATGCTCTTTTTTGATGGAAGCTTAACAACCGTTTTGCCAAGGTTATGAGCGATGACGGTTGCGTAGGTTCCAGATGACCTCACAATTCTTCCACCGTCACCGGGTTGAATTTCTAAATTGTTGACGAGAGTCCCTTCGGGTACTTTTCCTAGAGGAATTACGTTTCCTACTGCTAAAGGTGCATCTGTTCCTATAACGATCTCCTGGTCTACATGAGTGCCTTCTGGGGCAGCTGAGTAGAATGTTTCGCCTGTAGTCAGTTCAATTACAAGTAGAGGTGCTGCACGCCCGGACTCATGTATGATATCTTTAACGGTTCCACGCATCGACTCTTTCTTAATGGCTGGATACTTCGCCTGTGCGATTTTACCCGTATGTGCGCCTTGGAAGACCGGTGTTCCGCGTCCTCTTCGTTGGACTTTTAATCGTTTTCCCATTCATCACACCTACAGTATACCGAGCTTTATGGCAACCTCTGAGGCGCTGTAACCCTCCATGAGCTTAACGAATGCCTTCTTCCTTCCCTGTCTGTCGATGAGCGTGTTGATCTCTTTCGACTCGACTTGGTAGAGCTCTTTTATTGCTTTTGCGATGTCTTTCTTCGTTGCATTACGGTTAACTATGAAGATGAGCTTATTCTCGTTCTCGATCATGTAGACGCTGCGCTCTGTCATCGTTGGGAACATTATGACGTCTTGTGGATGCATATTTATTCCTCCCATGTTTCGTCGATTGTTGTGAAGGCTGATTTCACCCAAACAACGAGTCTGCCTGCATTCGCTCCTGGAGCGAGTAGTTCAGCGTTTAAGTTTCGAAGGAGAGTGACATCGACGCCTGGTAGGTTTCTCGCTGCCTTACCTATTCCTTTATCCTCTGAAATGACAATGAGTGGACCCTTACCTATCTTTTTACCTCTCCCCCTCATGTTTCCCCTACCGGCTCGTACTCCCTTCCGGTCAGCTCGCTCAACGTCTACCCATACGCCTATCTTAGTGAAAATATCCTCTATTTCTCTCGTTTTTTGTACTCCTTCTAGTGCATCATCTAGAACGAGAGGAAGTTGGGTGACCCCTTCGATCTTATGTCCGCGCGCAGCAACTACATCCTTGTTAGCTGTAGCAGCTATACCGGATCTAATTGCTAGACGGCGCTCCTTTTTGTTGATTCTTTTAACTGTTATCTTTTCAGACATTGGTGGGGTAGATAGGTGTCCACCGACTGCTTGTACGGCAAAGTCGGCCTTCCCGCTTTGCTTGAGACGTGGAAGCCTTGCTTGTCCGTGTCCGGTCCCCCTGCTGAGTGCTGTGTTTCTTTTACCTGCTAGAGGATCTCTTCCCTGTGGTTGGAAGTCATGACTCTGCTGAGCTATGACGGCTCGCCTTATAACCTGAGGGTTCAGGGGAGTGTTGAAAACCTTCGGGAGTTCTATCTCATCAATCTTCTCGTTAGCTAGGCTTAGGACTGGGACCTTCATTGCTTAATCTTCTCCTTACCCCACTCTGTGTTGATGTAGGTTACTTGTGGCGCGGTTTCAGGGTAGGTTGTTTCTCGGATGGCTTTTCTCATGCGAATAAGCCTCTTAGGGGTGCCTTGTACACTGCCCTTAATGACGATGTACTCACTCTTTACGAGGCCGTATCTGTTGAATCCACCCGCGGGTGAGACCCTAGCCCCGTCGTTTCCGAGCAAGAGTATGCGCTTATTGAAATCTACTCGATGGTGAGTGCCCATCTGACCCGCACGAGCTACGTGTGGATGAATAGTCCTAGGCGAAACGGGCGCGATAGAGGCAACGCCCCTAATCGTTTTGCGGGACTTGTTCTGCTGGATACGGATACCGTACCGCTTGACAGGACCCTGGAACCCCTTGCCTTTTGTGACGCCCGCGAGGTCGATTGACTCACCTGGTTTGAATACCTGGGAGGCTGAGACCATCTTGCCGAGTATACTCTGGGCATAATCGAGTTGCTGGTCGATGCTACCTCCGCCAACTTTTATCTCTATGAGGTCTGGTGTGTTCTTCTCGAGAGAGGCTAGTTTTGGCTGTGTTGCAGCGATGATTCGTATCTCCTTTGCCTTGTCCTTTTTGGATACTATTTTTTCCATGTTAGCTGCAGCGTCGATTTGTTTCTTAATCTTCACAGCTTTCACGATGTCCTTGGGCGGATCTGCCATCCATGCTTCTGTTAGGACTTTATAGCCGTCATAGGTTTCCTTGTAGGAACGAACGGCACATATTAGTATTGGGGGAGCCTCGATAACTGTCGCGGCGACCTTTACTTCTTGTCCGAACTCGGGAACCTTCGCCCTATCCTCTACCTGATAGAGGTGGGTCATTCCCGCCTTGTACCCTGCGAAGCCTAGGAGCTGGGGACCGTCTGTGATCTCCGGCCATTCCTGGATGCGTCCATTGAAGTGGCTGGTCCTGCGTCTAGGTGAAAATGACTTTGATCCTTTTCTAGGTGAACGTGGCCTAGGCATCGTAGCCTCTCCTAATTTTTATTAGCTGTAGTGAATCAGCGAGTCTTACATTTAAATGATTCGTATATTATGGTACAATTCTCTTTATCGTCCATTTTTGGTGGGGGATGATTCTTAGATTTGTTTATTTTGGTTATTTGATTGTTTTTTCAGCTCTTTGAGGATATGGACAGATGTCGTTTAATGGGCATTCAGAGCACTTGGGGTTTAGTGCGCGGCATATATCTCTCCCAAATTGTATGAGTTTTATGTGTATGTCAAGATATTTTTCAGGAGTAGTGGCTCTCTCTAGTGTCATTCGTATTGTGTCATATTTCGAGTTGTTCTTTACAAGCTCCAATCTATTCGTTATCCTGGTTATGTGACGATCGACGGGAAGGACCTGTTTACCTGCGGTGAAAAGTAGTACGACGTCGGCTGTTTTCTCACCCACTCCTGGGAGGGTCATGAGTTCCTTACGTGCTTCGTAGTAAGTCTTTGCTATAATTGATGATAAGTCGCCATTATATCGTTCAATTACCTCTTCCGATACTTTTTTTATGGTTCTACTCCGTTGATTGTACATCCCAGCAGGTTTGATTGCGTCAGCGATTTTGGATATGCTAGCATTTGATAGTTTTTTTGGAGTGACGCCTATACTTTCCTCGAGACGTCTATATGCGGTGTTCTCGTTTCTCCAATTTGTATTCTGGCTAAGTATGGTTCGAATAAGAGATTTGAATTGGTCGCTATTGCTTTGTGTCCAAGTTCTTGGATAGATTTCCTGAACCCTTCTGAGTGCTTCTTCAGCCCTCTTCGTTCTGCTCATCGTCTTCTGTGTCAGGGTCTCCTACCACCTCTTCAGGGTCCTCTACTGGCTCGACTATAAGCGGCGGCTCGACGGGTTCGAGTGGTCTATTCTTGAGATCCTTGATCTTCCAAGAGATTAAATCTAGAAGACCTTTTAGGTTTGTACGTTGACTGGCGGAGACGCTAGTCCAAGGGATGTCGTAATGGCTTAAGCCTAATTCCTCCTCTATTATAGCTTCCGTGCCGGGGGGAGCCTTATCGACTTTGTTGAATACCAATATTATACGCTCTGTGGGGACGCCTATTTCTCTTAGGAGACTTAGGCCTTCACCTAGCTTTAGCTTAAGCGTCAGAGGCTGATCGGTTATCTCAAATAGGAGGATGACGACGTTCGCGCTACGTATATCCTCGAAGTTGAGTTGGAAGCTTTTTATTAGACGGTGGTCGAGGTCGAGGACGAAGCCTATAGTATCTATGAATAATACTGTTGTCTCCGAATCAATGTATCGTTTCTGGTACTTGCTACTTAGTGTTGTAAAGGGTCGGTCGCTAACTGGTTTGTGTTCACCTGTGAGGGCATTGAAGAGGCTGGTCTTGCCAGCATTATAGAATCCAGCTATACATATAGTTGGATAACTGAGTTTACGGCGATTGTCAATCTGTCGCTTTTTCTCAATCATGAGACTCTGAATCTCTTCATGTATGTCTGCTTGGCGACGCGTTATCTCTCTTAACTGTCCGCGAAATGCGTATTCTCCACCGCTGTGGAAGAAAGGACGGTCATGAGTATAGCTGGTGTTAGCTGCGAGTTTGTAGAATGGGGCGAGCTTCTCAAGTTTCGCTGATTCTATCTGAAGTTTACTGAGGTTGTCCGACGCCATCTGATCAAATATCTCCAGGGTGAGCTCGTATCTGTCTATGACGTCGCACTCGGTGCCTTGAATTAAAGCGAGTTTCTGGCTACTCTTTAACAAGTTGTAAAAAACTACGAGCTGTACATCTCGTTTCACTGCTAGTTTTTTTATCTCACCGACTTTTCCTTTACCAATGCAGTACCGCTCGAATGGCCTGTATCTGGTTTGAACAATTTCTCCTACGACCTCAATGCCCAAGGCTTCTACGAGAGACTTTAGCTCGTCTAGCCTCACACGGTATATCTTATGATCGTGGACGTTTGTTTTTAGCATAACGATGATGGCTCGGCCTTTGAGGGCTTCCCTTGGTCGTACTTCTTCTGGCAATGGTTGTATAGTGGTGTGGGTGAACGCTTCTTAAAAAGCATCCATCATCGTGTGCGCTTTATTTCAGGAGAGGAAAACTTAACTCTATGTTTTAAGTAAAAATAGAGTGAATAAGATCTGAGGTGGCATTGAAATGAATTCTGAACTCTGGGAACAAAGAATCCCTAAGAGTATGCCAAAAAGTGATCTGGAGAAACAAATTATTCAATTTTTTAAAGAGCAAAATATGTGTGTCGTTGCAACATGTAGTAAGAACGTTCCGCGAGCGACTCCAATTGAATATCACTCAAAAGGAATAATAATGTATTTCATAGGTGAACCCGGTATAAAGCTGAAAAATATAATTGAGAATCCAAAGGTGAGTGTTGGTATTTTTCTTCAATATACAAATTGGGACAGCGTTAAAGGTGCACAAGTCACAGGTAAGGCAAAAATAATCTCGAAAAAAACTGCAGAATTTGAAGAGGGTTTGTTAGCATATGAATGGGAAAAAACTGCCACAGAACTTGGTGTTACAACATTCCCCGAAACCGTAGAACTCTTAAAAGTTGAACCTGAGAAAATCGAATTTATAGATATGTCCTTGAAAAAAAGGGGTTACAACCCACGACAAATACTTACTTTAGTTTGATTTCATGTTCGTCATTTCACTGACAGTGTTGAAGGGACTAAGTTACGCAAGAGAACGGAAATGGGTTGTCTTCTAATTCATAAAATAATAGATGTCTTCATTGAAATATGGAGTTTTTAGAGTTCCTCGAGCTTTTCTTCGATCTCACTGAGGCGCTCCATGATCTCTTCGAGTTTCTCTTCAATGCCATCTATTTTGTCAATGAGACCAGCTACCTCGACCTCAAGGTCGTTGACTTTTTTTTCCTGACTCATGTAATAGTGTCTCCGGTTCTGCGTTGATTGGCTCTCTTTATAAATTTAACTAAGTTGCCATTAGATAGGACTAAGTGCTTTTTTTTGCAGTTTTTAGAGCGTTCATGTACCACATCGTGTCCTCTTCCGCGTAGTCGGATACTTCAGCTCGTAGTGGCTTACCTTCGCTGCTTAGGATTATTACCTCCTTTATTTGACTGTTCATAATCTTGCGTCGGCAACGTTGACATGGTACCGCCATTGTGAGTTTGCCATCCTTATCCTTACCAGCGATGTATAATGTGGCTCCGATCCGATCTGAGCGGTTGCTGTTGATTATTGCGTTTTCTTCCGCGTGTACAGCGGGGCAGTAGTCGTAAGCGACTCCTTGTGGGGACTCCATTTCATCTTTTATGCATCCCACCTCGTAGCAGTTGACGACGCCTCTCGCGGTGCCATTATATCCAGCCCCCACGATTGTGCTGTCTTTTACTATAACTGCCCCGAATTTTCGTCTAATGCATGTTGAGCGCTCTGAAACACTGAGAGCGATATCTAAAAAATATTTGTCTTTATCAGGCCGATCCATGGCTGAAGAATCGGAGGATTAGATAAAAAGTCTTCTCGACCGGCCTGAAAACATTTATCGCCTAACTCTTCTTCGAATAATCAGGCGGGCGATGATGAATTTGCCCTTCTGAATATGTGATGAGGATCTTGAGTTTGGAGCCCGCCACTCACAAGATTCATAACGGCTAGTGGGGACAACTACCCACGGTGAAGAATTATGCCATGGATAGAGGTCAAATGGTACGCTGGAAGAGATAAGGCCACTAAGGCTAAGACAATGGAGCTTCTAACGAAGGCGATGTGTGAGGCAGTTGGGTGCAAACCCGAGGCAGTTAGCGTCGTCTTCTACGATATCGAGAAGTATAACTGGGGAAGCGCTGGTAAGCCTTATGGAAACTGACTAGTTCATTCTCTTTTTTTAAGGGTGTTCTCTAGCTCAGAGATTATGTTCTCTTTTCCAACCAAAATAATGTATGGTCCTAGTCTTGGTCCCTGACTCTTACCAAGAAGGACTTTGTAGACTATGGGAAAGACGTCTCTTGGTTTTAGATCGTATTTCTTAGCCGCGTTGAAAGCTACGCCTTGGAGCTCCTCCGGAGTGTTGGCATTCCGGAGCTCCGCTATCACTGTTTTAACTATCACCGCTTCCTGTTCGGTTAAGTTTATCTCGGGAAGTTCCTCAGCGAAATCCTCTACCCAGTTTAAGGCGTAGCCGATCCGCTTTAACAGTCCATTCTCAGTCTTATCGAAGTAGCCATACTCCCTAAGTTTTGAAGTGATGAATTCAGCCTCCGATCCTTTAGGTGCGAGGCGAGCGAGCTTTAATACTAGGTTGTATGGGACGTGAACCTCGGGCTCTTTGGGAGGCTTCAGCATCCAACAGTACTCGTAGAGACCAGATGCCTGCGCCTTTTCCATATCATTCAGAGCCTTCGACTTCCCGAAGTAAATGTCCTCGGTATCATCAAGCTCGTCCATATGGGTGGGTATATCCTCGACACTCCCACTTTTTGTTCCTACGAATCGTTTGAATATGAGAAGGTTCAGTGACTGAGGAGAACCGTAACGGTACCATACCTGAGGGGTGAAGACATTACCCGCTGATTTGCTGATCTTCTTCCCGCTACGGTCGGTGAACATCTCATACTGGACGTGCATTGGGGGTTCCCAACCGAGTATCTCACGGCAGATCCTGTCATTCACTCTGACGCTATCTGCGATGTCCTTGCCGTAGGCCTCGAAGCGTATGTCGAGAGCTCGCCATCTGGCAGCAAACTCAACCTTCCAACTGAGCTTTCCTTTGCCGGAAAGTATGTTTACCTCACCCTTGTGACCACAACCCTCCAACCAGTTACCTCGGACTTCCATTCCGTTACACTCGTATTCGATTGTCTGTGATTCTGAATGGTATCTTGTGGCGTGGGTTGTGTAGATTCGCCCGCATTTCTCGCAGACGACGAAATAGGGGAGTTCTTCCGTATACTTTTCCTGTCCTATCTCTTCCTCTATTATCCTACCAACTCGCTCGTGGTTGTTCATGATTTCTAGGATCTCTCTGTCGAAGATACCCTGTTTGTAGCACTCGAAACCACTCATAAAGTGGTAGTCGGCTCCACTCATGTCTAGGGCTGCAAGTAGCTGACTGGTCATATGGGCGCCGAAGCTATTGTGGCAGTCGCCAGCTGGATCGGGTATGGTGCTCACAGAGTAGCCTAACCATTTCTCCAGTTCCTTCGGGAGTCCAGCAGGTACCTTCCTGAGACCATCCTTGTCGTCGCTGAAAGCTATCAGTTCCGCAGGGTATCCTTGTACCCTACACCCCAGAGCAACTGCGAAATTGCGTAGGGCATCACCTAGGCTACCTATGTGGGGGAAGCCAGAAGCGCCAAGACCGCTCTCGGTTCGGATAAGATTAAGGCTTCTACCAAGCCTCTTCTCTCTCTCAATGAGTTCTGATGCGGCTTTGTCGTACCACGTACCCTTCCCGATGATATTGTGATTAACATTATGCTTAATGTCATCGCTCAACCGTAGTTCTGCCCTCGCCGTTATTGTATGCCTTGTTCGTAGTGTAAAAATATGTTCATTTTAAATAACTATACAAAACACATGCTCATATATTTTTTAAATAATTGTTAAAAGGATAGGAGCACAGTCGGTAGCTCCCACATTGATTTGATAACGGCATCGGGTTTTGCGGTCTCCATTGCCTCCTTATTAGTAAAATAAACTGGGATGGCAACCGTTTTTGCCCCAGCGGCCCTACCAGCGAGAACATCATTGTGGCTGTCACCAACCATTACTCCATCGCGTGGATCGACACCCATTTGTTTGAAGCAACTAAGAGGTTGGTCAGGGTATGGTTTCATAAGTAGATTTGGCGTCCTACCAATTACCGATTTAAAATATGAGGAGATCTGAAGCCTCATTAGAATACTTATCGCGACCTTGTAAGAGTTTGATGTGCAGATTGCCATAATTACTCTCTGATCGTTGAGCCAATCTAAGGTCTCACGAGTTCCTGGCATTAAGCTGCATTTCTCGACTCCTTCAATTTCGTAGTTGTCAAGGATTCTCCATATGTTGTTACGTATCGTTTCAATCTCTTCACTTGACTTCTTCGCGGTCAGTCTTGTTTCCATCTCATGAATCAGATTGAAAAGTCCTTTTGTCGTGCAACTGGAGAGGTCCTCTTCGCTGCAGTTATATGACCTGTATGCCTTAATTATCTCCTGCTGAGCATCTCTCCACCTTACATGTTCACCAAGATTAACTAGAGTGGCGTCTAGGTCGAATACTATCCCTCTTATCTTTAAGGGAGTCAATATAAGAATGTAGAAGACTTCAATTGTATTAATGTTTAGGTGGAGCCCCGGGCGGGATTTGGACCCGCGATCTTTTGCTTACCAAGCAAACGCTTTGGCCAGGCTAAGCCACCGGGGCGAACAATCATAAGCACAGGGAGGATTAATTTTAATCTTATCCCAGATAAAATTGCAATCTAATGACTTAGAAAAATATTAAATAGATCCAATTTTATATTATTGTCCTTGCGTTGTTAGATTTATTAATAACAGATATTTTTGACTATTTTCTTAATATAGTTTTAAATAACCGCTCAAATAAATGGTTTAAAAATTATGAGTGAAATTAAGTGAAAGTTATACCAAAGTAATTTCTGATTAATGGCATTATACTTATATATTAAGAAATAATATTATTTCTCGAGCTGATAAATAGTGGCACAGGTTAGCAGTAGACGGGCGATGGTCGAGCGCCTCGTTAATATGACTCGTGAAGATGCAGCGAGCAGGAGGCGATGTATAGAGACGATTGACCCTATAATTAGAGTTGGGCGAAGGATTTATCCGTACTTATCCGAGCGAGAGCTTAACGACTGTGCCTCATCTGCCTTGAGAGTCATTTTGAGTCATAAGGTAGAGGAACCTGATCAGATGACACTTATCACCTTTTAAGACCTGCAAGCTCCATCATCTTGGCCATATTCTCTTTGTCACTACGTCTAGCATCGATTGGAGTCTCCATTATTAATGGTCTTTTAGCTAGTCTACTCGCAAGCATAAGTTTGAAGCCGTACTCGCCGATTCTGCCAAGACCGATGTGTTCATGGTGATCGACTCTAGATCCGAGTTGTCCTACAGAGTCGTTTAGGTGGACTAGTTTTAGTCTGCTGAAGCCGACAGACTGATTAATCTCTCTCTCGGTTTCCTTCAATCCTTTAGAGGTTGAGACGTCATAGCCCGCAGCATATGCGTGACATGTGTCGAAGCAGAGGCCGAGTCTCGTTCCTCCCACATCCCGTATTATTCTATTGATGTCGGTTAGTTTAGAACCTATGTGAGCACCAGAGCCGGAGTCGTTCTCCAGAAGAATAGTTGGACCATCGATGTCAACAGCGAGTCTAAGTGCATCGGTGAGACGCTTTTCTCCTATGATTCTCCCTGCCCCCTTGTGGCTCCCCATGTGTGTAACTACATATGGAATACCTAAGAGATAGCACCTCTCGACCTCGAAAAGTAGAGATTCGACGGATCTTCTGTATATCTCCTCGTCGCTGCTTGAGAGGTTGGGTAGGTAGGGCATGTGAGAGTATACTGGTCTTATCTTGGAAACATCGAGTTTCTTACGAAAAGCCTCCACCTCTCTAGGAGATATCGGTTTCACCTTCCAGGTTCGGGGGTTACGCGTGAACATCTGGAAAGTTGTACACCCTAACTCTTTTGCTCTATCAACAGAATAGTCTAATGACCCTGCGATAGATACATGGAAACCTAGTTTCATCGTGTTAATATCTCCTCGAAGGTATAGGAACCTTTTATTTTTAGCTCGAGCGTACGAGAAAAAAAAGGGTTTATTTTTAAAAATCATTGAAAAAAGGAGTTTATACTGCCTTTTTGATGGCTTTTTCCAGTATCGCCATACCCGTGTCTAGGAGGTCATCCTCGATAGTGAGTGGTGGGTGGAGACGGACACAGTTGTTGTAGAGACCAGCCTTCAGGATCATAAGTCCGCTGCTTAAGCAGTTCTTTATGATCTTACTGCTTGCATCGGGGTTTGGAGTTTTTGACTTCTTGTCAGTTACAAATTCCATAGCCAACATCGGGCCAAGTCCCCTGACGTCGCCGATGATCTCATACTTCTCCTTCATCTCCTCAAGCATCGGGCGAAGGTGTTTTCCCATCTTAGCTGAGTGCTCGACGATCTTTTCACGTTTTATAAGTTCGAGAACTTTAAGGCCCGTTGCACAGGCAATAGGGTTGCCTCCATAGGTACCGCCCATACTGCCTGGGTATGTATCCTTCATTAGTTCATCCTTAGCTACGACACAGCTGAGGGGTAGTCCAGAGGCAATTGCTTTAGCCATTGTCATAATATCAGGTTCGATGCCATAGTGCTCGATGGCCCACATCTTCCCTGTACGGCCGAAACCCGTCTGAACCTCGTCGACTATCATCTTAATACCGTGCTCGTCCGCTAACTTCTTCAGCTCCTTGAAGAAGTCGGGTGGAGGTGTGATGAAGCCCCCCTCGCCTTGGACTGGCTCGGCGATTATGGCTCCAACTGTGCTAGGGTCTACCTGGGTCTTGAAGATGCTCTTCTCTATGTGATGGATACAGGCGAATCCGCAGTCGGGGTACTCCTCGTGGAAGGAACATCTGTAGCAGTAAGCATATGGGGTAAAATAGACACCGGGTACAAATGGGCCAAAGCCAACTTTGTAGGGGTCCCATTTCCCAGTGAGGGTCATTGCCATCCAGGTGCGTCCGTGGAAGCTGTTTTCAAAGCTTAGGATGTTGGGTCTATTTGTACCCTGGCGGACGAGCTTTACTGCGTTTTCTACAGCTTCACTTCCGCTGTTCAAAAACATCGCTCTCTTTGGGCCTTTACCCGGTGTGATCTTCACCATTGCCTCAGCAAGCTTGACATAAGGCTCGTAGTTGACGACATGGATGCAACCGTGGATTAGCTTGTTTGCCTGATCGCAGATGGTGTCTACAATCTCTTGTTTGCAGTGACCCAAGCTGACTACGCCTATGCCGCTAGTGAAGTCGATGAGAATGTTCCCGTCGACGTCCGTTACTAATGCACCCTTTGATTCGGCTACGCCGATGGGTTGTGTGAGATAGACACCGGGTGGTACGAACTCGTTTCTTTCTGCAAGCAGTGCTTTGCTCTTGGGGCCGGGAATCTCTGTGATTATGTTAGGAATCTTCGCCTTTGGCATGTTCCATCGACTAAGCATCTTTGATTATACTAATAACGGTAATGGTGGGTAAAAATGGAAGAAGAACTGCTAGTTTAAGCGACGGTGAGGGCGAGGACTGCCTTCTCAGTGTGCATCCTATTCTCGCCCTCGTCAAATACGACACTGTGTGGGCCCTCAATGATTGAGTCAGTCATCTCCTCTCCACGGTAACCGGGTAGGCAGTGCATGAAGATGCAATCAGGCTTCGCAAATTTGATGGTCTCATCGTTGATCTGGTATTTAGCGAATGCGACCTTGCGCTGCTCGATGTCTTTGTGGCCCATACTGTGAAATGTGTTAGCATAGACAACATCAGCGTCTCTCAGTGCCTCCTCGAGGTCGTCTGTTACTACCATCTGGGTCTTGCCGATGCTGGCGTGCTCCTCAGCGAACTTCGTTATCTTGGGGTTTGGGGCCCAGCCCTTTGGTAGCGCGATATAGCAGTCTATGCCTAGTAAACTGCCACATGTCATTAGGCTGTGACAGACGTTCCACGGATCACCCACATAAGCGAGTTTTAAACCCTTGATTCGGCCCTTATGTTCTCGTATAGTCAGCATGTCAGCCAACCCCTGGCAGGGATGAACGAGGTCGGTGAGAGCGTTAATTACAGGGTTCTTCATGTACTGGGCATACTCATCTACTATCTCCTGGCCGTATGTGCGTATGACTAGGGCATCACAGTACCTGTCGAGGATACGTGCCGTATCCTTTATTGGCTCACCTCGGGCGAGCTGCATTGTATCGGGAGTTGCATAGAAGCTCTGAGCTCCTAGATGGGCGATGCCAGCCTGGAAGCTGAAGCGGGTGCGGGTACTGTTTTTTTCGAAGATCATGGCTATGGTTCGTCCCGAGAGATTGTCGTGAGGCTCTTTCATCATTCTTTTGTACTTCAGTTGCTGGGCTATGTCCAGCATATAGTTGATCTCGAGGGGTGTATAGTCCATTAGGGTGAGGAAGTCTTTTCCGCGGAACCTGTCCTTCATGCTCATGACGAGTCGTGATATAATTCATTATGAATGTCTTTAACGTTAGCGGTTGCTTGTGGATGGATATCAGCTTCAAACATTGAATATTTGTGCGCTCGATTCTATTATTATTTCAATACACTATAAAAAGGGTCATCAGAAGTGAAACAACTTTGAAATGGGGCATAAATCTTCAAATGGCTCACCAACTTGTCTGAGATGCAGCTTTGTTATTAACCTAGGAACAAAACTTGGTAAAATGGGTGAGGTACAATTTAAATAAAAAAGTTAGTTTGGAGATAACGGCTACTTCCAATCTCCTAATGACTTCCTAATGTCTAGTATCTTACCAAAATGGTATGAGTTGTGCTCGATGATTAACATCAGTTCTCTTAGGTATGTATTTTCGGTTTGAGGTACCAGAGATAGTAAGTCAATGTTCGGGTCCTTCGCAAATTTCACAGTTCTGTTCTGATCTTTAAAAAAACCATTTAGAGTATTCTTCCACTCCACTTCAGTGGGCACGTGTCTTGGTTCAGGCCAGAAGCCTTCAGGCCACTTAGCGGGTTTCCAATCTGGCTCAAGGGCGAAGTCAAGGAGATCCTTCTGCGCGCGGCGCATATGTTCCAACTCCTCGTAGACGGAATGAATGGCTTCATTTGGTCTTACCCCCCTTAGCTCTGGTTTTACATCCTCAAGAGCCGTTTTATAGGAGACAAATGCTTGTCCTCCTTTCAGAGACTTCACAATGTGCTCTCTTAACGCATCCATATCTATCACCATATGTTTGCTAATCGAGTTTGAAGAATATTAAATAGATGGAAACAAAAAGTGGAGAAAAAAGAGTCTCAGGCTCGCCACTGACGCCCAAGGACCTCGCGGCTGATGATCACTTTCTGGATATTAGCTGCTCCCTCCGCGCCAATGCAATAGCTCATGACGCCGCGTAGACCCATTTCGAGGGGGCATTCCTTTGTGTATCCATAAGCGCCCATCCAGAGGAGAACCCTGCGGAAGACGTCGAGTGTGTGATGAGGTGCGAGGTATTTACACATACTGAGGTACTTGCTTACTTCTAGGGCGTCGAACTTACCAGTTTTATACTTTTGGTCTAGCATCCACGCGGTCCTGTAGACAAGGCTCTTTATTGCCTCGTGGTGGGCAGCCATATCAGCTAGGTCGAATTGGACTCCCTGGAACTTTGCAATTGGCTGGCCAAAGACCTGGCGTTGTTTAATGTACTCTATACCTAGTTCCATGGCTCTCTCTGCAGCGCCGATGCAACTCGCGGACACTAAGACACGTGCGGCGTCGAATCCCTCCATGGTGTAGTAGAATCCCTTCCCTTCCTCACCAAGCTGGTATTCTAGTGGAATTTGGACGTCAGTCATCTTGAAGCCGCCGGTGCTTATCGCCATCCTGCCTGTGTTTTCGAAGCGTTTCGTGATCTCGACTCCGGGTGCATTGATGGGCATGAATAGTGCAGTCATTCCCTTGTGACCCTTGCTACGGTCCGTGTATCCGGAAACGAAGTAGCCGCCATCGATCTCTGTTGCTTCAGCTGTGCCGCTGATGTAACATTTCTCACCGTTCAAAAGCCAACCTTTTTCATTCCTCTTCATCGTGGTTTTGAACCCAGCTACATCACTACCGCCACCGGGCTCTGTTGCACCAATGCCAATGAATGATTCGCCTCTCGCTGCTTTCCTTAGACAAGCATCCCTAACTGCATCCTGGGCGTACTTGTCGACAATATAACCCCAGCTCGCTTGGACTAGATAGAAAACGGGTGAGGCGACTGAAATGTCTGCGTATCCAAGTTCCTCTGCGCCGATTGCGGCTGTGATCCAATCTGCGCCAGCGCCCCCATGTTCCTCGGGCAAAGTTAAGCAGAGGAGACCCAAGTCTCCGAGTCCCTTCATGAAACTTCTGGGAATCTGGTGTTTAGTATCATTCTCCCTTACCTGCTCAAGGGTTAGGTTCTTTGAGAGCCACTCCTTGACTGACTCTCTAAAAAGCTGCTGTTCCTCTGTGAAAGAAAACTCTATCATCTATAACAACCTTCTAGTTTTGTCCCATCTGAGTAACTACAATATTTAAGAGCTTCGACATAAAACGAAGGAATAATCGACGCCAGACAATTCAATTGTGGCAATGATTAAAACCTTAAAAACCCAATTAAGGCTGTGGTTTCCTGATGAAAATTCTGATTCTTGGGATGGGCCTTATGGGGCCAACCATCGCTAAGGACTGTGTTAGTGATTCACGCGTCGACAGAATCACTGGTTGCGACATAGACGACTTGAAACTTCAGATTGCGATGAAATATGTAGATAGTAAAAAGTTTGATATAAAAAAGGTGGACATAACAAGCTACGAGTCACTCATTGCTGCTATGAAAGGTTACGATGTTGTCATTAATTCTAGTGCAGCGAAATTCAGTATGGGTGTCCTCAATGCTGCAATGGAGGCGAAGTGTAATGTTGTGGACCTTGCTGGTGGTGGATATCCACTTGACGGTGACATCTACAAAAAGGTAAAGAATGCTGGGATCACGGTAATTCCTGGATGTGGGGTGGATCCAGGTCTCATCGATCTCCTCTGTGGGCAGGCAATGGAGTACATGGATGAGGTCACAGAGGTGAACTTCGCATGTGGTGGCCTACCAAAGAACCCTAAGCCTCCGCTTGATTATAAGATAGTGTTTGGTGGTACGAGAATGCCAATCCGCCCTGGCAAGGTCCCCATGATAGTTGATGGAGAACTTAAAGAGCTAGATAGGTACACTGAAGTCGAGTCTATCTTTGTAAATGGTTATCAGGAGATGGAGTCATTCATAGATGGTTTCCCCTCGAGTCTTCTTAAAATATGCCAAGAGAAGAAGGTGAAAAATTTCAGGGGCAAGACCATTAGATATAATGGCTTTGTTGATAAACTCATGTTCCTTTTGGACCTCGGTGTGATAGGTAGCAAACCTGTAAACTATCAGGGGAAGGAGATGATTCCCGTTGACTTCTTCCACGAGCTCATTTACCCCATCATTAAGTTCGATGAAGCGTCTGGGGATAGGGACATAACGGTTCTCCTCGTGAGGGCCTCGGGTAAAAGTGATGGTCTCGATATCGACGTAACATACGATATGCTCGACGAGTATGATGAAAAGACCCAGATCACCTCAATGGCGAAGACAACAGGCTATACAGCTGCAATTATCGCACGCATCCTCGGGAGTGGATCGATTAAGGAGAAGGGTATACAGTGGCCCGTGAGGGTCATAAAAGGCGAGTTATTCGAAAAGCTCCTCAATAGTCTCTTGGAGAGGGGGGTCGAGATAACGGAGACTATAACGAAGACTCGAAACGTCTAAGACTTCACATCTACAGGTGCTGGAGTCGGCTCCTTCCTCCGATAATATAAATAGATACTTACCGCAAGTATTGCCGGCACATGGAAAATAAATAATTCGAACACAGGATCCAAAAACATGTATTTCGATCGCTGAACTCCGAACATAAATATCGATATTAGGCCAAGGATTATGGCCGTCTTTTCCCAGGATTTTATGTCAATTGCGTCCAATGACTATGAAAGATATGTTCCGGGGTAAAAAGGCTTCACCGGTTTAACGTAGATCTACTAGGGCGATGTCCTGGTGAGAGCCATCGGGAAGCGTCCTCCTGATTGTCATAGGAAGAACTCCTTCGTTGAGTTCCGCTAGCGCTATATCAATGGGGTCGCTTACCCGCTGAGGTAGATCGACTAAAATTGGAGCCCCCAACGATACTTGGAGTGCGCGTGCACCTACAATCCTCGCCCTTTCGAAGCGTGTAAGCTTCGGTGGGCCAATCTGGACGTTCCCACTCATCGTCTTTTCCTTCATGTTCCTATTACTTCGCCAGTGGCATGTTGATAATGTCGTAGGGGTCAAATTGACTGCAGATATATTTACACAAAGTAGCCACCGCGAAACTAACCTACCAAACCGGATACTCTCAATATAAACATGCCTATTAACCTTTCAGAGTCAATTTGAACTCTAATTGAATTAAATCTGTTGATAAATAGTGGTCGTATATGTGCTACTTCTCGGCGACTACTTTATTCTTTATGGTACCGATCTTTTCGATACCCACCTCGACCACATCTCCAGGTTTGAGAAGACCGAGTGGGTGGGCCATACCAACTCCGGAAGGTGTACCAGTTGCGAATATGTCTCCTACTTCAAGGGTTATCCCCGAGGATAGGGTAGCGACAATCTTTTTAATGCTAAAGATCATGTCGCTCGTGTTTGTGTGCTGTCTTTCTTCAGAATTGACCTTACACCAAAGATCTAGGTCCTGAGGGTCTCCGACATCATCCTTCGTCACAATCCATGGGCCCATTGGGGCGAACGTGTCGATACTCTTGCCTCTATACCATTGCTGGTGCCGAGACTGAAGGTCCCTTGCAGAGACGTCGTTGAAGGCCATATAGCCAACAATGTAGTCGTAGACTCTCTCCTCTGGAATGTTCTTCCCATTTTTTCCGATTACGAAAGCGAGCTCAGCCTCATAGTCGAGCTTCTCAGTTACCTTCGGGTAGATGATATTATCGTAGGGTCCTGTAACGGCTGTCGGGGGTTTTGTGAAATAGATTGGTACTGGTGGAAGGTTGGGAGTGGTACCGCCTTTGTTTCCTTCTTTCACGTGCTCAGCGTAGTTAAGTCCCAAGCAGACTATGTTCTTCCTTGGCTTGGGTATTGGTGCTAAAAGCTTCACCTTTTTTAAGGGAATCATGTGTTTAGAGTCTTCTGCGACTTTCACAGCCTTCTTCGCTTCTGCTAATCCTTTGGAGCCGAGGTCAAGGAACCCAAGCATATCGAGAGGCGCAACCTTAACTCCCTTGAAGGATCCGCCTAGATGTGCCTTGAATGACGAGTTGAGGTCAAGGACATTCTCGTCGAGTACAACACCAATGCTCACACTCTTTCCAAATCTAAAGGTTACCAGTTTCATGCCAATCTCTTAATTCTGCATACTCGGGTTTTTAACATCATATGTTGAATCATAAAAGAGGGATATGAAAGTCAAGACTCACGATAAGATTTCTGGGAAATTAGTCGGCTTGCCATTGGAAATCGTTGACGGGAATAGATCAGTTGTGGAGCTCCTTACGACTAATGAAATGGTTGTAGATTCGACAGGACTTATCCATGGTGGATTCACTTTCGGTCTTGCTGATTACGCAGCTATGCTCGCTGTGAACCACCCAAACGTAGTCCTCAGTAAAGCCCAAGTTAAATTCACTGCAGCGGTTCGAGCCAATGAGGTCATGAGAGCGGAAGCCACAGTTATTAAAACAGAGGGAATAAAGAGCGAAGTACTCGTCGAGGTGAAGGTAGAGGATACGAAGGTCTTCACCGGAGAATTCACATGTTACAAACTTAACAGACACGTGCTCTACGATGAGAAATATAAATGAAAAAGAGCAAGCTAATTCTTTTATATCTGGTGTCTGTAAGTAGACGGCGTTCAGGTGCGAGTTAAATTGACAATCGTAATTGACCCATCAAAGGAAGGTCTCGAAAAGGTCCTAAGGGACTACCAGATCGAAGCGCTACACATCATCTGGAACAGCGACAACAAGGGCATGACCTCCCGTGAGGTTTACCAGGCTGTGAATAAGTCGCTTGGGAGTAAGACAATCTCAAGAGCCTCTATTATCAACTTCCTCAACGACATGTGCGACGAGGAAGTTCTAAAGTATGAGGAGGAAACTTGCAAAGGTGGAACCCGCAGAAAATATTTCACTGGACTAGATGAACTCGGCTTCGAAAAACACGTTGCTAAGGTCGTTTTTAAGAGCCTCATGAAAGACTTCCCTGTTCAAACGAAGGAAGCCGTCGAGGAAGCTCTAAACGACAACTAGTCTAAAAACCTAGCTTATTTTAAGCACAAACTAGCATCTTCCTTTTAGATATGAGAATAACAGTCGAGGTCAAAACCGAATCACATGAGGATGACGTGGAGAAAATCGGTGAAGGACATTACTTAGTGAGGGTGAGGGAGCCTCGTAAAAAAGGAAAAGCGAATCAAGCAATACTCAAGCTATTGAAGAGGCATTTTGGCAAGCACGTTTTCCTCGTTTCCGGAGCGACCTCAACCATTAAGATCATCGAGGTCGAGGAGTAACAGCCTTAAACTTATAGAGAAACGTGAAAGCATGACGAAAATAACCAAGAGGATAAGGGGCATCGAGGTCTCGAAGGCGGATGACCTTAGTACAATGGTCTATATTCTCAGTTGTCAGGGGGGGTTAATCCTGATAGATGTTGGATTCACACCCCATTGCCTGGAGAATATTGAAGCAGAGCTTAGTGATATGGGAGAAACTTGGAGGAACATTAAGCTCGTACTCATAACTCATGCCCATGGCGATCATATAGAAAACCTACCCAAGGTCCTCGAACTCACTGGCCACCCTGAGGTGATGCTTGGTGCAGGTGATATTGATGCACTGAAGGATCTCACTGGGGTTGAAGCGGATATTGGTTTAGAACATGGCGACTTGATCGACGCCTGTGGAGGCATCGAAATCGTGGCGATCCCGGGTCATTCCAATGGCAATCTCGCTTACTATCTCCGTGATGAAAAAGCGATGATTGTAGGGGACACTATCTTTGGCGATGATCAGGGAAACCTATACCCACCCCCTGCTAAATATAGTGATGACGCGGAGATGGCTAAAAGAGAGATAACGAGGCTTCTCAATTATGACTTTGACAAGCTTCTCCTAGCTCATGGGAAAAACATATTGAGAGACGCAAAGAGAGAAGTCGAAAAACTGGTAGAGTCTTAGCCGATCGCTTCAATTACGTCCTTGACAATCTTCCCCGTCTCGAGACCAAGTTGCTTCGCTTTCGTTGTTGAAGCTTTAATGGGGGAATTGAGTACATCGTCGAATGTCTTCACACCACTCACTATCGCGGCAGCGGAACCGAATTTTTCGGCGGCCTCGATGTTGAGGTAGCCACACATTATGTAGCCTTTCGTACCTTTGATAAGGATAAGTGGAGGTGCTCCCTCTGGGATAGTTGATTTTAAAGCTTGGAAGGATTTGCCACCAATTTCAATTTTTTCAATCTCAAACAAGTTATGCCGATAAAGGAGGCTCGGATTTGGAGATTTAACCTCTTCGAAATGATTTCCTTTTTTTAATGTTTCCCTGTAGAATCACTGTTGACGGACGCAAATACGCTCGCGAATGTTAAAAATTTAGAGGAGTAAAATTTTAGTTGGACTTTGACTTGAACATGGTAAAACCACAGTTCCCGCATGTATAGCGGTCTCCGTGGTCGGCCATGAAATAACCGCGTCCACACCTATTACAGAAAGGCCTCTTCCGCTCGAGCTTACCGTCCTTGATCTCATATTTCTTATAGATCGAGTCTATACCCTTTGCAGACTTCTTCTCAACAGGCTTTCTATCAGAAGGTTTCTGTGACATTACTGCTTCTCCTCCTTAAGCGCTGCAGAGGGAGCAGCGGATTCCTCCTCAGTCTTAACTTCCTTCCCTTTGTTTCGTGCGATTATGTACTTGGGCTCAACTGATTCAGCAGTTGCCACGTCATTGTAGACATGGGCAAGACCCGTCGTCACACGTGTACCAGACTTTGCCTCTATAGTACGGACGTAGACGTTTTCGAGCTCTGTTCTCATGAGGACTGCAATCTCACGTCTGACGTCGGCTCTGCTCGGAGTGGAGGCCTCAGTTACCCTGAAGGATAGCTCCTTTCTGCCAATCACCTTGTTGATTTTGGTGGATGTTAACTCCAGCTTCACTGTTTTTTCATCTCCATTCGGTTGAGGAATTCCCGCGCCCAATCCCGCCTCTCCTCGGACACGGTCACTACAACAAGCCCCTCATGGGGCTGGCCGTAGGCTATCACCGAGCCAATGGGCATCTCAGCCAACAGCGGGAGGACCAGTAGGTCCTCTTCACCTTTCACGACTACCGCTAACCTCCTTTTAAGCATTACCGCGGCTCGAAGAACGAGCCATGCCTCGGCGTTTATAGTGGCAGCCTCGTTAGGAACCTGTATCTCCTTCATACCATGTTTTACAGGTTCAACCTCGACCCTGAGGGTCTTATTATCGATCACAACTATATCAGGTGAAAACCCACAAGCGATTAGGTTAGCTGCGACGAAGTCCCCAACGATGGCGAAAAGTGGAGGTTTCGTCATGAATTTTTCTTTGAGGCGAGCGGTTGTTTCTTTTGGCTCACCCCTATAAAGTTCACCAAGTGGTGTCTTCAGTTCGTATCGCATGGATTCCGGGAGAAACAGAGTCTTGATCTGTGGGAGGCTCGTGTCCTGTTTGTTAACGGATCTTGAGGGCGTATCGCCCCGCCTCTTTGATTTTCATCTTCTCGGCCAGTTGACTCTTTGAGGGGTCGAGTATGATGACGAAGCCGAGAAAGTCCTCGCTTAGCTCGGAGCTCTTGCAAACGGGACAAATGTTTTCATCGGTGATTATCTTGCAGGTCCTGCATGCTTTCGGAGCCATTACTTCTTCTCCTCCTTGGGAGCTTCCATCGCCTTGACCTCTGTCTCTATCCATTCGATCTTTCCCAGCATAGGTTGGCGAGCTGTGACACCTATCTTACCCGAGCTTCTTCCCTTGGGGAAGCTCACAGCAACCATCCTAACCCTGAAGAGGTCACCTCTCTGGATGGTTCGTCCACTCTCCTTCCCGAGGAGGACGCCCTGCCTCTCGTCGTAACTTATGAAGTCATCCATGAGTTGGCTAACGTGGAGAAGGGCATCAACTGGACCTATCCTGAGGAAGGTTCCAAAATCAGCGACCTCTACAACTTCGCCCTCTACGATCTCTTGGAGCTGTGGGAAGAAGGTCATGATACTGAAAGTAACCTGGTGGTGTGTTCCACCATCGCCTGGGACGATGCGACCGATGGGGTTGACTTCGACCTTTATTACTGAGATAACGTAGCCAAGTTCCTCGTCAACGAGCCCTTCGTACTTGCCACGGAGCTCATCGTAGGCGGCGGCATCGAGAGGTTGGCCAAATTTGGACGGACTTATTCTTATTGTGTCCTTAAGAGTAACTAAGTTGAACATCGCATCGCCTCAAGTTAGCCGGGGTTGATTCATAAAAACGTTGTTGAAACTCACAGCTCTACGTTCTATTATTCTATAGAGATGAAGTGTATGTGTGAGCCTAGCGTTCCGCGACGTTTGTTGAATCACCCTTGGTATCACTGTCCTACGGTATTTACATGGCGGTCCCGTATTAAAATGAACACTTTTTTCGCACACTTCTATGTGCTACTGAAGTTCATGGAGTGGATGGCCGAGAATGGGGAAGACCAATCGGGATTGTCCCCCGATGAGCTTGTAGCCTATCAGAAGAGGGCGGCGGGGGATGACAGGTATCGGGTCCTCGACCTCGTTGAGGGCTGGATGAGAACCATCAGGGGTAGGGCGAAGAGCAAGGAGAGATACTACTCAGCAGTGAAGTCCTTCTTCCTGCATAATAGGGCTGAGCTTCCACGCGACCCGGGTTTCAGGATCAGCGTTGAAGTGCCACCGGTCGTCGGCTCCCTAACCCATGATGAAATCAGAAAAGCGGTTGTTAAGAGCAACAGACTCTACCGGGCGGTCTTCCTATGCATGGTCTCCGGAGGAATGGGATGCAGCGAGGTGGTGGAGTGGAGCAACGCCCGGTTGGCTGACCTTAAAAAGCAACTAGACGCTGGAGTTCGACCCATCAGGGTTGACCTTCCCGGCAGAAAGAAGCTGAAGAATAGGCGCTCATACCATACGTTCCTCGGACGCGACGCTATAGACGCCATAATGTTCTACATGAAGACGTGACCTAACGTCGGGGGTTCGATCTTCGTAAATTAGAAGGGAACACCGATCACCGAGAAGATCATCGCCCAGTATTGGACCTGGACACTGAAGAAACTAGGAATCATCGAAACTAGACAAGGAAAAAGTGTGAGGTACGGCAAGAATCCCCATGAGTTACGTGACACATTCAGGACGAGGTGGCACAAGTCCGGAGCCGACAGCCTAGCGGCGGAGTTCTTCATGGGACACGTCGTCGATCCCCTCGGTTACAACAAGGCAATGGAGGACATCGACTACACCCGGAGGGAGTACCGCAAGGCAGAGAGGTGGCTTAACGTTCTCTCAGAGGACCCCTCGAAGGTTGACGCCGGGGAGGTCGAGGACCTTCAAGCTAAGATCAGGGAACTTGAAGCCCACGACGCAGAGATGAGGAACAACCAAACCCGCATGGCTTCGATCGAAGCCCAGCTAAACACCATCCAACAAATCTTCACAACTCAGGAGATAACGATTCTACAGAATAAAGTGGCGGACGGAACAACTAAAAGTCTTGAGGAAAAGGGGATGCTTCAGCCCCTCAAGGATTTAGCCGGTGAAAGACTCCCCGAGGTTCTCAGTGGCAAGTATTATCCTAGAAAACCCAAGGAGATTAGGTGTAGAGTTAGCAGAGGAGGATGTCTGGAAGTGATAGCATGGAACCATGGCTTCGGCTATGAATCTAGGGATGAGGTTGATCAAATAATGAATAACCTATCTGATTATGGCCTTGAGGCGAAAACAGAAAAGGAGGAAAACCTGAATGACCAAGGTCATCATCAATAAATTACAAAGGATATGCCCAGTTTTCCTCAAGGCTAAGCTCGCCCGCTTTTAATGGTTGACATAACTCGCAAAAGGGATGAAGCAGATAATCTATCATCCGCGCGCGCATCCCATACTAAGATATGTGTGAGCATTTAGCCCACTGGTCCAGGTTACTCATGAAGCGGGCTCGCCTTCTGTATTTGCATGGCGTGACTTTATTCAACTCGCAGGAATAGCACGCGTAGATGTCGTGGGGCCTCACAGCCTCACCCTCACTCCGCCCCACATCTCTATGCGCCAATATCACCGTCCCTCCATCAAGAGGCTCAGGGTTGCTTGTCTTTAACCTATTTAAATAGCAATTACTGAGTAATTATCGAAAAAGATGTCCATGTGGTATAGTTCGATTCTTGGTAGACTAGGCATTATTTTACTTCTCACTGGAATAGTAATCGCATTAGTGACGAAGATTAGATCTAAAACTAACACCAGATTCATAGACGTGAACACGGCAATTTATCTTGGGATGGGAATGGCATTTGTTGGAGTTATTTTGCTAGTTGTTGAATTTGCATCCAACTAGGGGAAAGGTTGCTCATGTGCTTGGCCCGTTTACTATACGATTTTTCCATTCGCCAAAGAAACTTTCAGTGTGAGTGCGCTCGCGCATCCTAGGCACATCAGAGTAGGAGACGGTTGAGTGAATGTCAGCCAAATGTGAGTATGCTACATTTTATAAACATTATTAACAAAAATATCTTAGATTACTATAATGTCACGCTCTAATTATTGGGATGGCTTAGAAAAAACGGGCTACCTTTTTGAAATGAAAGTTGCAGAACAGTTAGAACAGGTCCACTGGAATTTTAACATTGATTACGCTGTTTCTGTCTTACCTGATCCAAGTAACCTTCCAGTTGAGGAAACATCAATAGACTTCAAGGCATGGCGTGATAATTTATTCGCTTTGATCGAGGCTAGACGGGCTTCACATAAAAAATGGATATTATTCCGAAAATTGTCTACACGAGGATTTTTTGTGCTTACGCATCATGATGACTCGAAGCGTAGAGGTGATTTTCAATTTCATTTACAATATAATCGTGCGACGGACAGAGCTTGGGCTCACTGTCAAAGTTTGATTCGTCTTCAAACAGATCGAGGCATTTATGCAAATGCAATATCCGTTGATAGCCATGAATTATGTAAGGAAGGTGATGAGGATAAAAGATCAGGGGATAGTGAAATTAGAAAAGGGGCGAAACAGGCTAGCATTGCGACATTGGGTGTGATAAATGATGATTTTTCATATATGAAAAGAGCGTCTTCTAATATTGAATCGCCTGGTAGGGGTCGTTTGTATTTTCCAGTAATAACTACAGCTGCTAAAATCTGTGTTTTGGATATTCCAAATTCAAAGATTAGTGAAGAGGGAGTGGTTCCTAATGTTAATGATATTAATTTGGTTGAGGTACCTTGGGCAATTTATAGATTCAGTCTTCCACGATCTTTATGGTTGCCCGTGAGTCTATCGGAAAATGTAATTAATGATCATTCTATTCTCAACAAACATAGAAAACTGGATATTTGTATTGTAAATATCCTACATTTAAAAGAGTTCCTTGAGGAAATTGGCAATGTTGTGGAATAGAAAAGTATATATAAATAGTGGGGAAAAGAAAATTAATTATCCAATTTTTTAGGCACAAGTGGGAAACTGAAGATTTGACACTTGATTGATGTGATTTAACCTGCCTACTAATTGCTGGTAGCTACATCAATCACTCAATAGCCTTATCCTCTCCTCCACCTGATACAAAATTATTCTAATAATTCTGGATTATTTACCAATAAAACTATAGGCAAGCCCTATCCCTCATCAAACAAGGTTCTGCTCCAATGAAAAAATAGTAGAACCTCGGCTCCGGGTTGGGGAGCTATACAAGTACCAAAAGAGATGTGAGGTGATAAAGTGAAAGTCATGAGTTTTTTGGAGTACTGCCCTGAGGACTTCGAAAAGATAATAGAGAAATTCAGGTCTGCCATGGCTGATAGAGAAAAGGGATCGAAGAAGTTCCCGAAGGTTGCATTTGCATCCCATAGCTTCGGTGGAGAATTCAAAAGCGTCCAAGTATACGAGGATCCTAGCGAGGAGCAGCTGAACGCCCTCGTGATCCACTACATGCCTGAAGGGAAGCTAAAGTTCGTGCCTCTGCTTGATGCA